>OLWA01004043.1_pt1 | contig 10290 bp, 7 predicted proteins | sample 1673251 | NCBI WGS metagenome assembly OLWA01 (sample SAMEA3178937, study PRJEB25190) | human gut metagenome | biome: human gut; feature: human-associated habitat; material: faeces | place: Austria | collected 2013
TTAAATAAATTTTTCTGCACTATTTTGTATTTACACAAAACTTGAAGAATACTCGCTGATAATCCAAGGCTATGTCCGCACCCACGTCTGTATCTAAATCTTTGTCAACACAACATTTTTATATTTTTTCCCACTTCCGCACGGACACGGATCATTACGACCAATTTTTTTATTCATAAGTAAACTCCTAAATTTATAAATCGCTATTTTGTATTACTCGATATACGGTACCTTAAAATAATCCAAATACTTTTTGAACTTATCCTGTGCCGCAAGGCAAGTATCGGTCAAATAACCTTTTTCATTGTTCCATTCGGACAGACCTCTGTAATAGAACATCTTCAAATCTTCATCAATTATAAACGGAACAATATTATTTTTCAGAAATTCTTTAAACATAATAAGTCTTCCGACTCTGCCGTTGCCGTCTTGAAACGGATGTATTGTTTCAAAAGTATAATGAAAGTCTATGATTTCTTCAAGCGTATGCTCTTCTTTTTGATTATAGTCTTTTAAAAGTGCTTTAATCTTAGTTGCAACATCTTCTGGTTTTGCGGTTTCTTTTCCGCCGACTTCATTGGGAAGCTTTTTATACTCGCCCACATTAAACCAATCTTTTCTTGAATCAGATGTACCGGATTTTAAAGTATAATGCAACTGTTTTATAAACTTTTCTGTGAGCTTATATTTTGCATTATCAATTATCATATCAATACATTTGAAATGATTTGCCGTTTCAATAATGTCATCAACATTAATTGCACCATTTTCCACTCCGATTGTATTGGTTTCAAAAATATATCTCGTTTGGTCGTGGGTAAGTTTGCTTCCCTCAATGTGATTTGAATTATAGGTAAGTTCAATCTGTATTTTATGATATATTCCGCCGGAAATATAAGATGCTTTCTCTGATTTTAATCGTTCAAGCAATGTTTGATGCTCATTGCTTTTTTTATTTTTTCTTTTGGGTTTTTCTGCGTTTTCGGGAATATTCCAAGTCTTACCTGTTAGGAATGCACCGGGTATTTTATCCTCGGCACAGTATTTTCTAACACCACGCTCGGACATATTCCATTTTTTCGCCATTTGCGATACAGATAAATAGTTCATAAACTCACTCCTAACATCTATTTATATTATACCACATTACAGGAACAAAATCAATAAATTTAAAATTATTTTCAACGCATTTGTGCCGATAACGGCATATTTGCAATTAATAAAACCATTGTTATTAAATGCAGATATTCATAAAACTGTTCAATTATTGTTTCTTCAATATCAATGGTCTCCGGAGCAAATTTCATTTCGTTTAAAACATGAGAAAAATCCTATACAAATTAGTTATGCTACAATTTATCGTGGAATATATCGAGGATTTTTAGAAGAAGGGAAATTATCCCCCGGTCAACGTGGAGTTGCAAGAAAGTTAAGACATAAAGGAAAAACCAGACATAAAAATGGTTGTATTGAAACGAGAGGTAAAATTAAAATTAGTCATCACATTTCAGAACGACCAGAACAAGCAAATCAACGAGAGAGAATAGGCGATTGGGAAGCTGATACTGTTGCAGGCGTAACAGGAAAAGCGTGTTTAGTAACGCTTGTTGACCGAAAGAGTCGTTATTTGTTGTGCGAAAAAGTAGCAAAAAAAGATTCTATCAGTGTAAAACAAGCGATAATTCATATGTTAAAAGATAGTCAACCAAAAACAATTACACCTGATAGGGGCAAAGAATTTTCACGACATGAAGAAATAAGCAAAGCTCTAAATGATGTGCAATTCTATTTTCCTGAACCACATCAACCATGGCAAAGAGGTACTAATGAGAATACTAATGGACTTCTACGCGAATATTTTCCTAAAAAACAGGATTTAACAGAAATTAAACCATCATTAATTAGAGATAAAGCGCTTATTTTAAATCAGCGTCCACGCAAATGCTTGAACTGGAAATCGCCTTTTGAAGTTTATTTTGATATATCGTTGCATTTGACTTGACAATTCAAGGCAGATTAAAAAATGAAATGTTTTATGGACGCTCATGGATAGGCGTCACGATGGAAGATTTCATAAATGAGCTTAACAGCTATTAACACAAAACGAATAAAAATCTCTCGGATATATGAGCCCGGTAGAGTACAGACATAGCCTTGTACTATTTTATGCTGATAATCAAATATGTCCGTACTTCTATTTATTGCTCTATCTGATTATATCCGTTCATAATAAATTCAGTTATTTCCTTACTTCTGACACGCATCCCGACTGATTTTATAACTTTTAAAATAATTTCTTCTGTCAGAGGTGGAATATATTTTTTCAATCTGTTATCAAATTCAAGCAGTTCATTAAATAAACTTACCAATATATCATTTTTTCTCTTAATATTTTTAGGATAACCTCTTGATATAAGTGCCATATTATTATCAAAATTCGGTGCTAAACCCAAAACATCACCTGTATCAATATCACGCAGAATACCGAAATTAAATGTATGTCTATCAGGATTTGCACAGATTGTATCAAGAAACAACATTTTCACATAATCGCATATGCAATTAGGGCAAAGGCCTTTTAATGTTTCAAGAGTTTGTATATAGTCCTCACAGTCATTCATAAAATTAAATGCAGGCTCAAAATTAACCATGGCATTATCGGTAAAATCCTTTGTTTTAATAACACCATTGCCACGTTTGTATTCAGCCATATTAAAGCCTAATTCCATTCCGAGTTGATATATGAAAAATTCTGAAAACATTTCATCGTGATTAGCCTTTTTATACATCCACCATTCGCCGTTAATCAGTTTCCAACACTTTTCAAAGCTACCTATATTGGTAAGTTCGGGAGTTTTTGTACTTTTGCTATGCGCCGCTCGATTAAAACTGTCGTAACTGCCGGTTAAAGCAAGTGTGGCAAAATAGTCGTTGTCAAAACGAACATCGGCATAGCAAAGGTCGCTGTTAATCGGTTTTATCCAATAATTATCCGTAATGGTGACTGCATTCACTGATAAAACAGAGCCTATATCGTCACGTTCGGTAAGACGCAAAGCCTTTTTAAGAAGTCTTGAATTTGCTCTGTGTGAGTCGATAGCTCTTGTTTCAAGCCACTTCGGAACATTGCTTGTAAGTTCCAAATACATTGGAGCAAGTGACGGCTTAATCAGATTTAATTTGTTATCTATCCATTCTGCCACAACGGTATCTCTATTCATTATTAAAAAGTCCATGAATCTCACCTCTTTTGAAAATATTATAGCATATCGACAACACAAACGCAATATATAAAAATACCTATATATCCCATTCGCTTACTTTGTTTTCTTCTTTCCGATTTTTAGCAGAATATTGACAAAATAGATATGCTTGTGATATGCTTTTTTCAGTGTGCTTTTTGGAAAAGATATTTAGGAGTAAAACCAATGATAGAAAAAATACTTATTCGTGGAGCAAAAGTCCACAATCTTAAAAATATAGATGTAGATATTCCGTTGGGGAAAATTGTAGGTATTGCAGGAGTGTCAGGCTCGGGTAAGTCCTCTCTTGCAATGGGTGTATTATATGCAGAGGGTTCTCGGCGCTATTTGGAAGCGCTGTCTACTTACACTCGCCGCCGAATGACACAGGCATCGAAAGCAAGTGTAGATGAGGTGCTTTATGTACCCGCCGCACTTGCATTACATCAGCGTCCCGGTATACCGGGAATACGCAGTACATTCGGAACGGGAACGGAGTTGCTAAACAGTTTGCGACTTATGTATTCACGTTTATCAAACCACCGTTGCCCAAACGGACATTACTTAAAACCGTCACTGGCGGTTGCCGCAGGGAAGGAATTAGTCTGCTCGGAATGTGGCGTTCACTTTTATGCACCGTCGGCAGAGGAGCTGGCATTCAATTCGCAAGGTGCTTGTCAAAAATGTGGCGGTACAGGAATTGTTCACGCCGTTGATATGGCATCACTTGTGCCTGATGACTCTCTTACGATTGATGATGGTGCAGTTGCTCCGTGGAACAGCTTGATGTGGTCATTAATGACGGACGTTTGCCGTGAGATGGGGGTGCGTACAGATGTACCGTTCCGTGACTTGACGGAACAGGAAAAAGATATTGTCTATCACGGTCCGGCGGTAAAAAAACACCTTTTTTACAAATCCAAAAATACAGAAAATGCAGGCGAGTTGGATTTTACATATTTTAATGCCGTTTACACGGTGGAGAATGCTCTTGCAAAAGTCAAAGATGAAAAAGGCATGAAGCGAGTAGAGAAATTTTTAAAAGAGGATATTTGTTCTGAATGTCACGGAACACGTCTTTCTGCCGCCGCCCGTGCACCGAAATTAAGAGGAATATCGCTTGATGAAGTTTGCAATATGACACTTTCCGAACTTGTGGATTGGGTGCGTGGTATTCCGACAAGCCTGCCTGATGAGATGAAACCTATGGCTGAAAGTATCTGTGAAACTTTTGAAAGTATGGCGAAGAGGTTAATTGATTTAGGTCTTGGCTATCTGACTCTTGACCGTTCGGCAGCCACACTTTCGACAGGCGAACGTCAGCGTATGCAGCTTGCTCGTGCTGTGCGTAACCGTACCACAGGCGTTCTTTATGTGTTGGATGAGCCGTCAATCGGTCTGCACCCATCTAATATTGTCGGACTTACAGGTGTTATGCACGATCTTGTATCGGATGGCAATTCGGTTATTTTGGTAGACCATGACACGCAGATTTTGAAAGAGGCAGACTGGATTGTGGAAATGGGACCGGAAGCGGGGGCAAATGGCGGTCATGTGATTGCACAAGGTACAATCGCAGATGTGGAAGCAAACCCCGCTTCTCAAATAGGACCTTTTATATCCGGTAAAGCCGAAACAAAACTAAGGTCATGTGCCGCAAAGGAAGAAATGTTCGTAAACGGAAATATTCATTTGTCCACATCTCAAATACATACGGTCAAGCCGTTGGAAGTTGACATTCCCAAAGGCAGACTTACCGTTGTTACAGGAGTGTCGGGTTCGGGCAAGACGACTTTGGTGTTGGAAAGCCTTATTCCCGCACTTGATGCAAACATCAGCGGTCATGCGTTGCCGGAGCATATCAGAGATGTTAGCGCTGAGGGTATACGACGTATCAAGCTGATTGACGCAACACCTATCGGAATTAATGTTCGTTCTACGGTGGCTACCTATGCAGGTGTTCACGATGAATTGCGAAAACTTTACGCAAAATCCGAGGACGCAAAAAATAAAGGCTATAAGGCAAGGGATTTTTCGTACAATACAGGATCATTACGTTGTTCGGGGTGCGACGGTACAGGTGTTGTCAGTCTTGACGTGCAATTTCTTCCAGATGTAAATATCCAATGCCCTGATTGTCACGGCTCTCGTTACTCAAGTATTGCTTATGACGTGAAGCTTACAAATAAAGTGGGTGAAAGTGCTTCTCTACCCGAACTTATGGATATGGATGTAAACACAGCTGTTGAATTTTGCAAGGATATAAAAACCGTCAGCCAAAAGCTTAACACACTAAAACAGTTGGGACTTGGTTATCTGACACTTGGTGAGGAAACACCAAGCCTGTCCGGCGGTGAAGCACAACGTTTGAAACTGGCGAGTGAGATTGGAAAGATACAGAGTGATTCTGTTTTCATATTTGATGAGCCGTCAATCGGTTTGCATCCGTTAGATGTACAGGTATTGCTCAAAGTTTTTCAGGCACTTTTGGATAACGGTGCAACCGTAATTGTCATTGAACACGACCTTGACGTAATTCGCAATGCAGATTATGTTATAGATATGGGACCCGGAGGCGGTGAAAATGGCGGTAAAATCATTGCAAGCGGAACACCGCAGGAAATAAAATTGAACAAAAAAAGTATTACAGGCAGATATTTATAAAATTAAGCACCTATTTTCATAATCGAAAATAGGTGCTTTTTATTATTATATATTCCATACTACTTCACAGGTACCGTCCTCACATATGAATATTTTATGTATAAGCACATTGCAAACGGCTTTGCGTTCGTCTGTGTTTGCACTTTTCCACTTTTGCGACAGGTTTATAACACTGATTATCTCGTTTTCTTCACTTTCAAGGTCTTCGATTTTTTCTGTAATCGCCTTACTTTCTTCGGATAACTTTTTGGCTTTTTCGTTCAGAAGTGATTTCATATCCGATTCAAAGTTGTCGTCCAAAAGCATATTAACAATCTTTTCTTGTGACTGTTTAATTTCGCTAAGCTGATTTTTCAGCAGATTAATCTTGTTTGAATTATCGGTTGAAATCTTTTTGCGAGAGCCTTTCAGTGACTGGAGTTTTTCGGCGATAAGGTTATATACCATATCTTCCAAACTGTCGGCATACAGCGTCACTTTAGGACCGTTACATATGCGATTATGCGACTTGCCTGTGCAACTGAAATAACGTGTTTGTGTGGCGTCTTTTTTCTTACCGCCTTTTGTTACGGTCATTGTTCTGCCGCATTGCTTACAAGCAATTTTACCGCCGAGCCAACTTGTAGAGTTGTTGACGGAATTGCCGAGCTTTTTATTTTTCTCAATTTTCTTCTGACATTTTAGCCATAGGTCAGAATTTATAATACCATCATGCGGCATAACCACTATTTTAATATCCGACATATCATCCGCAGTATGCTTTGATTTGCCGTAGGTTTGTATTCCGTGCAAGCCGTCAAAGTGATTGATATCGCTCATGATGTTGGCATTGCGTTTTGAGTAGTATTCGTATATGGCATTGTCAGCCTTTACATAGATTGGATTTTTTATGATGTTTGACAGTTTTGCTGTGGACCAACTGCCTGTGGTGGCTGAAATGTTGTTGTCAATCAAATTATCCATAAGCCGCCGCAGTGTTACATTCGGTACTGAATAATTTTCAAAAATATATTTTATCTGCTCAATTTCGTTTGTAACAGGCTCAAACATTTTTGTTTTGACGTTGTTTATAACAGTATCTTTTAAATTAAAACCGTACGGACGGCGACCGCCCATATACAGTCCCATTTCACTTCTGTAAGCGTATGCGTGCTTGACGCGTTCAATAATGCTTTTGCGTTCAAATTCGGCGAATACCATAAGTATTTTCACGATCATTTCACCGTACGGACTTGACGTGTCGAAGGATTCTTGAGAGGAAACAAACTGAACATTATGTTTTTTGAGTGTTTCCAAAATACCCACAAAATCCGAAAGACTTCTGCTGATACGGTCAAGACGGTACACAATAACTTTGCTTATTTTGCCACGTTCAATTTGACGCATCATTTTTTGAAAACCGTCACGGTCAACATTGCCGCCCGAATATCCGTTGTCGATAAATTCAACGGTTTTCTCATTGCGTTCGTCGGGTTTGATTACCGATTTGCAGTATTCTATCTGTGTTTCGCATGAAATACTGTTTTCACGTTCTATTGATTTTCTTGCGTATAACGCAATCGCCATCTTTGCTTCCTCCTTTCAGATTTTATTGATATTATTTCTTATCAAAGATACGATATAATTCTTCTATTATTTCTTGCTTTTGCTGCTCCGCTTGAGAAGTATTCACAAGCGAACGCTGATGTATTTGATATGTATTGTTTCTTATATCCGTGTATTCCGACATTATGATTACCTCCGTTTTTAGTTTATTTTATGCGGTGTATGGTTTGTCTAAATACTCCCGCAAATCGGTAGGGGAGAATCGTTAAAGCCAAAACTGTCCTGCGTGATGATAACATCGGTAAAATCACAATTAAGCTCAGAATTGACTATTTTTAATATGTTGTAAAGACTAAAATCAAAAGTAATACTTGTCAGTCCTGACGGTGTTATGTATGCGTTGTTTCGATTGTATGTTCTGTCGCTGTAGTGACAATCGATAATTGTTCCTTTGTTGCCGTTACGAACGATTTCAAGCAAAATCGACCTGTGAATACGATTTTTTAGTCTTGTTTTATATGTATTATTATCGTTTACAAGAATTAAAAATTTATATTTGGTTTTGACTTGTGTTTTTAATTTGATGTATTCTTCTGTTGATAAATGGTTTTCGGTATCGGAAAATTCAATTCCGAAAAATGTTTTATCAAGCTCATTTTTGAATACATCAATTAAACTATGCAAGACTTGAAAATCTTTTTATAACATATATAATATACTTATTGGGGTGATTTTTGCGATAATATGATGAACATTCAAAGTCATGTTACTGCGATAAACGTAGCAGAAATTTAGACTTTTTTGTAAAGCTGAAAAGAGGCTTTGAAATGAAAAGTAAGGTTTTGTCACCAGATGCTAGTGATGATTTGCTTTCGATAAATTCTTGGTTTGGTATGATGAAAAAAACGATATAGGACGATTTAAAAGAAAAATTGAAAAGAATTTTGATTTTATTTTCTATGGTGATGGCTTTTGTGAAATGACCGTAAAAGGATTTCAAATGGTATGGAAATTGAAAAAGTCATAATATTCCAATTGATAATGGGTTTGCAATAGGTTATATTATGAATGTCAATAAATTCATGTTAGAATTTTGTATATATTCTTATTTTTTTGATGAAATTTGTTTTTTATTATATGTTTTTTACAAAATCATCTTGATTTAGAAGTTTATGGACGATATTGTTAATCAATAAAGGAATATAATTGAAAATAAAGATGTGTAGAGATGAAGAAAAAATTTTTAATAACGGCATTAGTGGGAATGTTATTGGCATTCAATGTATGTGCAGTATCTGCAAGGAATATGGATTTTGATGATTTACCAAAGTCGCATTGGGCATATGAAACTATTATGCAATTAAGTGATGAGAATGTTATAGACGGTTTTGATAACAATACTTTTGAACCCGAAGAAAAGGTAACAAGAGAACAGTTTATAAAACTTCTTGTTTGCGCAACTCATGAAGTGGAAAATGATTTGCAAGTGGTAAATATGTCAGATGTTAATAGCTCATGGGCATATAACTATATAGGAACGGCGCAAAAGGATAGTATTATACAAGATTGCGATTATGAGAATGGATTGTTTTATCCGCAGACCAATTTAGATAGAGTAACGGCTGCAACATGGATATATAACAGCCTAAATGTATCGACAGATGATATAAAAACAAAGATTTTTGAGGATAATTCAGATTCCAAAGATGATGCGGTTGTTTCAACATTATATTCATTGGGAATAATAAATGGTTATGAAGATGGAAATTTTCATCCTGACGATACGCTTACACGAGCTGAAGCAGCTATGTTAATTGAAAAAATAATGCAGTATAATTCACAATGGGATATGCCGAGTGAAGAAAGTAATATTATTGAATATAACGAGAATGCAGTTACTCTTCCTAAAGCGACAAATGTCAATATAATAAGTGAAAACAGTACAAATTTTTGTAAAGTTACAAATGTATCTGACGAATTGGCAAATTGTAAAGCGGGTGATGTTATTATATTTCCTGCAAGCGATTCAGCACCGACGGGAATGGCGGTGAAAGTGAAAAATGTAAAAAGAAGTAAGGATAATATCGAGATAACAAAAGACAACGATATCAAATTAAGTGAAATAGCCGATAAAATTGATTTTAATAAATCGGCAAAAATTACGGCAAGTGACATTATCAAAGACGAATTGCCTAAAGGTATAACAGTTAAAAATACTAATTCATATGCTTTATTAAATAAAGATATGGATATGAATACATTAACAGCGGATAAGTCTGAAGAGAGCGGAGCATTGGCGACAATAAATTTAGGAAATAATGATGATGGTTATTTTGTAATAGGGTTGGATAATAAACTTGAACTTCCATATGGGTTATCAGTGAACGGAGAATTGGTTGTAAAAAATATCAATATAAGACCATACATTGATTATGACCGTAAGCGTGATGGTGAAATACCAAATATAATGCTTAATATAGATACGGAATTTGAGCCTAATATATCAGTAAGTTTTTCTAAGGAATTTGAGAAAGATATAGAAATCGGAGAGCTGGGATTTGAAACTTTTATAGAACCTTTTACAATTAGCGGTAAAATTATTTTGAAAATTAATGCCGAGGGTAAGATATCAACTACAGTAAATTATGATGTACAAACATCGGGTAGCTTTCAGTACAGACCTACATATAATATACGACCGACTTATAAAAATAATTTATGCGTCATAGAACAACTTGAACAACCGGAAGCTGAAATAAAGGCAACTATAACTCCTAAAATAGAAGCGGATTTAAAGTCTGCACTTCTTGAATCATCGGTATTGTCAGTAGGTCCTAAA
>OLWA01004048.1_pt1 | contig 10277 bp, 9 predicted proteins | sample 1673251 | NCBI WGS metagenome assembly OLWA01 (sample SAMEA3178937, study PRJEB25190) | human gut metagenome | biome: human gut; feature: human-associated habitat; material: faeces | place: Austria | collected 2013
TCCCGGTTCACGAGACGCTGATGGTCGAACCGACGGAGTCGGAACCCAAGGAGGAGATGGACCGCTTCATCGAGGCGCTGGTGCAGATCAAGCGCGAATGCGAGGCCGCAGCCGCCGCCGGCGAGAAGAACAACGTGGTGACCAACGCCCCCCACACGGCCGTCGAACTGGCCGGCGAATGGCCCCACCCCTACACGCGCATGGAGGCGGCCTTCCCGCTCGAATGGGTGCGCACGGCGAAATTCTTCCCCTACGTGTCGAAGATCGACAACGGCTACGGCGACCGCAACCTCTGCTGCCGCAACTGCGACTGAGACGACGCCCAAGCCCCCGCTGAAACGGCGACGGAGAAATCCGCCGCCGTTTTTGCAGCCGCGGCACGATTTTCGGACGCAGAATTTTGCCCGATAATTTGGCAACTCGCCCCGAAGTGCGTACCTTTGGGCGCTGCAAACAACACCGGTACGAAAACATTCAAAAAGCCATAGAAAATGAAAGTAGAACAGAACAAAATGGTCGCCGTGGACTACAAGCTCACCGTCGACGGCAAGATTGCGGACCAGTCGCGTCCGGGCCAGCCCCTGGAGTTCATCTTCGGCACGGGCATGCTGCTCCCGAAATTCGAGGAGGCCATCCTCGGCAAGGAGCCCGGTGACAAGGTCTCGTTCACGCTCGAACCCAAGGACGGCTACGGCGAGGTGATCGAGGAGGCTATCGTCAACCTGCCCAAGAACATCTTCATGGTCGACGGCAAACTCGCCGAGGAGATCCTCTTCGAGGGAAGCCAGGTGCCGATGAGCGACGCCCAGGGCAACCGCATGATGGGTACGGTCAAGGAGGTCGGCGACGAGCACGTGAAGATGGACTTCAACCACCCGATGGCCGGCAAGACGCTGAACTTCGAGGTCGAGGTGGTTTCGGTGCGCGACGTGACGCCCGAGGATCTGCAGGGCCACTGCTCGTGCGGATCGTGCGGCGGCGACCACGACTGCGGCGACGGCTGCTGCGACGACCACGACGGTCACTGCCACTGCCACTGATCACGCCGCGGTCCGGCTCGCGACCCGGCTCCGGTTCTCGCACAGACCGCCGGCAGCCCGTGCGGTCCGCAGTTTGCACCCCGGAGCACCCGGTGCGGAACCGACGGGCCGGAGTTCCGCAGGATGAAAAAACCGGATTTACGAATCCGGTTTTTTCGTATCACCGTACGGCACCCGCAACGGACCCTTTCAAACTCTCCGATCCGACATGTATACGCTTCGTCAATATCTGATGACGCTCTCCGACCCGGCGGGACTGACCCGCACGCTGGGCGAGGTGGAGGTGTGCCGTGACCCGGCGGGACGGATGTGCTTCAGCGTCGGCAACTCGGCCGTCGTGTTCCGCATCCGCCACCGGGGCCGGATCCGCTCGCTGCGCGGCTACCTGCGGCCGCAACGCCACCTGCGCGAAATCTACGGTGACCGGCTGCTCGAAAAGGAGCTCTACCTCTACACGTCGCCCGAGAGCGGCGTATGGGTCGATGTCGTCCTGGGCGACTGGATCGAGGGCATCAGCCTCCACGAAGCGATCGCCCGGGCCGCCGGGCTTCGGGACAGGGAGTGTCTCAAGCGTCTGGCCGGGAATTTCGACCGGCTGGCGGCCTCGCTGGTAGCCGACGACCGCGCCCACGGGGATCTGAAACCCGAAAACATCCTCGTCACCGACGACGGCATGCTGCATCCGATCGATTTCGACGCCTCCTACCTGCCCTGCTTCGCCGGCCAGAACAGCCCCGAACTGGGCACGGCCGCCTATCAGCACCCCGCCCGCACGGCCGAAGATTTCAACGAACGGCTCGACGACTACCCGGCCGCCCTGATCTCCACGGCGCTGCACGCCCTGAGTGTCGATCCGACGCTTTGGGAGCGTTACGGCACACCGGACTCGTTGCTCTACGACCCGCGGCATATCGCCACGGATGAAGCCCTGCGGGAGACGCTCGAACGCTTCGAGGCGCTCGGCATGGCCCTTCCCTACCGCATTGCCCAGCAACTGCTCGCCCCGCGCCCGGAACTGCCCGATCTCGTGCCGCTGCTGGCGGCCGCCGTGGAGAATGCCGACCGGGACACGGGCGAAAGGCCGAGTGACGCACCTCGCGGGATGCACTGTGCGGAAAACAGCGGCGGGGAGCTCCAACCGGATGCCCTGCCGGAACTGTTCGTCGAACGGGGCCGCTGGGGATTCCGCACCCCGCAGCGGGTGGTCGTCCCACCGCTCTACGACAACGGATTCGACTTCTCGGAGGAGCTGGCGGCCGTGCTGCTCGGCCGCACGTGGCACTTCATCGACCCCGAAGGCCGCACCCGGCTGAGCTGTCCCGGCTGCGATGTCGTCAAACCCTTCCGCCAGGGCCGCGCCCGGATCCACGGCAACGGCCGATGGATGGAGATCGATCCGCAGGGTCGAGTGTTTGAGATTTGACTGCGATTCGTTATCTTTGACTTCGCTCTTAGATAGGATGCGCCTCGGCATAGCCAAATCTCGAAAATTCCATTTTCTATTTGTCTCTGCTCCCGGCTTTCGCTATCTTTGTAAAATGAGAGACGACAACCGGACCCTGAACCAAGGGAAACAACCGCCTCTCCCATCGCGGAACAGAACGCGATCGACCGGAAAGTCCTGCCGTCCGGGCACTCCCGCCGTTCGCCCACGCTCTGCCTCCGCGACCGTTTGTCGCCCCACGCCCGAAAGGCTCCGTGCGGCACAGAACTTTGAAAACATCGACTATGACATCATTCAGAACGTTGACCGCGGCGGAGATCGCCTCGCTCGAAAAAATGGGGAACACGGCCGAAGAGTGGTCGCGAATCCGGGTCTCGGAGGACTTCCAACCCTCCCAACTGCTTCAGTGCCGGCTCGACGGTGAGGTCGAGATCGCATCCGGCGTCCGCATGGTACGCTCGCGCGTGTGCAACTACCGCATCGGCGAAGGCTCGATCGTCGAAGGGGTCACCTCGCTCGAATGCCGCCACCGCTCGTCGTTCGGAAACGGCGTCGGCGTGGCCACGATGAACGAATGCGGCGGCCGAACGGTCAAGATCTTCGATACGATGTCGGCCCAGGTGGCCTACGTCATGGCCGTCTACCGCCACCGTCAGCAGACCATCGCCGCCCTGGAGCGCATGATCGACGCCTACGCGGAGAGCCGCTCGTCGGAACTGGGCGAAGTGGGCCGCAACTGCCGGATCGCCGGCGCCCGCTTCATCCGCGAGGTGCGCATGGGCGACCGCGTGCAGATCGACGGCGCCTCGGCCCTCGAAAACGCCACCCTCTGCGACGATGTCACGATCGGTGTCGACGTCAAGGCCTACGACCTGATCGCCGCCGAAGGCGCCCGGATCGGCAACGGAACGATCATCGAACGCTGCTTCGTGGGCGAAAGCTGCCGGCTGGACAAGGGTTTCACAGCCGCAGAGTCGCTGTTCTTCGCCAACTCGCACTGCGAAAACGGCGAGGCCGCCTCGATCTTCGCAGGTCCCTACACCGTCTCGCACCACAAATCGTCGCTGCTGATCGCCGGCATGTTCTCGTTCTTCAACGCCGGCAGCGGCTCGAACCAGAGCAACCACCTCTTCAAGAGCGGCGCCGTGCACCAGTCGGTGCACCTGCGCGGCTGCAAGTTCGCCAGCAGCGCCTACATCATGTCGCCCGCGCTCGAGGGCGCCTTCACGATGGTCATGGGACACCACTCCTACCACCACGACACCTCGGCCTTCCCCTACTCCTATCTGATCGAGAAGGAAGGGCGCACGCACCTCATGCCGGGCGCCAACCTCACCAGTTTCGGCGCCGTGCGCGACATCGAGAAGTGGCCCGCCCGCGACCGCCGCTCGGTCAAACGCGACGTGATCAGTTTCGACGAATACAATCCCTACATCACGGGCGCCATGCTCCAGGCCGTGGACATCCTCCATTCGCTCCAGGAGCAGGACCCCGACGCCCCGGTGTTCACCCACAACAAGACCCTGATCCGCTCGGCAGCCCTGCAACGGGGGCTCAAGCTCTACAACAAGGCCATCGTGGCGGCGTTGGGCGCAATGCTCTCCAGAGGAGGGTCGGACCCGCGCTACGACGGCGACGGGCAGTGGCTCGACCTGGGCGGGCAGTACATCACGCGCCGCGAGACCGAGGCGATCCTCGCAGCCGTGGACCGCGGCGAACTGACCACGACCGAGGCCGTGGACAACCGCTTCCGGGTCTTCGCCGTCCACTACGACGACTACGCCCACAGCTGGGCCAAACAGGTTTACGCCGCCCTGCTCGGGCACACGCCGACCGTCGACGAGATCGACGAGGCCATCTCCGCGGGGCACAACGCCCACGCCTCGATGCGCCGCACGACCGACGCCGACCGCGACCGCGACTGTTCGCTCGACATGGCCGTCAGCTACGGTCTCGACTGCACGAGCGAAGAGGAGCGCCGCGAAGACTACTACTCGGTCCGCGGCCTGAAATAGAAGAACATACGACGCAACATGTATACACAGAGCATCACACGCACCCATCGCACCGCCATCATCCTCGCGATCGACGGCTCGGGTTCGATGGCCGAAAAAATCCGGTTCCGCAACCGGCAGATGACCAAGGCCGAAGCCGTGGCGACCATCACGAACGGCATGCTGTTCGAACTGATCGAACGCGCCCGCCGCAGCGACGGCGTGAGGGACTACTACGACATCGCCGTGATCGGATACTCGGGCGACGACGAGGTCTACTCCCTGCTGCCGGGCGGCAGGGAACTGATCTCCGTGGCGGAGCTGGCGGCCGGGGAGCCTCCGATAAAGACCGAAGTCATCGAATACCGGCTGCCCGACGGCAGCATCTCCCTGCGCGAAATTCCCTACCCGGCATGGGTGGAGCCAGAAGCCGCCGGGCAGACTCCGATGTGCGAGGCCCTGCGCCGCGTGCGCGACATCGCCGCGGCATGGTGCGCCGACCCGGCCCATGCCGAAAGTTTCCCGCCGATGGTCTTCAACATCACCGACGGCGAGGCCACCGACTGCGACGACGCCGAACTGCGCGCCGTGGCCGGACAGATCAAATCGCTCCGCACGGCCGACGGCAACGTGCTGCTGGTCAACATCCACATCGCCGCGGGCGACACCCCGCACACGGTGTTCTTCCCCTCGGCCGAAGAGGCCTCGTACCCCAACCGCTATGCGGAGGTGCTCTACGACTGCTCCAGCCCCATGCCCGAGGTCTTCAACGAGGCGATCCGCGAAGCCAAGGGCCCCGGCGCCCTGCCGCCGTTCCGCGGCATGAGTTTCAACGCCTCGGCCGAAGAGCTGATCACCATGCTCAACATCGGTTCCATCAGCGTAAAAACCGAATAGCCATGACACCGACGCTGCAACTCTTCACCCGGGCGCTGCTGACGCCCGACCTCTCGTTCAAAACGCTCGCCGACGCCCGTGCGGCGACCGGGGCGGACGGACTGCCGCGGCTGATGCGCACGACGCGCTTCGCCGAGGCCGAGATCACGTGGCGCGGCCGGCAATGGCTGCTCTCGATGCCGCTCTCGCCCGCTGCGCTGGCCTCCGTGGAACGCACGGCGTCGCAGCTCGGACGCCTCAACACCGACCATCTCGCGGAATACCGCATCCTGCGGGACGAACTGCGGTGGACGGACCCGGCAGGCCGCGAACGCCGTTTCGACCTGGCGCTTCAACACCTTCCCGCGGGCAAACCGTTCGCCGAAGCGCTCCACACGGAACCCGCGGAGCGGCTGCTCGCGGCGCTCGACACCCTCGAAACGGCCCTGCGGGAGCTGAACTTCTCGCACAACAACCTCCGGGCCGGGAACCTGCGCTGGTCGGGCGGGCGGTTCGTGCCGCTGCGCTACCACGACGCGCATTTCGGCCCTTCGGGAGACGGCGCGGCCTTCGAAAGCCTGCGCGAACAGGTCCGCCGGACGGCCGATCCGATGTGCGTCGGCGACACGGAGGCCGTCTACACCCCGCACCGCCGCCTGACGGGCCACCGCTGGACGAGCCACGTCTTCGAAGGGCTGGTCTGCGTCGAGGACGACGAGGGATTCGGGTTCGTGGACACGGAGAACAACCCCGTAATCCGGCCGCAGTACACCTGGGCCGGGGATTTCCGCGAAGGACGCGCCGAGGTCGAGACCCCATCGGGGATGGGGCTGATCGACCGCCAGGGACGCTACGTCATCCCGCCCGAATACGAGATCGTCGACTACGCGCCGGCCGAAAGCGTCGTCCGGGTGCGGAAAGACGGCCGCTGGGCGGAATTCGACTACCTGGGACGACGCCTGACGGAATTTGGAACGAATAATGATTGAAACATGCAAACAACAACCGATACCATGGAAGAACAAGTAAGAGTCCTGATCATCGGCAGCGGCCCCGCAGGGTACACCGCCGCCATCTACGCCTCGCGCGCCAACCTCAAGCCGGTGCTTTACGAAGGCATCGAACCGGGCGGACAGCTGACGACGACCACCGACGTCGAGAATTTCCCGGGACATCCCGACAGCGTGAGCGGTCCCGACCTGATGGGGCTGATGCGCAGGCAGGCCAAGCGGTTCGGCGCCGACATCCGCACGGGCAACGTCACGCGCGCCGACCTCTCGTCGCGCCCGTTCCACGTCGTGATCGACGGCGAGAAGGAGATCAAGGCCGAAACGCTGATCATCGCCACGGGAGCCACGGCCAAATACCTCGGTCTCCCATCCGAGACCAAATTCCGCGGGCAGGGCGTCAGCGCCTGCGCCACGTGCGACGGATTTTTCTACCGCAAAAAGGACGTGGCCGTGGTGGGCGGCGGCGACACGGCCTGCGAGGAGGCCACCTACCTCGCATCGCTCTGCCGCAAGGTCTACCTGATCGTGCGCAAGCCCCACCTGCGCGCCTCGAAGGCGATGCAGCAGCGGGTGTTCAACACGCCGAACATCGAAGTGCTGTTCGAGCACAACACCGCCGAGGTGCTGGGCGACGACTCGGGCGTAACGGGCGCGCTGCTGCGCAGGAACGACGGCTCGGAGCGGAAGATCGACATCGCGGGATTCTTCCTGGCGATCGGCCATCACCCCAACACGGAACTTTTCGCCGAACAGCTGGCGCTCGACGCCGAAGGCTACATCAAGGTCGAGCCGGGAACGTCGAAGACCTCGGTCGAAGGCGTCTTCGCCGCCGGCGACGTGAAGGACCCCCACTACCGCCAGGCCATCACGGCGGCTGCGTCGGGATGTGTCGCCGCCCTGGACTGCGAACGGTTTCTGCTGCAATAAGGCAAAAGACAGACCATGAAGAAGCTCCTTTTACTGCTGGCGGCGGCATGCTGCATCGCCTCGTGCGCCGAAATCCGCACCACTTATATCGGCAAAGCCTATCCGACAACCGGAACCGCGCCGGAACTTTATTTCGACTGGAAGGACGTTCCCTCGGACTACGAAACGATGGGCAGCATCAAGGCGACACCCTTCGGCAAGACGCTGGAGGAGGCGCAGGCCCTCATCGAACAGATTGGCCGGGAGAAAGGAGCCGACGCCATCGTCTTCGAAGGCGTCGTGAGCGAAACCTCCGCCCCGACCTACACGACGACCGAAAAGATCGAGAAAAACGACGACGGCAGCAAAACCCGAACCGCCACCACATCCCAGAGCGTTTTCACGACCAACCGGCTTCTGGCGACATTCATAAAGTATAAAACACAGACGAATTGAGTTTCTCGGTCACCATACTGGGCTCGTCCTCCGCGAAGCCGACCGTCGCCCGCCACCCTTCGGCGCAGGCGGTCAACGTCCACGAACAGTATTACCTCGTGGATGCGGGCGAAGGCGTGCAGCAACAGCTGGTCCGCTACGGCGTCAATCCGCTGAAAATCCGGGCCGTATTCATCTCGCACCTCCACGGAGACCATGTTTTCGGGCTGTTCCCGCTCATCTCGACGCTGGCGTTGTACGGACGCAAAACCCCGCTCCGGGTCTTCGCCCCGGCGCCCTTCGGCGAGATCCTGGCCTGCCACCTCCGGTACTTCGACACGGAGCTGCCCTACACCGTCGCGTGGACCGAGGTCGACACGACCAAGCACGCCCTGCTGCTGGAAAACCGTACCCTCGAGGTGTGGAGCGTCCCGCTGCGCCACCGCGTGCCGTGCGCCGGGTTTCTGTTCCGCGAGAAGGAGCCGCCGCTGAACGTCGAGAAATTCAAGATCGCCAAATACGGGCTTTCGATCGCGCAGATCACCGCCGCCAAGCGCGGCGAGGAGATACGGCTGGCCACGGGCGAGGTGATTCCCAATGCCGAGTTGACCTACCGCCCCTATGCGCCGCGCTCGTACGCCTACCTCTCGGACACGAACTACTCGGCCAAGGCCGCGGGACTGTGCCGGGGAGTCGATCTGATGTACCACGAAGCGACCTATGCCGCCGCCGAACAGCGGAGCGCCCGCGACCGCGGGCACTCGACCACGACGGACGCAGCGAAAGCCGCCCTGAAAGCGGGCGCCCGGCGGCTCGTGATCGGCCACTATTCGTCGCGCTACAAGGACGAAACGCCGCTGGTCGAGGAGGCGCGGACGCTCTTTGCCGAGAGTTACCCGGCGACCGAAGGAACCACCTACACCATCGAAAAACAACGATGACAAAAGCCGACATACAACTCGTCCGCGCGCTGGCCGACAAACGCGGCCGCACGGAGCACGGACTTTTCGTCGCCGAGGGGGAGAAACTCATCGGCGAACTGCGCGCATCGCACCTCTCCGTACGCAGGATATTCTCGCTGGAAGGGGTTTTCAACGGGCCCGAGGTCGAGACCGTCGCCCCGCGCGACATGGAGCGGCTCTCGCTGCTCAAAACCCCGAGCAACTCGCTGGCGCTGGTCGAAATCCCCCGCTGCGACCTGAAGCCGGAGAGGCTGCGGGGACGGCTGACGCTGGCGCTCGACGACGTGCAGAACCCGGGCAATCTGGGGACGATCGTCCGGCTGGCCGACTGGTTCGGCATCGGCGACGTGGTTTGCTCCGAGGCGACGGCCGACTGTTTCAACCCCAAAGTCGTACAGGCCACGATGGGCGCGATCCTGCGCGTGCGGGTCCACTACTGCGACCTCGAAGCCTATCTGGCGGCCGAGCGCGCCGCCGGCACGCCGATCTACGGCACGTTTCTGGAAGGGGACGACATCTACCGCACGCAGCTCTCGCCGACAGGCATCGTGCTGATGGGCAACGAGGGCCGAGGCGTCACGCCCGCCTGCGCCGCGCAGGTCACGCGCAAGCTCTTCATCCCGCCCTACCCCGCCGAGCGGCACGCCACCGAATCGCTCAACGTGGCCATGGCCACGGGCATCGTCTGCGCTGAATTCCGCCGACAGGCGAGTGCCGGACGGTAAGGCGGCCGCAGGCCGGAACGATGCGGCAGAGAGCGTTCCGATCTGCGCTCGGCCGCTCACTGCCGTTTCGTTCGGATCGTCGTGCGAGCGACCGTCCGGCCGAGCCGCCACAGAAAAAACAGAGCGCGCTTATTCTACCCCGCCGACTCTCCGCCGGCCCCACAAAAAAAGTCCCGCCACACCGGCAGGACAAAACCGAAAAGCGAAAGGCCGAATTCTAAAAAGCGGACACCGCGCGCACGGAGGGATCGGCCGCCTTGGGCTCGCAACACTCCTCACCACAAGCCAGAATCACATCCACGGCGCAATATTCGTCCACTTCGGTCGACGACCAATACCACGCTTCCGTTCCTCCGGCACTCAATGCAACCCCTCCGACTCGTTCCAACGTTCGATTGACGACGTCATGCACCGTTTTGTTCAGCAACAGGATTTTCACCTCCTCGATCGCCGGCAAGTACCATCCGTCGCCCTGCGCCGCACACCACGCGAAAGCGGGATATTTTTCACGCCAACCGTCGATCCGTTCGATTATCCGCTGATTCCACAACCCTTCCGCCCGATGTATCGCACCCATAACGATCGCCCGATCATACTCTTCGTCCGTACTCCAGTACAAACCTTTTTCGGTCAAGCTCACGATTTTACCATGCTCGCCCGTGGTGTCGACCTCGAAGACAACGCCACGTTTACCATCCACGTTGTAGTAGTCGCCCACCTTGTAGCGGCGTGCAGGGGCAGGAGTGGGTGCAGATGGCGGAACGACCGGCTCCGTGCGGAACGCACCGACCGCCGGCCGCCCGAGAAACCGTTCGGCGGCCTCGACCAGTTCGCCGAATTTCGATTCGGCGTCGGGATAGGCGTCGACCCAGTGCGTCTGATTCA
>OLWA01004050.1_pt1 | contig 10274 bp, 9 predicted proteins | sample 1673251 | NCBI WGS metagenome assembly OLWA01 (sample SAMEA3178937, study PRJEB25190) | human gut metagenome | biome: human gut; feature: human-associated habitat; material: faeces | place: Austria | collected 2013
ATTGAATATAATTTTTCACCATGTAGAATAATAGTATACTTAATATTTATAATTTTGTATTGCATATTTAAAAATAAATTTTTAGAAACGGCAGAAGAAACATTTAAAAATAAAACTAAAAGAATAATAACATATATAGTTATGGCTATATCAGCAATAAGTTGTATATATTTTTTGATATTTGTAAAAAGAAGCGGAATGGATTTTGTAAGGTATGGTTCTGTAAGAATAATAATATCATTATTAACAACATTATTTGTTATATATGTTTCAAAAGACATTTCAAAAAATGTAATAATAGCAGGATGTACATTTGGAATAGTATTTACGTTTTCAACAGATTATAATCATGCAATTGATGAGAAAAAACATTTTATGTCAGCACTAAATGTATCATTTTTAAATTTTGATTATGTCGAAAATCCAATTACAGATACCGAAATAGCAAAAATACCACATTTAACAAAATATGTAAGTATTGATGAATTTTTAAAAAACAATTATACACCATCAATAACAGATGAAGTTGATATGGAAGATACACCATCAACACCAGCTAGTTATAATTTGTTAGTATATGTATTCCCAGGATTAGGGATTGCTATTGCAAGACTTTTAAATGGAAGCATAATAGATATGTATATATTAGGAAGAATAATGAATCTAGCATTATATACACTATTAGTTTATATTGCAACAAAATTACTTCCATTCAAAAAAAATATATTTTTTGTAATAGCATTTATGCCATATATGTTATTATTAGCATCATCTTATTCAGCAGATGGAGTATGTTTAGGAACAATATATATTTTCATTGCATATTGTCTAAAATTATATAAAGAAAATGAAAAAATTTCTTTAAAACAATTTGTAATATTAGCAATATTATTTGGAATAATGCTAATAGGAAAAGGTGTAGGATATTTACCAATAGCTATATTAGTATTTATTTTACCATTAATAAAAACAATTAAAGAAAATAAAAAATATTGGCCAGCAATGATTTCATGTGGTATTATATTTATAATATTAGGAACATTTTTTGTAATATATATGAAAAATAAGAACTTATCAACAGAAGGAGATAACAGAGGGGAAGAAGGAATAAATAGTGTAGAACAACTTAAAGAAATATTAACAAATCCAATATTAGATTTAAAAGTTGCAAGTAACCATATATTAGATACATTAGTAAACTTTAATTGGTTAACAGCATTGCAACCAGATGTGTTTTTTACATCATATTCAGAAAATACAATATTTATAATGTTATTTGTAATATTTTATATCTCATTAACAGAAGACGATTATAATTTTAAAATAAAAGATAAAATTATATTAATATTATCATTTTTACTACCATATGGAATGACAAGTGCAATATTATATTTGTCATTTACACCAGTAGGTGATTTGCACATTTTAGGATATCAGGCTAGATATATATTCCCAATTTTACCATTATTATTAGCTTGTATTTCTACAGATAAAATAAAATGCCAAAAAAGTGAAGATAGAAATATGAAAATTGCATTAGCGTCTTGTTTATTTTTAGTAATAGGACTATTTCAATTAACAAGTATAGGGTAAAGAAAAAGCATGAAAAACATGCTTTTTTTATATATTAAAATATTGAAATATTAATCTATTCGTGATAGAATACAAAAGAAAAAAAGAAAAGGAAAATAATATATGAAAGTTTTATTAATAATACCAGCATATAATGAGGAAGAAAATATATTAAACACAATAAATAAAATAAAAGAATATAGTGATGAAATTAATTATGTAGTTATTAATGATGGTTCAAAAGACAAAACAGAAGAAATATTAACTGCTAATAATATAAATCATATAAAATTAGTAAAAAACCTTGGAATTGGAGGAGCAGTTCAAACTGGATATAAATATGCTTATGAAAATAATTATGATATAGCAATCCAATTTGATGGAGATGGACAACATGATGTAAATTATGTGCCTAAAATTTGTGAAACACTATTAGAAGGACAAGCTGATATGGTAATAGGAACAAGGTATTTAGACAAAACATCAAGTGAATTTCAATCAACATTTATGAGAAGACTTGGATCAAGTATAATATCACTCTTTATAAAAATATCAACTGGAAAAAAGATAACAGATCCAACATCAGGGTTTAGAGCAGCAAATAAAAAAGTAATAGAAGAATTCGCCAAAGAATATCCCAAAGAATATCCAGAACCAGAATCAACAGTATCATTATTAGTAAATGGATATAATGTAAAAGAGGTACCTGTAAGTATGAACGAAAGAATTGGTGGAAAATCATCAATAAATGTATGGAAATCAGTTGATTATATGGTAAAAGTAGTTTTTGCAATAATAATAGACAGTATAAGTTTGAAAAAGAGGAGGAAAAAATAATGCAAATATCTTTAAAAATAGCATTAATAATTATAATGCTAATATATCTATTCTGTATAGCTAAGTCAGTAAAAAATAAAAATATGAGAATTGGATATTTAATATTTTGGACAATTATAGGAATTTTATTAATTATAGCATTATTAGTACCAAATCTAGTAGATAACATATCTAATTTTATAGGATTTGAAATACCATTAAATATGATATTATGTGCTGCAATATTTGTTATTTTGTATTTAGTGTTTCATTTGATGACATTAATATCAAAAGAAGAAAAAAATAATACATTATTAGTTCAAGAAATCTCAATATTAAAAGAAAGAGTAAGAAAACTAGAAGAAAAAAAGGAATAAGATAATATGAAAGAATATAAAAATCATACTTTTGCAATATGTGCATATAAAGAATCACAATATTTAGAAGAATGTATAAAATCACTAAAAAATCAAACAGTTAAAAGCAATATTATTATGTCGACATCAACTCCAAATGAATATATAGAAAATTTAGCTCAGAAATATAATATAAAATTATATATAAATAATGGAGAACATGGAATTGGACAAGATTGGAATTTTGCAGTAAGTCAAACAAAAACAGACTATGTAACAGTAGCACATCAAGATGATATATATTGTGAAAATTATTTGGAAGAAATAGTAAAAAAACTAGAAAACAATAAAGACTTTGTAATAGCATTTTCAGATTATAATGAAATAAAAAATGGTAAAACAATTCCATTAACAGTAAATTTGAAAATAAAAAAAATATTACAATTTCCATTAAAAATAAATGGAAAGTCAAAATTTGCTAAAAGATTTGCACTTGCATTTGGATCAAGTATATGTTGTCCAGCAGTAACAGTAAATACTAAGATTTTAGGAAAAAAACCATATATAACAAATTTGAAATGTGATTTAGACTGGGATTCATGGAATGAATTTTCAAAAATAAAAGGAAGGTTTTTATATATTAATAAACCATTGATGAAACACAGAATACATGAAGAATCAGAAACAAGTAATCTAATAGAAAATAATATAAGATTAGATGAAGATTTGTTAATGTTTAAAAAATTTTGGCCAGATTGGATAGCAAAATTATTAATGAAAAAATATAAGAATGCTATAAAAACAAATAATTAAAAGGAGTATTTTGTATGAATATAGAAACACAATTAAATAATATCAAAACAAAGAAAATTTTAGTAGTAGGAGATATAATGCTAGATAAATATTTCTTTGGAGAAGTAAAAAGAATATCACCAGAAGCACCTGTTCCAGTATTACACAAAACAAAAGAAACAATAGTACTTGGTGGTGCAGCAAATGTTGCAAGGAATTTAGCGAGAGCAATCCAAGATGTATCAATTATGAGTGTAATAGGAAATGATGAAGAAGGAAAAGTACTAAAAAATATATTAGAAGAAAATAATATAAAAACAGAATTATTAATACAAGATAAAACAAGATTAACAACAGTTAAAACAAGAATGATTGGTCAAAGTAATTCTCAATTATTAAGATTAGATGTTGAAGATGCATCACTTATATCTGATGAAATTTCTGATAAGATGATAAAATTATATGAAAAAAATATAGAAAAATTTGATATAGTCATAATTTCAGATTACAAAAAAGGGGTACTAAGTATAAAAAATACTGCAAAACTTATAGAAATTGCTAATAAATATAATAAAAAGACATTAATAGATACCAAAGAGCCATCATATGCAAAATATAAAGATGCTTATTTAATAAAGCCAAATCTTAATGAATTAAAAGATTTAACAAAAATGAGTGTAAACAATGATGAAGAAATCGTAAAGGCTGCAAATGAATTAAGAAAACAAACAGGAGCAAAATATGTTTTAGCAACAAGAGGAAAAGATGGTATGACACTTGTTGATGAAAACAATTTTTACCATATAAGAGGTGTATCAAAAGAAGTATATGACGTATCAGGAGCTGGAGATACAGTTATATCATATTTAGCAGTAGGTCTTGCAAATAATTTTGAAATAGGAGATGTAGCTAGATTAGCAAATATAGCATCAAGTATAGAAGTTTCAAAAATGGGAACATATGCAGTTTCAATAGAAGAAATAAGAGAACATATAGAAAAAGAAAATGGAGTATCATATTATAATAAATTACCATCTGTAGAAAAATTAACAGAGATTTTACAAAAAGAAAGAGAAAAAGGCAAGAAAATAGTATTTACTAATGGATGTTTTGATATATTCCATGTAGGACATTCAAGATATTTAAGACAAGCCTCAACATATGGAGATATTTTAGTAGTTGGCGTAAATTCAGATGATTCTGTAAAAAGGCTAAAAGGACCAGAAAGACCAATTATATCAGAACAAGAAAGAATGGAATTATTAGCAGACTTACAATGTGTTTCATATGTTGTAAAATTTAGTGAAGATACACCATATGAGTTAATAAAAAAATTACAACCAGATATTATTACAAAAGGTGGAGATTATAAGCCAGAAGATGTTGTTGGAAAAGATATAGTTGAAGCAAGAGGCGGAAGAGTTATTATATGCAAACTTGTAGAAGGAAAATCTACTACAAATATTATTACTAAGATAAAAAATAGTAAATAAATTTGAAAGGAAGAATTTAATATGAAAAATGAGATTAAAGAAAAATTTATATATAGTATAGAATGTAAAACAAAAGTAATAAATGATGATAAAATAATTGAAAAAGTAGAAGAAACATGTAATGCAATAATAAATTGTTATAAACAAGGACATAGAGTATATATCATGGGCAATGGTGGTTCAGCAGCAGATGCACAACATTTTGCAGCAGAATTAGTTGGAAGATATATGATGGAAAGAAAAGGACTACCAGCAGTAGCATTTACAACAGATACAAGTATTTTAACAGCTGTTGGAAATGATTATGGATATGATGATGTATTTAGAAGACAAACAGAAGCATTAGTAGAAAAAGGTGATGTTGTTTTTGGAATATCTACAAGTGGTAACTCAAAAAATGTTTATGAAGCATTAAAATTAGCACAAGAAAAAGGTGCTACAACAGTAGGATTTTTAGGAAAAACAGGAGGAACATGTAAGGAAGTTTGCAATATTCCAATTGTTATAGAATATCCAAGAACTCCAAATATTCAAGAAGCACATGAAATGATAATGCATACAATATGTGAGATTGTTGAGAAAAAATTATATGAATAAAGCAGTATTTTTAGACAGAGATGGAACAATAAATGTTGATAAAAACTATCTTTATAAAATAGAAGATTGGGAATTTATTGATGGTGTAATAGAAGGATTGCAAATATTACAAAGATTAGGATTTAAGTTAATTGTAATTACAAATCAATCAGGAATTGCAAGAGGATATTATACAGAAGAAGATGCTCATAAAATTTTTGATTATATGATAAAAGAATTAGAAAAAAATAATATCAAAATAGAAAAAGTATATTATTGTCCACATATTGGAGATGAATGTAATTGCAGAAAACCTAAATTAGGATTATTTTATAAAGCCCAGAAAGATTTTGATATAGATTTTTCAAAGAGCTATGCAATTGGTGATAAATTAAGAGATTTAGCAATATGTGAAAAAGAAAAGGTAAAAGGATTTTTGTTAAATGAAAATGAAAAAGTAGAAAATCCAAGAATTAAGGTATGTAAAAATCTTTTAGAATCTGCAAAAATAATAGAAAAAAGGAATGGATAGCATGGGGAAAAAAGGATACTTTTCTGGTTTATTTACAAAAATAAACAATTTGGTTTTAAAAAATGAAAAAATAAGAAACTTGAAATCTATATATTACTATATAGATGGTGTAATATTAAAATTTATAAAGAAACCACAAAAAGAAACAAATTCAAAAAAGAAAGTTATAATAGTTTACAATTTAGCACTTGGAGATGCTGCAATGTTTAACTGTGCATTAAAAAATATAAGAGAAATTTATCCAAGAGAAAAATATGAAATAACAATAGCTTGTCAAAAAGGCTTGAATAAAATATATGAAGCAACAAATTTATTTGATAATGTTTTAAGTTTTAATTTTACACAAGCAACAGTTAATTTAAAAGAAAGAAAAAAATTATACAAAGAATTAAGAAAAGTAAAATATGATATATTACTAGATCCAGTAGGAATTGAGGATTGTTCAACTAATATATTAGTATCTAGAGCAATATGTAGTGAAGAAAAAATAGGAATAATAAATTATGGAAGAACAATAAAATGTCCTCAAAAAATATATAAAAAAATATATACAAAACTTTTAGAAGTAGATAATGCAAAAATGCACTTAATAGACCATTATTTTGAATTCTTTAATTTATTAGGAAATATAAATAAAGAACCAGAATTTATTAATTTACCAAGTGAACCAATAAAAGAAGAAATAAAAGAAAACTATTTTATAGTATATCCAAGTGCAAGTACAGAATACAAAAGGTGGCCAATAGATAGATTTGCTGAAATAACTAAAATGGTATATCAAAAAACAAAATTGACATTAATTGTTTGTGGCACAAATTCAGATAGACAAACTAATGATGAACTAATAAAATTAATAAAAGATGATGTAAAATATATAGATATGACAGAAAAAACATCAATATTAGAATATATTGATTTAATAAAAAAAGCAAAATTTGTAATAACAAATGATACAGGAATTTATCATATTGCAGTAGTATCAGAAGTTCCAGTATGTATAACAGCAGGGGCATATACATATGATAGATATTTAACATATAACTTTAAAGGTGCCGAAAAATATAAAAAACCATATGTAGCATGTGTAAAAATGAAATGTGCAAATTGTGATAATAGATGTATTAAATCAAATGAATTAGAAAGAACTTGGCCATGTTTAGATGCAGTTACAACTGAGATTGCATGGAAGCAAGTTAATAGTATGCTTGAAAATTTGAACCTTTGAGAGGAAGTAGTAAATGAAAAAAGAAAAACATGAAAATCAAGAAATATCAGAAAAAACAGTAATTCTGAAAAAATTAAAGTTAATAAATCTTGCTAAATATTTAATGTATTATTTTGATCGAACAATATGTCTTTTTAATAAAAGTAAAAAGCAAAATGATGTAAATAATAAGAAAAAAGTTTTAATATTAGCAAATTTAGGGCTTGGTGATGCAATGAATTTCTTATCAGTTGCAGACAAGTATAGAAAAGCATATCCAAAAGAAGAGTTTGAAATAACATTATGGGTAGCTAATCATTTAGATGAATTAATGAAAATGGAAACTGAATTTGATAAAGTTGAATTAGTTCCATTTAATCAAATTACTACAGATATAAAGAAAAGAATAGCTTTAATAAAAAAGATTAGAGAATATAAATATGATGTAGTTGTTGATATTATGGGAGCAACAGGTTGTACACCAAGTATGTATTTAATGGCATCTTCAATAGCAAATCAAAAGATAACTATAATAAATAAGGCATATTCAATTTGCCCTAAATTTTTTACGAAAAAAATATACACTAAATTAATAGAAATAGATGATAAGAAGATAACTAATATAGAGTATTATCATTATTTGATTAATGAAATATTAGGAATAAAAGATGATGAAATAAAATTTCATAAAGTTAAAGAAATAAAGTTAAATTTAGATTTGCCTAATGAGTATTATATAGTATTTCCAAGTGCGAGTTTAGATAAGAAAAAATGGGAATATGAAAAATATGGAGAATTAATAGAAAAAATTTATGAAAAAACGAAATTACCTGTTATATTTTGTGGTACAAATTCTGATTTAACAGATGTAAATGAAGTAATTAAAAATATAAAAAATGCTAAATATATAAACTGTTTAGGAAAAAGTTCAGTTGTTGAATTTATAGAAATAATAAGAAGAGCCAAATTTGTAATAACAAATGATACTGGAGCATATCATATTGCATTAAATTTTGAAGTGCCTGTAAGTATTATAACAGGTGGTTATACATATGATGGATTTGTAACTTATGACTTCAAAAATAATAAATATAAAAAGCCATATATAATAACAGATAAAAGAGAATGTTTTAATTGTAATAGTAAGTGCAAGTATTTAAAAAATAATCAAGAAAAATGGCCATGTTTACATGCTGTTACTGTTGATTATGCTTGGAGTATTGTTGAAAAAATGATAGATGATATACAAGATAAGCAATAGAGGAGGAAGAATATTGGAAGAAAATAGAGAAGAAGATGGCAAAAAAACAGTAATATCTATGGTAACATATTTAATAGCAAATGTAATAGGAATGGCTGTATCATTAGTTGCACTACCAGTATTAACAAATTTACTTTCTACAGCTGAAATGGGAATTGCAACGAGTTTTATAACATTAAAAAATATAGTTACAATTATACTATTGTTAGCAATGTATATATCAATAGACAAAATTTTTGTTTCAGTAAAAGATTATAATGAAAGATATAAATATTTGTCATCAATGTATATATTTTCAACAATTGTAGCTATATTAATATATATTGTATATTTTATATTTCAAGTTCCAATTAATAAAATATTAGGTTTTAATACACAAATGATGACATTAATGGTTGTAATGTGTATTTTAATAAATGGATGTACATTAATGGTTGCAAATTGGAATTTTTGTAATAAAGCTAAATATACTTTTTTATATAATTTATTAGCATCACCTATATCACAAATATTATCAATAATTTTAGTATTAATATTACCATCAGAAAAATATTTAGGAAGAATAATTGGTGTAGACTTTTTTAATATAACATTAGGAATAATCTGTGGAATAGTTATTGTTAAAAAAGGAAAAATGACATTTGAAAAAAAATACATAAAAGAAAGCTTGCAAATTAGTTTACCTATGATACCACATTTACTATCACAAATATTTTTATCAAGTTGTGATTTATTAATGATAAAAAGTATAGTTGGTGAAGCTAGTGCAGGAATTTATAGTGTATCATATACAATTTCAAATATTTTATATACAATATCATTGCAAATTTTTAAACCATGGTCACCATGGGTATATAGAAGAATTGAAAATAAAGAAACAGATTCAATAAAAGAAAATTCAAAATTAATAATGCATATTGTATGGATATTTTGTATAGGAATATTTACAATTGCACCAGAATTAATAAAACTCTTTATAAATTCTGAATATGGAGAAGCATCATTAATAGTACCACCAATATGTTTAGGAATCTTTTTCCAAATGATGTATACATTTTTCTATGACATAGAATATTATCATAAAAAGAATAAACAAATAGCAATATTTTCAGTAATTACAGCTGTAATAAATATAATATTGAATTATGTAGCAATACATATTTGGGGATATCAAGCAGCAGCATATACAACAATAGTAAGTTATATGATATTGTGTATATTACATTATTTTGGAATGAGGAAAATAGATAAAACACAATATTATGATTTAAAAACATTATTAATATTAAGTAGTGTTTTAATATTGATAACACTTGCAAATGTTATATTTAATAATAGTATTTTAATAAGATATATAATTCTAATATTTAGTGGAATTTATATTTTAATAAGATATAGAGAACTAATCAAAGATATATTAAATAAATTTCGAAAAAAGAAGATGATTAGTGAGAAAGGAGAATAAAATGTCAGTATTAGTAACAGGAGGGGCTGGATATATAGGAAGCCATACAGTAGTTGAATTATTAAATTCAGGAAAAGATGTAGTTATAATAGATAATTTTTCAAATAGTAAACCAGAAGTATTAGAAAATATTAAAAAAATAACAGGAAAAGACTTTAAGTTTTACGAAGTAGATTATTTAAACAGAAAAGAATTAGAAAAAGTTTT
>OLWA01004053.1_pt1 | contig 10268 bp, 6 predicted proteins | sample 1673251 | NCBI WGS metagenome assembly OLWA01 (sample SAMEA3178937, study PRJEB25190) | human gut metagenome | biome: human gut; feature: human-associated habitat; material: faeces | place: Austria | collected 2013
GAATGTTAATACCGGCTATGTTGGCTCCCGGTTTGCTGGGGGATTATTATACATGTCCCGATATGATTGGGGGCGGGCAGTACAGTGCTTTCCTCAATGTAAAAGAGTTTGATGAAGAACTGATTGTACGTTCTTGCCAGGTACATGCGTTAATGCCTATGATGCAATTTTCTGTAGCTCCTTGGAGGATTTTAAGTAAAGAGAATGCTGATATTTGTGCACATTATGCCCATTTGCATCAGAAAATGAGCGGGTATATTCTGGAGTTGGCCAAACGCGCAGCGGAAACGGGTGAGCCGATTGTTCGCTCCATGGAGTATGAGTATCCCCATCAGGGCTTTACGGACTGTAAAGATCAATATATGTTGGGTGACAAGTATCTGGTAGCTCCTATGGTGACTCCCGGAGTAAAACGTACGGTGAAGCTGCCCAAAGGTAAATGGAAAGATGAGAGAGGGCAAATTTTTAAAGGTCCGAAAGTAATTGACACGGATGTTCCTTTGAACCGTTTACCTTATTATGAGAAGATAAAATAAAACTAAAAAAGAGACGAAAGGAAGAATTACCCTTTCGCCTCTTGATACATAAATCGCTTGATACTTTTCTTTGCTGTTTTTTCAAATTCCTCGAAGTGAATTTTGACTTTGGTTATCTGACTGTACGATGGTAGCTGAAGATTTAACTCGATACGGTTGTTTTCCATCGCTTTTTCAATGTCCGGTTGTTGCAGACCATTGGCAAAAGCTTCATCAAAGTCCGGATATATCAGTGCCACTAACTTATCGTTTTGTAACACGATCAATGATTCTGAGACATACAGCATGTTATTCAGTTTGCTCTCTATCTCTTCGGGATAGATATTGTGCCCACTGGAGTTTAGTAACAGATTTTTGCTACGACCGCGTATCGTAACATAACCTTGATTGTCCATTGTACCCAAATCTCCGGTATGCAACCACCCGTCTTTATCTATGATTTGAGCGGTAGCTTCGGGATTTTTATAATAACCCAACATGAGATTGGTTCCCCTGCAAATAATCTCACCGGCATGCGTGTTTGGATCGGGAGAATCTATTTTTACTTCCATGCGGCTGGCTGCTTTTCCACAGGAGGCTTTCTTTAAATCTTGCCAGTGGCTTGAGCAAATGATAGGCCCGCATTCTGTCATTCCATAAGCGATGGTATAAGGAAATCCTATTTTTTTCAGGAAAGCTTCTATTTCTGCATTGAAGGGGGCACCTCCGATAATAATATCATTGAAATTACCACCGAATATCTCCATAGCTTCCTGCCGTGCCCTTGATTTTAGCTTGTCATTAAGAATGGGAACACGCAAAAGTAGCTTGCCGATTTTATTGTCAAGTTTGGGCAATACGTCTTTTTTAATGATCTTTTCTACAATTAACGGTACGCATGAAATCAACTTCGGCCTGATTTCGGCAAAAGATTGCGCTATGATTTTAGGGGAGGGCATCCGAGTGAGAAAATAGAGATGCGCTCCTGCTGAGAAACCATAAAGAAAGTCATACGTCATACCGAATACGTGCCCTAATGGGAGCATCGATACGACCGTATCTCCTGTTTTTAAAGGACGCATTTCATAACAGTAGGTGATATTGGACCACATACTGCGGGCGGGTAACATAACTCCTTTGGAATAACCGGTCGTACCGGAAGTATAATTGATGATTACCAATTCTTCCGGGGCGCTTTTACGATAGGAAATGTGTTCCGGACGGAAGTTTTTCGGATAACGGCGACCGTATATTTCGTTTCGGTGTTCGAATGCATAAGTCAACTTGTCGCAACGGGATACGAGTGCTGAAAAGTCTGTTAGAGAGGCAATGCCTTTTAATAATGGCATGGCATCTTCATTCAGATTCTCCCAGGCTTGATCACCGACAAAAAGCAATTTAGCTTCCGAGTGGTTGACAATATTATGTATATTATCGGCTTTGAATTCGTGAAGAATGGGGACGATTACTGCTCCATAAGTAACTGTAGCTAAAAAGGCAACGGCCCAATGTGCACTGTTGCGTCCGCAGACGGCTATCTTATCGCCGGGTTGAATACCTGCACTTTCAAGTACTATGTGAAACTTTGCTATCTTACGGGCAACATCCTTGTATTGAAGGGTGATTCCTTTGTAATCCGTCAAGGCACTTAAGTCCCAGTTTTTTATAATACTCTGCTCAATAAAGTCTATGAACCCTTGTTGTTGTTCCATTACGTTTTTGCACATTTATTTTAAAACTGCGCAAAATTAATATATCATTAACATAAACTACATTCTCTCGAAAAGTTTTACGGTTAATTAACGAGAGAATAGAAATAGCGAAAAAAAGAACATTTGTACTTGATTTTAGACAAAAAAAGTGATTGGTTTAGTCGGGTTATGTACAAAAAATATATATTTGTATCCGAATATTGTTAAACTCAAAACAAGAGTAATGTTGAATGCTATGAGAACATTTTTTGTATTTCTTTCTGTCGGTTTATTGGGATTTTTATTTTCTGTAGATATCTGTGCTGCCGATCGTGTATATAATGTTTCCGATTTTGGCTTGAAAGCCAATGTAAAAAAAGATGCTTCGCCCGTATTGCGGAAAGTATTGGACAGAATCAGAAAGGATTACCGGGAAGGCGATAAAATTGTACTTCAGTTTCCTGTGGGACAGTATCATTTTTATGAGAAAAATGCTACCATTCGTGAATATTACATTTCCAATCACGATCAAACTAACCCGAAGAAGGTAGGAATTGCTATTGAAGAAATGAGGGATTTCACTCTTGACGGACAAGGCTCTGAATTTATTTTTCATGGGCGGATGCTTCCGATTTCTCTCTTACGCTCGGAGAACTGTGTATTGAAAAACTTTAGTATCGATTTTGAAAATCCGCATATAACGCAGATACAGATTATAGATAATTCTCCGGAGAATGGAACAACGTATGAGGTAGCTCCATGGGTGGATTATCGGGTCAGTAAGGATTCTGTGTTTGAGACATTGGGAGACGGCTGGATGTTACGGCCTTCCAGTGGCATTGCTTTTGAAGCTAAAAGCCGCCATATCGTTTATAATACAAGTGATTTGCATTATCCCAATAAAGAGGTGGTTCAAGTGGCACCGCGTCGTTTAAATATAAAGAGCTGGAAAGACACTCGTCTCGTGCCCGGAACGGTTATTGCCTTGCGGACCTATTTCCGGCCTGCACCCGGAATATTTCTTTCTCATGATACAGATACCCGATTATTGAATGTGAAAGTGCATTATGCCGAAGGGATGGGATTATTGGCACAATTGTGTGAAAATATAACGTTGGACGGGTTTAGTGTTTGCCTGAAAGGGAATGACGATCCCCGTTATTTTACTACTCAAGCCGATGCTACTCACTTCTCGGGCTGTAAAGGAAAAATAATTTCAAGAAACGGATTGTATGAAGGGATGATGGATGATGCGATCAATGTACACGGCACTTATCTGAAAGTGGTAAAGCGGGTGGATGACCGTACTTTGATAGGACGCTATATGCACGACCAAGCTTGGGGATTCGAATGGGGAAGAACCGGAGATGAAGTGCAGTTTATCCGTTCATCGACAATGGAACTTATTGGTGAACAGAATAGCATTACAGATATTCGTCCCTACGACAAAGAGGATATTCAAGGAGCACGTGAATTTAGTATAACGTTTCGTGACCCTGTCGATCCGGCTATTAATGAAGAAAATGGCTTTGGTATAGAGAACCTGACTTGGACACCGGAAGTTGTGTTTGCTGATAATGTGGTTCGTAATAACCGTGCACGGGGTGCGTTGTTCAGTACTCCCAGGAAGACGGTTGCAGAAAATAATTTATTTGACCATACATCCGGAACGGCTATATTGCTGTGTGGAGATTGTAACGGTTGGTATGAGACGGGAGCTTGCCGGAATGTGATTATCCGTAAAAATCGTTTTGTCAATGCATTGACAAATATGTTCCAGTTTACCAATGCTGTAATTTCCATTTATCCGGAGATACCGGACTTGAAATCACAGCAAAAATATTTTCATGGTGGTACTGAGGGAGGCATTGTGATTGAAGAGAATGAATTCGATACATTTGATGCTCCTATTCTTTATGCGAAATCAGTGGACGGACTTATATTCCGTAATAACACGATCCGATTAAATACAGAGTATAAACCGTTTCATTGGAACAAAAGCCGTTTCCTTCTGGAACGGGTTACAAATGCACAGATAGAGTAAATAATGTGCCAATTGGTCAATGTGCCAATATGCCAATTGGAGAATGTATTAATCAAATAATGTATTAATTAAATAATATGCCAATAAATAATGTGCCAATTACTGTGCGGAATGATAGCGCAGCTAATTGGCACATTGGCATATTAGCACATTGTCACATTATTATTCTTTTTTTTCCGAGATAAGCAGCAACTTATCATTGACATGGAGTTTAAGACTTCCGTTAGGTATCAGGAACTCATCACCGCGTTTCACAATCATGACGAGGGTGCCTTTGGGAAGGTTCATCTCTTTCAGTGTATCGGCTTTTTCAATCATTTCTTGTGTTACTGTGATATCCCGGAGATCGGAATTAATTTCTTCGGGCAATTCTACGCCAAAATCATTTCCGGTTTTCTCAAGTGGAGTAGAGAGATTGAGTAAGCGGGCTACGTAAGAAACTGTGGTACCTTGTACGACCAATGAAACAATGGTGATAAAGAATACGATGTTGAATATGACGTTGGAACCTTCTACATTGGCTACTACTGGATAAGTGGCGAAGATGATGGGGACCGCTCCACGCAATCCGACCCACGAAACGAATAATCGTGATTTAAATGTTATTTTCCGGAAAGGAAGCAGACAGAGGAATACGCTGAGCGGACGACCGATAACAATCATGAATATACCGATAAGAAGCGCCACACAGGCAATCTCAAGCATTTCGTGGGGATTGACGAGCAGGCCGAGCATAAGGAACATGATAATTTGGAAAAGCCAGGTTAATCCGTCCATGAAAGTAGCAATCTCCTTGCGATACATGATTTTGTTGTTACCTACCATAATACCGGCAATGTATACGGCCAGATATCCGTTTCCGTGCAGACGGTCGGTGATGGCAAACGTGAAAAACACAAATGAGAGCAGTAGGATGGGATAGAGTGCCTGATTGTCGACGTTTATTTTATTCAGGATTAATATGGCCAGCTTGCCTAATCCGTATCCGGCCGCAGCACCTACCAGAAACTGTACGGCAAATGAACCGAGTATGGCACCTGCTCCCATGCCCGAAGACTGAAGAAATTGTATGAGAACGATAGTGAGCATGTATGCCATCGGGTCATTACTACCACTTTCCAGCTCAAGCATAGGACGAAGACTGTACTTCAAATTCATCTTTTGTGAACGGAGAATGGCAAAGACGGAAGCGGAATCTGTAGATGACATTGTAGAAGCCAATAGTAGCGAAGTGGTAAGTGGGAGATAGATATTACTCCAACTCATACCGGAAATCCACCATATAAACAGTCCTGTAAATAAGGCGGTTAACAGCACACCGACAGTGGATAATACAATACCGGGAGTAAGTATGGGACGTATTTCGGTAAATTTGGTATCCATACCTCCTGAGAAAAGGATAATACTTAATGCTACCATACCGATAAACTGTGCTGTTTGGGCGCTGTGAAACTGGAAACCAAGCCCATCACTTCCGAATGCCATACCGACAACGAGGAATAATAACAATGCGGGTACTCCGAAACGATATCCGGTTTTTCCAACAACAATACTAACGAAAAGTAAGATAGAACCTACAAGTAGGATATTTTCTGCAGTGAATAACATTGGCTATGTATTATAAAAGTTATAAATTAGTCTTTGGGGGTTCACTCTGCGAAGTTACACAATTTAGATAACAAATGAAAGTACGTTTTGGATGTATTTCATCTAAAAAAAGATTGCGCAGATGCTGTTTCCATTGGATACGGGAATAGCAATCTGCGCATATTTGTATAATCTGTATGGCTTTTTCTTACATGACCGGAATCAGCTCAGGAACTTCATAATATCTTCATCTGCAGTGCTGATTGTGGCAATTCCAAAATTTTCGACCAGTACTTTTCTAACATTTGGCGAAAGGAAAGCCGGTAAGGTAGGACCAAGGTGTATATTCTTTACGCCCAAAGACAATAAAGCAAGTAATACGATAACTGCTTTCTGTTCATACCAAGCAATATTGTATATGATGGGCAAGTCATTAATGTCTTTCAAGCCGAATACCTCTTTTAATTTCATTGCAATGACTGCCAGTGAATAACTGTCATTGCATTGTCCTGCATCCAATACACGGGGAATGCCGTTGATATCTCCCAAAGGCAGTTTGTTGTAGCGGTATTTGGCGCAGCCTGCCGTAAGAATAACCGTGTCTTTGGGTAATTTTTCTGCGAATTCCGTATAATATTCGCGACTCTTCATGCGTCCGTCACATCCGGCCATAACGAAGAATTTCCGGATAGCTCCACTCTTAACGGCTTCTACCACTTGATCTGCCAGTGCAATGACTTGTGCATGAGCAAAACCACCTACAATTTTACCGCTTTCTATTGCTACGGGCGGTTGACAACGTTTGGCATGTTCGATGATGGCAGAGAAATCTTTTTGACTCCCTTTTTCGGGTTCGGGAATGTAAGTAGCACCTTCCAGGCCACAAGCACCGGTGATGTAGATACGATCTTTGTAACTGGCGTCTGGACGGGGAGGAACAATACAATTACTGGTAAACAGTATAGGGCCGTTGAAACTTTCAAATTCTTCTTTTTGCTTCCACCAGGCGTTACCATAATTGCCGATCAGATGTTTGTACTTTTTAAGTTGGGGATAGTAATGTGCCGGAAGCATTTCACTGTGAGTATAAATATCGATACCTTTACCTTCGCTTTGTTGCAGCAATTCTTCGAGATCTTTTAAATCGTGTCCACTGATAAGAATACCCGGATTTTCACCTACTCCGATATTTACTTCTGAAATCTCCGGATTGCCGTAAGTTTCTGTATTGGCTGCATCTAATTGTGCCATTGCAGAAACCCCGTATCGTCCGGTTTCAAGTACAAGACTGATTAGCTGATCGACCGTAATGTCATCGCGTGTCAGTTCAGCAAGTGCCTGTTGCATGAATGCGAATATCTCCGGTGATTCGTGTCCCAGATTATAAGCATGTTCTACGTATGCAGCCATCCCTTTTATACCATAATGTACTAATTCTTTTAGAGAACGAATATCTTCATCCGGTGTACGGAGTACTCCGACCGTTTTGGCTTTCTCCTCAAATTCTTCTTCACTGCCGTTCCAAGTACATTCATCGGGAGCATTCTCAATAGTAACTTCCTGCGAAAGCTTATGTTTCAGTGTTAAGCCTTCTTTAATTTTACGGATGATGGCAACTTTATCGAAATTAGCATTGGTAATGGTGATAAAGAGTGCGTCAAAAATAAAGCGGTCCGCTTCGTCGGAAGGGCGTTTCTCCCAACGTAATTTTTGATTGTATACGGCGATTCCCCGCACAACAAAGAGCAGAAGGTCTTGAAGATTAGCGATTTCGGACGTTTTTCCACAGACCCCTTTTAGCGTACAGCCGGTGCCTTTTGCCGTTTCTTGGCATTGATAACAGAACATACTCATAATTTTTACGTATTTATAGGTTATTAATTGAACGCAAAAGTAGAGGAATGGTTTGAGGCGGTTCTGTAACCAATGTTACAACTCGTGATTTTTTTATTTTATTTTGTTTAAGTTTCTATGTTTGTAAAGTGATTCAGCTTTATAAGAAAGCATAAGCCTGTTTAAATTTTGCTCGGTATTATTTTGAGAGTTCTTTTTGAGGATGTTTTTCTGCTTTTAAGAGGGGGGAGCGGGCTATCTGACGAGTGAAAAAATAGGGAAACAGACCGAAAATATACTCAAAATAAGCAGATAAAACCTTAAGGGGAAAATTAAACTGGCTCTAAATATGAAAGGAAATATTCTGGTTTTACAGTTTTAGATGAGAATATGGGTTGTCCAGGATATTCCTGTGCAAGAGGTGTCTATTGAATCAACCGGATTAGTTCCTGCTTACGGAGGATGGTTATCTGTTTGCGGTCAACCGTAATTAACCGGTCTTCTTGCATATGAGCCAGTTCTCGTGCCAGTGAAGGGCGTGATACTCCGAAATAATCGCTTAGCTGTTGTTGAGAACGATCGAGGGTAATTTGTTCGCTTTGTTGTTGTCCGGACAGACGAAGCAGATATGAAGCTAACTTTTGTCGGATCGTTTTAAAAGACATGAAGAAGAGTTTGTCTGAAAGAGTATGGGCATAGTTGGCCGATAGATTCATGTAGTTTTCCAGAAATCTCTCGTTTTTTTTGAATAACATTAATACACTCGTTTTGGGTATTTCGATTACTTCGGTTGCTTCGTTGGCCGTGACTTCGACCGGATAACGGTTTTCGTTTCCAAAAAGGAAAAGCGGAGCGATAGCTCTTGGGGCGGTAATGTCTTCAACTTTAATCAAACGTCCGGAATCGTCGATCATTTCTCCGCGTACACTTCCTTTAGTAAGAATGACAAGGCGGTTACAGATATCTCCTTGCCGGGCAAGAATGTCTCCTTTCCGGTAAACCTTAGTATGGTAATTAACATCCTTGAGATCATTGGAAAGTACTTCGGCAGAAATACCACTGAATAGCGGATTGTTGATGAGTGATGTCATGAGTTATATGATTTATAATGTATAAATAGAACAGTTGGCAGATCTTTTTTGTTTGAATACCGTTTTGATTGAATTCTATTTGAACTTCAATATGAATTTTGTCTCCTTCCCCGGGAATAGAGTGATGCTTCCTCCGGACAGACGCATGATTTGTCTTGATATGCTAAGTCCGATTCCGCTTCCTCCTTCTTTGGTCGTGAAGAAAGGGATGAATATATGTCCGGCTACTTCCGGCGGAATGACAGGGCCATTATTGCTGATTTCTATCATAATCTCTTCCGATTCATTGCAGTAAGCGTGAATGGAGATGCATCCATCGGGCTGATTGCCTATTGCTTGTATTGCGTTTTTCAGTAAATTGATGACAACCTGAGAAATTAGATTTTCATCGGCATATAAGATCAGATCGGCCGGTGAGATATTTATTTGGAACGTTATGTTTCCATCCGGATTTTGATGTTTACCCAGTTCCACCATTCGTTCGATAAAGGCTTTGACATAAAATAAGGAAGGTTCCGGAGACGGGATACGGGTGAAACGACGGTAGGATTCTACAAAAGAGAGCAGTCCTTTTCCGGTGGCACTAATTGTTTGCAGCCCGTTGCGTATCTCTTCGTCTTTTGTATTGGAGAGGGAGAGTAGCGTATCACTGAGTGATGTGATCGGAGTAACGGAATTCATGATTTCATGAGTCAGTACACGTATTAGCTTTTGCCAGGCCTCCATTTCATTGCGTTCCAGTACCGAATGAATATTTTTTAAGCTGATCAACTGCTGTTCTCTTCCTTGAGTGGCAAATGTGGTACATGAGACGGCCATTTCCAGCACAGTATTATTCTGTTCGATACGAATAACTGGTGTATCACTGGTAGCAGAAGCTTTCAGTAAACTCTCCGGTAACTGCGATATTTGTCCTAAATGAGTGACGGCTGCCTGATTCATCCATTCTATATGCCCGGCTTTGTCGGCAACAAGTACTGCCGTATCTACCTTATTCAATAAGTTTTCGTAGTATTGGTGTTTAATCTCTTCTGCCAGTAACTTTCCCCGAAAGTCTTTTAAAGTATCCGAAAGTTCCTCCGCCCATTCATTCATTATTTTATTTTTGAAAGGCGGGTGAAAAGTTTGCATCATATCATTATAGCGAAGTCCGTCTGTCAGCCGTCGCAAAAGAGCAATTTGTTTGAACTGCATGCGGTAGAGATGCACGGCGGTAATTATCAGCAATATCATGCAAATAGTAGTACTGAACCATAACTGTTTTTGAAATAACAGATAGCTACCGATAGAAAGCAATACTATCAATAAAATGTGTAAAACCACTCTGATTGCAAATCGTTTCATAAGCCTAGTTTTTCAAGTTTGCGATATAAGGCAAAACGGGTAATACCTAAATATTCGGCAGCACGGGAAATATTCCCTTCACTAAGTTTCATGGCTTTTTCAATGGTTTGTCGTTCAATTTGTTCCAGGTTCAAAACGGTCTCTTCCTCCTTCTTTTGTTTGG
>OLWA01004061.1_pt1 | contig 10251 bp, 5 predicted proteins | sample 1673251 | NCBI WGS metagenome assembly OLWA01 (sample SAMEA3178937, study PRJEB25190) | human gut metagenome | biome: human gut; feature: human-associated habitat; material: faeces | place: Austria | collected 2013
TATGTACCTCTGCACCAAGTCTTAAAGCTGTTCTTGCTGCATCCATAGCAACGTTACCGCCACCAACTACAGCAACTTTCTTAAACTTAGCAATAGGTGTGTCATAATCTTCCCTGAATGCCTTCATAAGGTTACTTCTTGTAAGGTACTCATTAGCTGAGAATACTTCGTTAGCATTTTCACCAGGGATACCCATAAATCTAGGAAGACCTGCACCTGAACCGATAAATACTGCATCAAATCCCTCTTCGTTAAGAAGCTGGTCAATAGTCATAGACTTACCAATAACTACGTTTGTTTCAATCTTAACGCCAAGCTTTTTAACATTTTCTACTTCTGATGCAACAACTGTCTTCTTAGGAAGACGGAATTCTGGAATACCATATACTAATACTCCGCCTGGTTCATGAAGTGCTTCAAATATAGTAACTTCATAACCCATCTTTGCAAGGTCACCTGCACATGTAAGTCCTGAAGGACCTGAACCTATAACAGCTACCTTCTTGCCCTTCTTTTCTGTTGGCATCTCTGGTGCTACATTGTTCTCTCTTGCCCAGTCAGCTACAAATCTTTCAAGCTTACCGATAGATACGGCTTCGCCCTTAATACCTCTTATACACTGACCCTCGCACTGTGTTTCCTGTGGACATACACGGCCACATACTGCTGGAAGTGCTGAAGACTTTCCAATAACCTTATATGCTTCTTCAAAATTGCCTTCTTTTACATTGTGAATGAATTCAGGAATATTGATTGATACTGGACATCCCTGAACGCATCTTGCATTCTTACAATTAAGACAACGTGTTGCTTCTTCCTGTGCCTCTTCTGCATTATAACCAAGGCAAACTTCATCAAAATTCTTGTTTCTTACATCTGGAGCCTGTTCCCTTACAGGAACTTTCTTCATAACATCCATTATATATACCTCTTTTCCATCGATTAATTGTCACAGTAAGATTTAATTGCAGTTGCCACATCCACCGTGGTGAGTGTCGCCTTCAAGTGCAGCAAGCATAGCTCTGCCCTCTTCTGTCTTGTATGTCTGCTGACGCTTCATAGCCTGGTCAAAATCTACAAGATGACCATCGAACTCTGGTCCGTCAACGCAGGCGAACTTAATCTCATCACCAACCTGAAGTCTGCATGCTCCACACATTCCTGTTCCATCAACCATAATAGGATTCATACTAACTACTGTAGGAATACCTAATTCCTTTGTTAAAAGACAGACGAACTTCATCATAATCAATGGTCCGATTGCTATACACTTATCATACTTCTTACCCTGTGCATAAAGGTCCTTAAGTACATCTGTACCCATACCTTTTCTTACATAACTTCCATCATCAGTTGTTATGTAAAGATTACCAGCTACTGCCTTCATCTCATCCTCAAGAAGGATAAGGTCCTTATTCTTTGCACCAACGATAACATCCACATCAACCCCATGCTCGTGAAGCCACTTAACCTGTGGATATACAGGAGCTGTACCAACACCACCTGCTATGAATACTATTTTCTGCTTCTTTAATTCTTCGATATCTTCATGAATTAATTCTGAAGGGCATCCTAAAGGTCCTACAAAATCACTAAATGCATCCCCAGCCTCAAGATGTGACATCTTTTCTGTTGATGCTCCGACAATCTGGAATACAATAGTAATTGTTCCAGCCTTTCTGTCATAATCACAGATTGTAAGAGGAATTCTTTCACCCTTTTCATCCATTTTTACAATAATGAACTGGCCAGGTTCACAGTGTTTAGCAACTCTAGGTGCTTCAACATCCATAAGAAAAATCTTTTCTGCTAATTTTTCAGCCTTAAGAATCTTGTACATTATAATACCCCTTTCAGTGTTATATTATCTGAAGTGCTAATCACACATCAAAACTTATTAATATTCGCTCGCACTATATGAGCCATCTTCTTTTGTAACCTTATAACAGGTTCCATCCTTAATACCTATACCGTAGTATCCTTTTGTTGTCGTCTTGGAATTCTCTGTGACATCAAATCTTACAATATACATTTCAACTGAGTCGACTGTCGTTTTAGGCTGGTATACGAACGTTACTTCATTACCCTCCTTAGTTGTGCTGCCATCTGACTTAAGCACGCCATCCGTTATAAGTTTTTCCTTTAATATGTCAAGGCATTCATTATATGAAAATGTTTTCGCCTTATTAACTACATAATTACGCTTAACCACTGTACTTGTCTGGTTATGCGCATCAACTATAATAACTGATATAACATTATTACCCGTAGGAATATCAAACGGTTCTGTATACATCTCTGAATTAACAGTTGGTGTAGAACCATCAAGTGTATAATAAGCATTGCTTCCAGCTGGAATATTGCTTACCGTAACCTGCTGTCCCTGTGAATAAGTTCCAGACTCCGGACTTACAGAAGGTGCTGACGGCTTCTTATAATCAACTGTATACACAAGTTCAACAATATTACTATATACCCCTATTGAGTTCACTGCAACTGCTTTTACAGTCGTAGTTCCTTTCTTTATATCAATAGCACTTCCACTATAGGCTGTACTCTTGCTTGTAGGCTCTGACTTATCAAGTGTATAATATACTGTCGAAGATGAACTCTCCGCAAACTGAAGCTTCTGCTCATCATCATAAGTACCAGCCTCAACTGAAGGCTTTGGTTCCTCTACAATATAATCAGACAGATACTTATAGCCATCCTTATCTTTATACGACTTAATAAGTTCTGTAAGTGATGTTCCATCTTTCTTTTTCTCATATATAGCAGCAAGAACTTTTATTGCATTCTCATTGTTCTCATCAAATGAAAGAATATCCTTAAGTACTTCTATCTGCATATCTGTGTTATCTTTTTCCTTATAGCACTCATACAATGTGTACTTAAGTTCGGCATTTTTCTTGCCTTCATTAAGCTTTGAAGCTTTGGAAAGATACTTTATAGCTGTATCATATTCATTATTTTTGTAACTTTCCATTCCTTTATCATAATTATACTTATATGATTCTTTATTTTTATTATGATTAATAACACCAGCTGTAACTCCAGCAATCGCCAGTATTACTGCCACAATACATGATATTGTTATTATAAGTCTCTTTTTGGAAGCATCCATACCTTTACCTGTATCAGCCTTTTCTTTCATCTCTGCAGCAGGTCTTCTGTTGCCATCCTCACTTTTAACCGCTGACTTTACTGTAGCAGGTTTTACTGTATTTTTTCTTACAGCATTATCAACATCGTAAACATTTCTTACTTCTTTGTTTCTGTTATCATCTGAATATATATCTGTATTTGTATCTTCTATCGGATTATGCGGCTCACGTCTTACACTGGCTCTGACTTCATCAGAATTATATATGCCTGTCTTTTGCATATCTTTTTCTGTCTTTGTTATCATATCCGGCGTAACTTTAGGTATAACTTTAGTCTTTCCCATATCGGCATCCCCTGTAGCTGTTGTGCCAGCAGCACCTTCAGAGGATATCTCTTTCTGGTTATCGACAAATGCTTTAGCTACACTGGTTTCCTCTTCAACAAGCCTTTCCAGTGATTTAACTAATTCATCATCCAATTCTTCTTTATCATCCATACCCATATAGACATTCCCATCCTTTATATTTTAACGTATAAATTCTAACATATTGATATTCAATAATCAATAAATTAACAAACCAAAGTTTTAAACTTTTCCATCTGTCTTTCTCTTTATTCTCTATTATTTTATTGTTTTTATTATTCTTTCATAAAATATACATACTTTGCACACAAATATTGCCTATACTAATAATCAGATAGTAAGTTAATTCTTTCTATCTCCCCCTCATATTAAAATAAAAAGAACAGCAGTCTTCCTTGATGGTCGGCTGCTGTTTCTTTTTATTTTGAGCAATCAATTGCTAATACTACTGACTAAATCAAAGTAAATAAGTCTCTTTATTCAGACTGTAAACCATAAATCAGGCAAACAAAAAGCCATTTCCCATCCCCCCGAAAAGAAACCCAAAAACCGTCATGGCTTTAAATCAAAAATACAGTGTCTTAATGATTAATTCAACCATTAAAACACTGCATTTTCTTTAATGCAACTATGATACCTCACCCACCTATGAGCAAGCTCATATGGGTTTAGACCTTTTGACCATGGTATCATTATATTATCTTATATTAGTTACCCTTACAACACAGCTTAATGTCTTGTTATTAACTACCGCTGTAACTGTCGCTGTACCAGCTCTTCTACCTATAACCTCACCCGAAGAAGAAACCGTACATACTCTTGGATTACTGCTTCGCCATGTAATCGAATCTGTAGCACCTATAACATCCAGAGTATATCTGTCATACTGCTCAAGTGTTATGTTTGACCTGCTCATAGCAAGTGAATGTACTGTACAGCTGGCTTCAACACTGCTGTTATTACTTATTACAAATACATCTGCTGTACCAGGACCAACTGTTGTTATAACACCATTCTGATCAACCTGTACAATACCTGTATCTGTTGAATACCACTCATAAGAGTCTGTATTATTAACAGGTCTTACAATAACTGATAACTGTCTTGCTCTTCCAGTCAGCATATATATTTCCTTAGAATTAATTCTAAGTGATGATATATTGATAACTGGTGTTACATATACCCAGCAGGTACCTGTTATATTATTGCCATCCTTAGATGTAGCTGTTACCTTACACTTACCTGTGCTGAGTGCGAATATTTCGCCTGACTCATCTACTGTTGCTATTGCCTCATTAGATGAAGTCCATGTTACATCCTTGACTGTCGCATCATCCGGTGTAATAACTGCTGTAACCTTAGCTGAATCTCCTACCAGGAGTCTTACAGTATCTGGTTCAATATCAATTCTTGTTACAGGATCAACAACCCTGATTATACATGAAGCACTTACACCGCTTCCGTCCGCCGCTGTTGCTGTAATAACTGCATTACCTACCGAGTCGGCACTTATATTACCCTGCTGGTCAACATAACATATATCATTGTTAGAAGATGACCATATAATATTCTTATTAGTAGCTGTATCTGTTCCAACCGTTGCTATAAGAGTTCCTGTAGCACCTACGTTCATAAACTTATCTGTTTCGCTAAGCTCGATAGATGATACATATTCCTTGACCACTATTGTACAAGCTGCCGTCAGCTTATTAACTTCTGTTGTTACCTCAATAACACACGAACCACCCTTTAATGCTGTAACAACACCGTTCTCATCTACTGTTGCTACTGTTGGGTCACTTGAGAGGTATGTTACATTCTTATTCTCTGCATCATATGGTTCAATGACAGGAATAATTGCATACTTGGCACCTACCCATAATTCCTGATAATCAGAATTAAGTGTGATGCCTGTTACCGGCTGTGTAACCGTAACAACACAGTAAGCAGTAAGACCTGTATCTACATTAGTTGCTATGATAGAAGTTGTACCCGCACCAACTGCTGTAACCTTACCATCGCTTTCTACTGTACATACGCTTTCGTCCCTGCTTTCCCATGAAATTATCTTATTATCAGCATTCTCAGGAAGACAAGTTGCACTGAGCCAGAATATCTGTCCCTGCCTTACCGTTATGTCTGTTGTACTAAGAATAATCTGCGTTACAGGCTGCCTTACATATATATTACACATCGCTGTGTAATTACCATCAAGTGACTTACAAAGAATTGTACAGCTGCCTGTTCCAACCGCCTCAACAAGACCATTAGAATCGACTATACATACATTAGTGTTAGAAGACTCCCATACAACTGTTCTGTTAGAAGCTGTTACTGGCAGTACTTCTGCTGTAATTCTTAACTTGCCGCCTATTGACATAATTTCATCTGTGTAATCCAGCTTGATAGTTTCAACTGGTATACTTATGATAAAGTTACATGTTGCAATATATGCATTATCTGTTGTCTTACATACGATTGTACAATATCCCGGTTTTACATACTTTACAAGACCGTTCTCATCTACTGTTGCTACTGATGGGTCAGAAGATGTCCATGTTACATTTCTGTTTACACCTTCACCCTCTGGAAGTACTGTTGCCACTAACTGGAACTGTCCTACTGCCATAGACGACTCAACAGTTGTTTCATTAAGCTTAATACCTGATACAGGCTCTCTTACATATACATCACAGGTTGCGACCTTAAGTCCATCCTCTGTAATAACTGTAATAGTTGTTGAGCCACCTGAAACACCAGTAATTGTAGCTGTATAGCTGTCACCCTCAACAGTTGCTACTGCTGTATTAGATGATGACCATAAAACTTTATTGTTAGTTGGTGCCGATGGATTAAATATAAGCTGTACAGTTTCTGTATCACCCCTGTCAACCTGTATAGATGAAGGATTAATACTTATATCTCCTACTGGTGTTGTAACATATACAACACATGTTGCTTTCTTTATAACACCATTGATATTCTGTGTAACATTGATATGTGCCACACCAGGTGAAACACCCTTTACAGTGAACGACTTACCATCATCTGACTGTGTTACTTCTATTAAAGTTTCTGTAGGGACAACACCTGCAGCATTGGCCTGGTTCACAATCGTAAACGCTATATCTTCCTTATTAGGTGAATTCGTAACAAGTGCCTCGAGTGTCTGTGTATCTCCTACGTTAACACTCATGGAAGTAAGGCTTAATCCAAATCCATCAATAACTGTAATTTCATATGCCAACTGGTTATTCTGCTTATAAACTGTTGAAAGTGCATCATCAACTCTTGTTGCATATATAGTAGCCTTACCAGCACCTATAGCTGTAACAAGACCTGTTGTTGGGTCGACCTGAACTACACTGTTATCGGATGTTGACCAAGTTATCTCTGTTGGTTTAGCAGATGTCTTAAGCTGGAGAGTATCTCCAACATTCATATTGCTTACATTATTACCAAGCTTCTTAAATGGTACAACTACATTAACTTCATCTCTTGTTGACCATCCAAGATTACCTTCAATATCTATACTTGCGACACCCGCTGTAGCCTTAGCCACACCGGCATGTACACCTTTTACACTGCCATCCTTGTATGTAAATATATCCTTATCGCCTGTAAGATATGTAATTCCTGCTGTTGTTGGATATATGATATTAGAAGGAAGTTCTTCCTCTGTAAACTCTGTAAAGTCTTCGTCAGATAATACAATATATCTTGTACCATCTGCCAGCTTCTGTATAGAATGTCCTGCTGAGTTAGCTTTTCCATCAACATACTTTACTTCAGCTGTTATCTGATAAGAAGCTGTTAATGATGATATACCATCGCCATCTGCTGTTCTTACCCTTAGGTTAGTTCTACCGCCACCAACAATCTTTAATCTGACTTTTGATGAGTCGGCTGCAATCTTCTGTACTATACCATCTTTAACAAGATTACCTGTCTTATCGCTGTCTGTTTCAACAAATAACTTATTAGACTCACTTGCATTAGATGTTATCTCAATAATATCTCCTACCTGATAGCAGAGCATCTGCTCACTGTTCAGCTCCACACCATTACGGTATGCTTTAAAGCTTGTTATCTTAAGAGGTACTATAAGGTCTACCGAATCGCTTCCTAATGCCTGCTCATAAGTGATGCTTCCATCCGGTCCATACATCTTAGTATAATATGTAGCTGTAACACTCGCCTTACCAGCCCTGTTGCCATATACAGTTGGTCCTGCTACGCCTTCTACTGTATCTGCATATTTAGTTCCTGCACTATCACTTACCACATACTTAAGTATGTCTGAATCAGATACTGTCCACTTAAGGTTTCTTACATTCGGCTTGTAATTATCCGGTGAATCCGGACCTACTACATTGTTCTCATCAGTACCCGTCATAGTAGCTGTGATACCATTGGATGTAGCTCCTTCATTAATAATAGATGTCGTGCTGGTAACTGATACCGTCACGCTTGAGTCTGCATTGGCAAATACCATGTACCCGCTGAATGCAAACAAAACCACAAGTGCCGATATTAATATCTTCCACTGCACTCTCAGCTTTCTGAACTTCTTAATACTACTCATATATATGCCTCATTTCGTTAGTATATATTACTTGTATCATAATTGTTTTTATTCTACAATATTTTTCCAGTATTTTCAATAAGCATATAGTCACATTCTTAAATAAATACGTCACAATATTACAGAACATTTAATAAATTTATTATATAATCGGCATTTTTTTATGATTAATTAATACCATCAGCATATTTAACGGCTGTTTTTCTTTATTTTTACACATTTATTTCTTATAATAAATGTATTGAATTATAAAACCAGGAGGTACATATGATATCAGTAAGTATGTGTATGATTGTTAAAAATGAACAGGATATATTAAAAAGATGTCTTGACTCATATGCTGGTACTTATGATGAACTTATTATAATAGATACCGGTTCTACTGATAATACTAAAGAAATAGCACGCCAGTATACCGATAAAGTATACGATTATGTATGGTGTAATGACTTTGCGGCTGCAAGAAACTTTGCTTTCTCAAAGGCTGGCTGTGATTATATATTAAGCGTTGATGCAGACGAAGAACTTGATACATATAACAATAAAGCTCTGCGTGACCTTAAGGCTGCTATTCTTCCAGAAATAGACATTGTACAGATGTACTATGTTAATGGATCTGATTTTAATTCCGTATACAATGTACACAAAGAGCTGCGCCCTAAGCTTTTTAAAAGAATACGCACCTTTAACTGGATTTCACCTATCCACGAAACCATACAGGTCAATCCGGTCATATATGACAGCAATATTGAGATTATGCACAAGCCGACAGGCGACCACAGCAAAAGAGATTTTTCCACATATTTCAAGGCTCTTGATAATAAGATACATCTTGAGGACTACGTTGTTACAATGCTTTGTAAGGAATTATTTATATCAGGTGAAAAAGACGATTTCATAGCTTTTAAGGATGCTTTTGAAAATATTTTCCCTTATGAGAACAGAAGCGACAACACTTTACAGGATATAACCTGCATACTTGTGCGCATATACCAGATAAGCGGTGATGATGATAAGCTTTTTAAGACAGCACTTAAAGCTGTTGCAAACAACCCTTCATCGGAAATATTCCTCACTCTCGGACAGTATTATTTTGATAAAAAAGATTATGAGGAGGCTGCCATATGGCTGTATAATGCTGCATTTGAGGCAAAAAGCATACTTGATGTTGCAAGCAGCGGCAGAAAGCCATTGTCACTGCTTGGTGACTGTTATAAAAATATGGCTGATATATGTGTGGATGATTATGACCGCATACAGTATGCAGAAATGGCAGATGACTACTATTCCCAGGCCAGAGAATGGCAGATGCCTGAACAGTAATACATATTTACCTGTTTTTAAAACAGGAAAATCTGCAAAAAACAATTAACATGACTATATTCCCACAAAATATTGCATTTTTTTTAAATACTTCGCTATCGAAATATCGTAGCCGCTATATAATGGTTCTACCAAATCCCATAATCTATCAAGTGGGCATTGCCCGTCATCATCAAGATTAATAACGATATCTCCTTGAACTACAGAAAAACCTGCCATCATCGCTGCATGCTTCCCACTATTTTTCGCCAAGTCTATTATTTTTAATTTTTTATTGTCTTTTGAGATATTTTTCAACACATTTAAAACATTATCCGGTGAACAGTCATTCACTGCAATGATTTCATATATGATAGCAGGTTTTTCTTGCATTTTTTGTTCAATTTCTTTGATAACATCTGTTATGGTGTCTTCGCTACCATAACACGGAATTACAAAACTATACTGTTCTTCCATACTGTTGCATCCTTTTTTCTTAAAGTTTAAACTCTATACTTTGCTTTTCAAGTCTTATCGTTCGCTCCGGTACATATACGCCATATGAATCCGTATTTTTGCTTATATATGCGTTTGCCCCAACTAAAGTATAACTAGAAACTATTACATTATCACGAATTGTACTATTAACTCCCAAAAAACAATTATTTTGAACAATAACACCCCCTGCAACTGCACATTCAATTGAAAAGAAGTTAAAGTTTCCTATTTCCGTATGATGTGCAATTGTAGTTGAAGGATATATAATATTACCACTCCCCATTTTCACGAACGGACCAATCGTACAGTTTTCCAATATAATATTTCCTTCCCCTAAATATTCTGGAATTTCTTTTACAGATGGATGTATATAATTTTCAACTTTATAACCTAAATT
>OLWA01004065.1_pt1 | contig 10235 bp, 10 predicted proteins | sample 1673251 | NCBI WGS metagenome assembly OLWA01 (sample SAMEA3178937, study PRJEB25190) | human gut metagenome | biome: human gut; feature: human-associated habitat; material: faeces | place: Austria | collected 2013
CCTCCACTTATTTGCCCATACAGAACTTACTGAAAATTTCATTTACCAGATCATCATCCACGGCTTCGCCGATAATCGTTCCCAGAGATTCATATGCACTCATCAGATCGATCGAGAAGAAATCCTCCGGCATATCCTGTGCGATGCTCTCCGTCACCTGCTTCAGGCTCTCTTTTGCATCCATAAGCGCAGCCTTATGCCGCATATTTGTGATGCATACTTCATCATTAAAAGAAAGGTTTCCTTCGAGAAACATATTTTTGAGAGTATCCTCAAGCTGTTCAAATCCGGTCTCATCTTTTGCAGAAACGCAGATCACCGGATGTTCTCCCACTTTTTCCTTCAGGATCTGTTCTGTCGTTACCGGCTCCAGATCCGATTTATTTAAAAGAACGATCACCTTTCTGCCTTCAAATAGTTCGATAATCTCTTCATCATTCTCATCCAGTGCGGTCGATGAATCTGCCACGTACAGAATCAGGTCTGCTTCTTTTGCATATTTTTTTGCACGCTGCACACCAATCTGCTCTACGATATCTTCCGTATCACGGATGCCTGCGGTATCCATCAGGTTAAGTGTGATGCCGTGAAGATTGATGCTCTGCTCCAGCACATCTCTTGTCGTTCCCGCAATGTCTGTCACGATCGCCTTTTCCGTTCCGCAGAGCTTGTTAAGCAGAGAAGACTTTCCGGCGTTTGGCTTTCCAAGGATTACCGTCTTGATGCCTTCCGTCATGATCCTTCCATCGTTTGCAGAGCGGATCAGCTTCTCGATCATCTCGATCCACGCTTCATTTTCCTTTTCAAGCTCCTGCGGATAACCGTCAAGGCTGATATGTTCCGGATCATCCAATGCCGACTCAATATATGCAATATGATAAATGATCTTTGCTCTCAGATCCTTTATTTTCTGACCGATGCTTCCGCGAAGCTGGCCGACGGAACTTTTCAGAGCGTATTCATTTTTTGCCTCAATGACATCCATCACCGCCTCCGCCTGCGACAGATCCATTCTTCCATTTAAAAAGGCACGTTTGGTAAATTCTCCCGGCTCTGCCGGAGCTGCACCATTTTTGATCACAGCTTCCAGCACTCGCTGTATCGCATACACACCGCCGTGGCAGTCGATTTCTACGGTATCTTCCGCCGTAAAACTCCTCGGTGCACGCATCAGAACTACAAGCACCTCATCCAGCACTTCGTCTCCGTCACAGATATAACCATAGTGAACCGTATGGGATTGCTGTTCTGATAATTTCTTTTTGCCTTTCGGACTTCTGTATACACGGTCCGCTATTTCAAATGCCTGATCTCCGCTGATTCGCACAATCCCGATTCCGGAACTGCTGACTGCTGTGGAGATCGCTGCAATCGTTTCACCTTTCATTGATTCCTCCTGATATTCAAAAAGTCTGATTTTCGGCAGCATATCTGCCGCACTGAAAATCAGACTCATATCACTTACAACTATTTTACTTTACTGTTTTTTTAATGTAACAACTACTTTACGATACGGCTCTTCGCCCTCGCTGTGTGTGGACACCAGCGGATCATTCTGAAGTGCAGAATGGATCACTCTTCTCTCGTATGGATTCATCGGCTCCAGGAATACCGGTTTCTTTGTTCTCTTTACTTTGAACGCAATATTCTTTGCCAGATTTTCCAGCGTCTCTTTTCTGCGTGCACGGTAGTTTTCGGTATCTACCTTCACACGTACATATCCCGCATTGCCTTTGTTGACAACGAGGCTTGTAAGATACTGGATAGAATCAAGAGTCTGTCCTCTCTTACCGATCAGAACACCCATGTCTTTACCGGAAAGCTCGATGTTCAGATTGTCATCTTTATCAAATGATGTTTTGATGCAAACTTCTGAATCCATTGCTGCAAACATTTTCTCCAGAAATTCTTTTGCATCTTTCTCTGCTGCTTCTTTGTTGATCGGAAGCTTTTCTCTTGTAACTGCCGGTTTTGCCTGCGGTTCTTCTTTCTTTACTTCCACTTCTTTTTCAGCTTTTGACTGCGGCTGATTTTCCGGTTTTCTTTCCGGTTTCTTCTCAACCGGTTTTTCTTCCTTCTTTTCAACCGTTTTCTCAGGCTGTTTTTTTACCGGTTCTTTGGTAAATTTCTTTGCCGGTTTTTTCATAAAGCTTTTCTTTGCAGAAATGTCCTTCAAAGGATCTCTTACGGCTTCCTCAAAATCAAGAGAAATATCTTTTTTCTTTCTTGCCCTTATAATGGCCGGTTTTCTTCCGATTCCAAAAAGTCCGGAAGTTGCTTCCTGAATAACATCATATTCAATATTATCGCTGCTTGTTCCAAGCTGAATTGCTGCATTCATGATCGCTTCTTCTTTTGTCTTCGCAGAAACCTCGATATACTCTTCCATTTTAATACCTCCCATCCTTCTCCCCATATTACTTCTCTTTATTACCTTATTACTTTAATTCTTATTTTTCTTACCTTTTGGATTCTTTTCATCAAACTGCTGAACCATTCTCGCTTTTGCTGCAATACTTCCCGGTTTCGCATCTGCGTGTTTATAGTACTCCGTAGAATCCTGGATTTTTTTCTGACGTTCTGCCTGTTTCTTCTCATCCACTTTCTGTGCATCCTCAAGATCTTTGAAGTTTACTTTTGCATGCTCAGAAATTTTCTTTGGCGGAAGTCCCTGTTTCTTACGTTTGGCATTCATTTTCTCCACATTTTTGCGGATCAGTGCGTCCATATCCATCTTTTCCATATGTTTGTTGACAACAACCTGCTGGATACCTCTGAATACCGCACCTGCGATCCAGTAGATACCAAGACCGATCGGAAGTGACAGACAGAAGAATACAGATACCAGAGGCATCATATTGTTCATCATCTTCATGGAGCTTTCCATGGAACTGTCGTCTCCTGCCGGGCTTGCTGCTGCCTGCGGCATCAGTCTGGTGTTGAGCCACTGGCTTAAACCTGCCAGTACCGGGATTGCCAGTGCACATACAAATAAAATCCAGTTATGTGCCTTGAAATTTTCCACCATCGCTGTCATCGGTGAATTGGAAATATTCAATCCCAGGAAATAGTTCATTTTATCAAGACTGCCTGTTGTCTGTGAGATCATACCTGACAGATCCGGAAACTTCTCTGCCATTGCAGTCCAGTCTGCCGGTTTGAACTTGTACAGTGCATCGATCGCACTGTTTGCTGTATAACCAAGTCTCTGGAAATTGACCTGGTTTCCTACTGTATCAGCTAAAAACTGCTGTGTACCCTGTGTCTTTAAAAGAACATTTACAAGAGGAGTAAATACATCTTTTACACTTGCAACGTAAGCCGGAATATTCCAGATTACACGATACAATGCAAACAGGATCGGCAGCTGAATCAGCATCGGAAGACATGTTCCCATCGGAGAAACACCGTATTTTGCATATACATTCTGTGTTTCTTCGTTCATCTTCATCATACTTACCTGGTCGTTTTTGCCGGCATACTTTTTCTGGATTGCCTTTATCTCAGGATTCATGATCGCAGACATCTTTGAAAACTTCTGCTGTTTGATCGTGAGTGGAGTGAGCAGGACATAAATAACCAGTGTAAACAAAATAATACATACACCGATATTGGAAATCCCAAACACCCCGTCAGTGAAACTAAAAATCGCATTCATCAAAAGACCTAACAGTGTTGCCACCTGTCCAATGATGATGGTGTTGCTTTTTGTTAATAACATAACCTTCCTCCTGCATATTCACCTGACATTATACAGCAGTTCTTCATATTCAATTTTCTATTTTTAATTCTTCCTACCCGTTTACGGAACGGGATCATAACCACCCTTGGAAAAGGGATTGCATCGCAAAATCCTCCAGCATGCCAGAAGACTTCCTTTAACAGCCCCGTATTTTTGTATCGCCTCCAGGCCATACTGCGAGCAGGTCGGTGTATAGGGGCATCTCGTATGCTTTAATGGTGACAGAAATTTCTGATAAAACCGGATCATTGCGATTAAAATATTTTTCATGAATATCAACCTGCTATTTTATGCACTTTACCAAGATGTAATAATGCACTTTCTACTTCAAAATAATTCTTATCTTTTGCAACAGGTCTTGCAATTACTACAATATCATATCCTGAGTGAAACCTGGTTTCACTCAGGCGATAACTTTCTCTTATCAATCTGGCCAATCTGTGTCTGACCACACTATTGCCCACCTTTTTACTGACCGAAATCCCAAGTCTGTTCCTCTCTGTCTGATTCGGATAGATATACATAATGAGATAACGGTTGGCGGCCGACTTTCCATACTTATATACCGTCTGGAAATCTCTGTTTTTTTTCAAAGACTCTGAAAATATCATACTGCTTCCTTTTTTCTGTCATCCTTTCAAAAGACGAACATAGAAGAAAAGGCCACACATCTGCGGCCTATGCTGATAATTTTTTTCTTCCTTTTAATCTTCTGGCAGCAAGTACTTTTCTTCCGCCTGCAGTGCTCATTCTTGCTCTGAATCCATGAACTTTAGCTCTGGATCTTTTCTTTGGCTGAAATGTCATTTTCATTATTACGGCACCTCCTTATCAAATATAAAATCTGTTTTATCTGTTTAGAAAACATCGTTTCAATTATATATGCAAAGCCCCATAAAGTCAAGTAATTCCGTGATTTTTTCAATTGAACCGAGCTTTGGGGCAGAACCGTTCCTGTCAGTCCCATAGACAAACGGATGCAAAGCGGACATCTGCATAGTTTACACTCAGTTATCCACATTTTGGGGATAACTTGGGGATAACTTTTTTATTTGATGTGAAAAACTTTTTTTCTTTTTCAAAAAAATGCCTTAAAATAAGGCTTTTCCCACTGTGGATGATGTTCCTTTAGTTATTCACACTGCCAATCCCCCCTCTTTCCTTCTTTCGACATTTTTCTGCATTTTTCGAAGTCTGTGATTCCCAAAATTCCTTTATTTTTCAACCTTTTTTTCATCTGATTCTTCTGTAACATACTTATGTAAACTTACTGGTTTACATAAAGTTATCCACATTTTGGGGATAACTTGGGGATAACTTCGTGTGTAACTTTTGCATATTTTCTACATTTTTCTCACAAACGCCCATTTTATCGCATTTTTGAGTGTGGATTATTGTCGAAAAGTTATGCACATTCAAAAATAAGCATTGATAATTTTCCTGTTTTAGTTTAATATTAAATAAGTAAAACTGGCCTTAAAAGGAGATCCTCATGAATATCATAGAAGAAAAGTGGGACAGTGTTGTGGATACCCTCAGTACAGAATTCGGATTTTCCCCAATTTCCATCAACACCTGGATCAAACCACTTCAAGTACAAAGATATGACAGTGACGAAGGCACTCTTTTTATTTATGTCCCGATTGATGAAATGGGTATTAACGAGGATTTCATTAATTCCTATATAAATAAGAAGTTTACAACTCCGCTCCGTTCTACGATTGCAGAGCTTACAGGACTGGACTGCACCAAGATCGTGTATACTGTAGAACAAAATGTTGTAAAAGAAGCGGATTCTTCTTCGAATACTGACAATTCTTTCAATAATATATTAGAAAAAGCAAATTTAAATCCGGAATATACCTTTGAAAACTTCGTTGTCGGAAGCAACAACAAATTTGCACACGCTGCATCTTTGGCAGTTGCCGAATCCCCGGGCGAAATCTACAATCCCCTCTTCCTCTACGGAGGTGTTGGACTGGGGAAAACCCATCTGATGCACTCGATCGCACACTTTATCCTGGAAAATAATCCACAGACCAGAGTACTTTATGTAACGAGTGAATCCTTTACGAACGAACTGATTGAAGCGATCCGAAACGGCAATAATACTGCTATGACAAAATTCCGTGAAAAGTACCGTAATATCGACGTTCTGCTGATCGACGATATCCAGTTTATCATCGGAAAAGAGTCCACACAGGAAGAGTTTTTCCACACGTTTAACGACCTGCATGGTGCGAAAAAGCAGATCATCATTTCATCCGATAAACCGCCGAAAGAGATCGCAACGCTGGAAGGAAGGCTGAAATCCCGCTTTGAATGGGGCCTGATCGCAGATATTTCTTCCCCGGATTATGAGACAAGGATGGCAATCCTCCGCAAAAAAGAAGAACGTGATTCCAAAGAAAAAGGTTACCATCTGGATGATGAAGTCATTCAGTATATTGCTACCAATATCAAGTCCAATATCCGTGAACTCGAAGGTGCACTGAACCGGATCACTGCAATGAGCAGTCTTGAACACCGCGAAATTACAGTAGAACTGGCACAGGAAGCCTTAAAGGATATGATTTCACCGAACGCAAAACGAGAAATCACCCCGGATCTGATCCTTCTGACCGTTGCAGAACACTTTCATATCAAAACAGATGATATAAAAGGTTCCAAACGAAGTGCTGATATCGTGATTCCAAGGCAGATTGCCATGTATCTGTGCCGTGAAATGACCAGCACACCGCTCAAAGCGATCGGAAAACTGATGGGAAACCGCGATCATACGACCGTACTTCATGGAGTTGAGAAAATTTCGAAAGAAATTGAGACTTCCGATGATCTAAAAAACACGATAGATATCATTAAAAAGAAACTGAATCCAAACTAGACGGCCGAAAAAGCATCGTCTTTTTATTTGTGCACAAAATAATGTGGATATGTGTTGGATACTGTGTGAATAACTTTAGCCAATTTCTGAGGATGTTAATAACCCACCGGTTTTCCTCAGAAATTTGTGGACTTTTCACCAGTTTATCCAACCTGTTTTTTCCCTTAAATTCAAGGATTTTGGGAGTTATTCACATATTCACATCCCCTACGGCGGCTACTGCGGATTTTCTCTTTAATTTATCTCATTTAACCCACAAAGGAGTTATCAACACAATGAAATTAGTATGCTCAAAAAGTAATCTTTTAAAAAGTGTGAATATTGTTCTGAAAGCAATCCCAGGAAAAACAACCATGCCTATCCTGGAATGTATTTTGATTGATGCATCCACAAACAATATTAAATTTACAGCCAATGATATGGAACTTGGAATTGAAACCATTGTTGACGGTACCATTCTGGAAAAAGGAATTGTTGCAATTGATGCAAAAATTTTCTCTGATATCATTCGTAAACTTCCTGATAATGATGTTACGATTGAAACAGACGGAAATCTGACGACTACCATCACCTGTGAGAAGGCAAAATTCAGCATCAGCGGTCAGTCCGGGGAAGAATTTTCCTATCTTCCTTATGTAGAAAGAGATAATCGTATTGTTGTCTCTCAGTTTACATTAAAAGAGGTGATTCGTCAGACTATTTTCTCAATCGCAGCCAATGAAAACAATAAGATGATGACCGGCGAATTATTCGAAGTCAAAGGCGATATGCTGCGTGTAGTATCCCTGGATGGACACCGCATAAGTATACGAAAAATTGAATTAAAAGAGGAATATTCTGATATCAAAGTTGTCGTTCCTGGAAAGACACTTATCGAAATCAGTAAGATTTTATCAGGCGAAACCGAAGATGAAGTCAGTATTTTCTTTACAAAAAATCATATTGTCTTTGAATTTGATGATACCGTTGTTGTGTCACGTCTGATCGAGGGTGAATATTTCCGCATTGATCAGATGCTTTCCAGTGATTACGAAACCAAGATTCAGGTAAATAAAAAAGAGCTTCTGGACTGTATTGACCGTGCGACACTTCTGGTAAAAGAAAGTGATAAAAAACCGATCATTCTTTCAATCACAGATGATAATATTGAACTTAAGATTCAGTCTCAGATCGGTTCCATGGATGAAGAAATTGACATCAATAAAGAAGGCAAGGACATTATGATCGGATTTAATCCGCGATTTCTGATCGATGCTCTTCGTGTTATTGATGATGAAACGGTTGATATTTATCTGATGAACCCGAAAGCACCATGCTTTATCAGAGACGAACAGCAATCTTATATATATTTGATCTTGCCGGTTAATTTTATGGCATAAGGAGTGAAAGTTTATGGAAACAATTAAATTAAGAGATGAGTTTATCAAACTTGGTCAGGCATTGAAAGCAGCAGGTTTTGTAGAGTCCGGCGTGGACGCAAAATATGCCGTTCAGGATGGTCTTGTGAAGGTAAACGGCCAGACAGAAACACAGCGGGGCAAGAAACTGCATGCCGGCGATGTGGTAGAATATGATGGTCAGACTGTAAAAATTACAGATTGATGGAATGATAGTAAAATCTTTGAAGCTGAATCAGTTCCGCAATTATGAGTCGCTGCAGTTGTCTTTTGATAAGGGAACGAATCTTTTCTATGGGAACAATGCCCAGGGGAAGACCAATATTCTCGAAGCGGTATATCTATGCGGAACGACGAAATCCCATAAGGGAAGTAAAGACAGGGAAATGATCCGTTTTGGTGAGGAAGAAGCTCATATACGGATGGCGATCAGCAGAAGGCAGAGTGCTTATGAGATCGATATGCATCTGAAAAAGAACCGGCCGAAGGGCATTGCAGTCAACGGCGTGCCGATCCGAAAGGCGGCAGAGCTGCTTGGAATCGCAAACTTCGTTTTTTTCTCACCGGAGGATCTTGGTATCATTAAAAACGGACCGGCGGAGCGGCGGCGTTTTATTGATATGGAACTTTGTCAGCTGGATAAGCTTTACTTACACGAGCTTTCCAATTACAATAAAGTGATCATACAGAGAAATAAGCTGCTGAAAGAGTGTTCTTTTAACAGTCAGTATGAAGAAATGCTGGATATATGGGATATGCAGCTGGTAAAATATGGAAAAAAGCTGATCGAATCAAGGGAGCGGTTTGTCGAAGAGCTTGGCGTGATCGTAGCAGAGATACATAGAAATCTGACGGGCGGCAGAGAAGAGCTGATGGTCCGTTATGAGAAAAATGTTTCTGCGGACGAATTTGAAAGAAAACTTCAGACTTCCAGGAAACGGGATCTGAAGGTGAAAATGAGCATGACAGGTCCTCACAGGGACGATCTGCTTTTTGAAGTAAAGGGTGTAGATATCCGCAGATTTGGATCGCAGGGACAGCAGAGAACGGCTGCACTTTCGCTGAAACTTGCGGAGATCGAACTGGTAAAAAGAGCGATCAAAGATACGCCGGTACTGCTTCTGGATGATGTACTTTCCGAACTGGACAGCAGCAGGCAGCAGTATTTATTAGACAGTATACATGATATACAGACGTTGATCACCTGTACGGGGATTGATGATTTTATAGAAAACAAGTTTCAGTTGAACAAAGTTTTTCATGTTGCAGACGGTGTTGTTTGCGAAGGATGAAAAGAAAAGACAGGAGGTTACTATGGGCACAGAGAGCAATGCAGAATACGGTGCAGATCAGATTCAGATATTGGAAGGTCTTGAGGCTGTACGAAAGAGACCGGGTATGTATATCGGCAGTACATCGTCCAGAGGTCTTCATCATCTGGTTTATGAGATTGTAGATAATGCAGTTGATGAAGCTCTTGCGGGGTATTGTGATACCATCCAGGTAACGATAAATAAAGATAATTCCGTAACAGTCATTGACAATGGACGAGGCATTCCGGTCGGAATCAACCACAAAGCAGGTATTCCGGCGGTAGAAGTCGTGTTTACGATCCTGCATGCCGGCGGAAAATTCGGCGGTGGCGGATACAAAGTATCCGGTGGTCTGCACGGTGTAGGTGCGTCTGTTGTAAATGCACTTTCTACACATCTTGAAGTTACGATTTACCATGAAGGTAAAATTTATCGTCAGCGATATGAAAGAGGAAAAGTAGTATATAAATTAAAAGTGATCGGAGAATGTGATCCAAAGAAAACAGGTACAACGGTTACATTCCTGCCGGACAGCGAAATTTTTGAAGAAACAGTTTTTGATTTTAATGTGCTTAAACAGAGACTTCGTGAGATGGCATTTCTTACAAAAAATATCAAGATTGTTTTAAGAGATGACCGTCCGGAAGAACCAATCGAAAAGACGTTCCATTATGAGGGCGGTATCAAGGAGTTTGTGACTTACCTGAATAAAGGCAAGACACCGCTTTACCCGGATATTATTTACTGTGAAGGAACAAAGAATAACGTTGCTGTTGAGGTAGCAATTCAGCATAACGATTACTACAACGAAAATATTTACAGCTTTGTCAATAACATCAACACACCAGAGGGAGGAACCCATCTGTCTGGTTTTAAGGCGGCATTGACAGATCTGTTTA
>OLWA01004067.1_pt1 | contig 10229 bp, 6 predicted proteins | sample 1673251 | NCBI WGS metagenome assembly OLWA01 (sample SAMEA3178937, study PRJEB25190) | human gut metagenome | biome: human gut; feature: human-associated habitat; material: faeces | place: Austria | collected 2013
TTCCGCGCCGGGGACGCAACAATACCACCGCAGGGACGATACGCGGGCGAGCTTCCACTCGCCCCTACACTGCATATACATGTACAATGCCGCAACACATCCACCGCATGCAAATCCACCGCGCGCAAACCCCATCGCGTAGCTGTAGGGGCGAGTGGAAGCTCGCCCGAAACACATGCAATGCATCCATTTCCCACGCCGGCGACACAACAATACCACCACGGGGACGATACGCGGGCGAGCTTCCACTCGCCCCTACACTGCATGTATATCCCAATACAATATATATATGCCAACACAACCACAGCATGTACATGCCGCGCGCAAATCACCGCGCGATGCCGGGGGAGGCGGGGCGCGGCGGCGGGATTTTTCAACAAATGTTAATTGGTTAATTCGTTTGGATGTTATCAAAATCCATTGCCGCCGTCACCGCGGAGCCCGATTAAAAGTGTAAAATTACACTTAATCATCTGAAATATAGGGTGATTTACCCCCCCCCGTTAACGTATGTTAATTAACTCTTTTATATGCAACTTTTCTTTGATTCAAATAAAAATTCACCTATTTTTGCATTTACTAACTAAAACGGATTAACCTAATCAACCCTACTTCAGCTATTATTTAAGCTGTGATGTTTAATTGTGCCGAACGAAACACGCCCGACACTAAAACTTAAAGGAAAAGTGATTTTTAAAATGACTATGGATCTAAAAACAATGAAAAGCAGGCTCTCGATGGCGATGACACTACTGTTTATCGTCATATCGCTACAGTCGCAGGCACAGGATGTCGCGATAAAGACCAACCTGCTGTATGACCTCACCGCCACTGTCAACATCGGAGCGGAGGTCGCCGTGGCTCCCAAATGGTCAATCGACTTGTCAGGCAATTTCAACGCGTGGAGCTTCTCCGACGGCAAACGCTGGAAACACTGGCTCCTGCAGCCCGAGCTGCGCTACTGGACATGCCGCGAGATGGGCGGTCACTTCTTTGCATTTCACCTCCTTGGCGGACAATACAATGTAGGCCACGTCAACCTTGACTTCCTGAGCTTCCTCGGCTCCAACTTCAATGACTTCCGCCACCTCCGCCATCAGGGATGGTATGGCGGTGCCGGCATAGGCTACGGCTACTCCTGGCTGCTCTCCCGCCACTGGAACATCGAGGCGGAGATTGCCGTCGGTTATGTCTACTCCCGCTACGACATCTACGAGTGTGCCGGATGCGGCAAGAAAATCGACTCCGGCCGACACAATAATTATATAGGCCCCACCAAAGCCGCAGTCAACCTGATTTATGTCTTCTAAACACCGCCGCAGTCATGAAACGTCTATCATCCATAATAGCACTTCTCCTCGCCGCAAGCGGCGCCAACGCCGCCACGACCACCGTAACCGACTCTGTTAGGGGGGGGTTACGACCCGGTCATCTCTCGCACTGAGTCATCAATCGTCATCGACATGACGCTGCGCCTCGCCGACATCAAGGTCAAGAGCGAGCAGCAGCTCACAGTCACCCCCGCCCTCGTCAGCGGCGACATGCGCCATGAGCTCCCCGGCGTGACAGTCACCGGACGCAACCGCGCCATCCGCGATGCGCGACATTCCATATCAACCCCCGCAGGCTTCGCCGCCTACCGCGCCGGCGATGTACCCGACGCCATCCCCTACCACGCCGAAGTGGCTGTCGCCGACTGGATGCTCGACGCCGACCTTATAGTCACCGACTCCCTTTCGGGATGCAACTGCTCCCCGCTCACCGACGGCTCCATGCTGCTCGCCACCCTCGACCTGCGCCCGCGCGTGTTTGCCCCGCAGTATGAATACATAGCCCCGGTCGCCGAGGCGGCAAAGATACGCGAGGCGGCGGGACACGCCTATATCGACTTCCCCGTCAACAAGACCGAGATATACCCCGACTACAGGCGCAACCCCGTGGAGCTCGCTGCCATACGCGACACCATCGAGCTTATCAAAAACGACCCCGACTACACTATCACCGGGCTGACACTAAAGGGATATGCCTCTCCTGAAGGCTCCTACGCCAACAATGAGCGACTCGCCCGCGGACGCACCGACGCCCTCCGCGACTACATTCGCGGTCTTTACGACTTCTCCCCCTCCCTGCTCAGCACCGAGTGGGAAGCAGAGGACTGGGCAGGACTCATAGCCTACCTCCGCTCAAGCGACCTCCCCGAGCGCGACGCCATGATAGCGATATGCACCGACCCCGCCTTTGACGGCAACGACGACGGCCGCGAGTGGAAGCTGAAGAGCCGCTACCCCAGGCAGTATGCCTTCCTCCTGAAAGAAGTCTACCCCGGACTGCGCCACACCGACTACACTGTGCGCTACTCCGTGCGCACCTATACCTCTACCGACGAGATAGCACGCGTATTTGCCACAGCGCCCTACAAGCTGTCGCTCCGCGAGATGTATCTGCTCGCCCAGACCCTTGAGCCCGGCTCGCCCGAATACAACGAAGTGTTTGAGACCGCCGTGCGTCTCTATCCCGCCGAGCCTGAAGCCAATCTTAACGCCGCCCTCGCCACCCTGCAGGCAGGCGACCTCGACCGCACCGCCCGCTACCTTGAACGCGCCGGCGACTCGCCCGAGGCATCCTATGCCCGGGGCATCCTCGCCGCCAAGCGTGGCGACTACACCGCGGCGCTCCCGCTGCTTGACAGCGCTGCCGCCGCAGGCATCGTCAAGGCCGCCGAGGCAAAGACGCAGCTCGAAGAGATTATAAAACGATCACCGGAACACAAATAATATACCAACGCAACAACTTACACTTTAACCTGACTATCAGCCAATAACCCTAACTAATAATTCACCTGATTTTTTCAACTAACTAATCAATACACATACTTATGAAAAAAAGTAAGCTATTCTTAGGAGCACTTTCACTGCTGGCATTCGCCGCCTGCTCCGACGACAAAACTAATGAACCGATCTCCTCAGGAGAAACCCAAGATGCGTTCATTAAGGTTAACATCATGTCCGCAACTTCCGGAAGCCGAGTAGGAGAAGTGTTTGAAGATGGAGATGAGACCGCAGGTGAGAACGACATCCAAAACATCACATTGATTTTCTATGGCGCTTCAGGCAATTATCTCACCCATGCCGAATTAGGTTCGAGCGATATTAAAAATGCAGATAAAACAGAAGCTCCTAATGTAGAATTAGTAAAAACCGTAGAAGCCAGAGTAGCAATAAGCGATGGTGTATTTCCATCCTATATGATGGCGTTTGTCAACCCGGTTAAACCAGGCGACCTGAATTGGGGACTTAACTCAATAAATGAAAAGACTCGCGAATCTCATTTGGGAGCAAACCAAAAGTTTGCTATGAACAATTCTGTATATTACGATAAAAACAAAGTATTCTGCCAAGCTATAAGCGTAAGCAAGAATAATTTCTATCAGACTGAAACAGAAAAGACAAAAGCCGATGCAGCAACCGTCTATGTTGAAAGAATTGCAGCAAAAGTAGTTCTTCAGGGAAAAGATGGCTCTGAGACAAATATCGGAACGCAAGAAGGCACAATTGGAGATAAAAACCTTTCTTTTAAGGTTATCGGATGGGGACTTAATGCCACAGCGAGAACGACTTATCTGTGCAAAAAACTTGACACAGGATACGCAACCATTGACGGGCAAGTTAACAATGCGTTTGAGTGGAATGACTACGACCGCCATCGCAGTTATTGGGCATTTACTCCCTTCTACGAGAAGCCAACTGATGCAAATAATGTAATTGGAGAAGGAGAAGACAAGATTTTCAAATACCCGTTTGTCAGTGACCAGGTAAGCACCCAAAACACGCTTCAATATCTAAAATTCAATACATTTACCACTGCCCCGGGAACATCCCTTTATACATTGGAGAACACTGTAAACAGTGCATTCTATAATAATAATCCATATCGCAACTCAGCTCTCATCAGTGCAATTGTTGCAGGATATTACACTGTTAACGGAAAACGTGAAGATTTCTATATTCAGGGAACCGACATGTACCTTAAAGCTGACTATCTCAGAGCTATGGCAAAACAAGGTGCAGTAATTGTTAATGCCGATGGCACTCCTCTTAAAGATGCTGACATGACAGATGAAGTCCTTGCAAAAACATTTGAGATATATCATCCCAAGACTCCTATTTTTGGGGACCCCAATAGAGGTGTTGAAGAAAATAAGGTAACCATCAAGTTTATAGACAACGCTGAGAATCGTTCAAATTTCAAGTTTAAATTAGGAAGCAATGATGCTGTAGAGATTACGGATGATAATATCGGCGAAATTCAAGAGAGGCTTTATAGCAACTGTGGACTTTCTTCAGCTTACACAGAAGGCTATGCTTATTTCAATGTTCCTATCCGCCATCTTGCATCAGCACCGACCGAAAACCAGGCTTGGAAGCCGGGCTCATTTGGAGTGGTACGAAATCACTGCTATGTGATTACTGTAGATAAATTCGCACCACTTTCTACTGAAACATTAGGTAAAGGTGTGCTTGACCCGGATGATCCTATCGTTCCTCCGACCGACCCGAGCGATGAATTTGGCATCAAGGCTAATATCCGAGTGCTTGCATGGCGTTTGGTTCCCCAGAGTGTCACTCTTGGCGAGTAACGAGAATAAGTAATCAACCTATTATATAGCTGCGAGGCGCGGGCGGGAGCATGTCTCCCGCCCTCCCCGGCGGCTTCCTGTCACCAACATTTACCCCGGGGCCGACTGCCCCACCACTACGGCGCGCTCACGAGCCGCCGACACTCCTCACAACGCATCTCTCACCTCAACCTTTTTAACACTGACTATCACGAGACCCCCTAAATCCGGGTCCACGACATAAAAAACCCTGACTGACAACTTTATAAACCATAACCCGAAATGACCTTGACCGACCTAATAAAAAATACTCTGATCAGCCTCGCGGCTGTCGCGGCATTCACGGCATGTGACAGCGCCATCTACGATGAAGAGGGCGACTGCTCGGTTACATACCGCGTCAAGCTCACATACACCAAAAACATGAAAGGCGCCGACGCCTTTCCCGTAGAGGTGACCCACGTGGCCCTCTACGCCTTTGACCCCGACGGCAACCTCGCCACAGCGGTCACCAAGACCGCCGAAGAGCTCCACGCCGCCGACAATTACGTCAATCTCGACCTCGAGCCGGGACGCTACGACATCGTGGCATGGTGTGGCGGCACATCGCGCGAGCCCGACGCCGCCCGATGGACCCTCGCCGGCGGCGACACCCCCGTGGCAAAGACCGACCTGCTCTGCACCCTCTCGACCACCCCCGGCGAAGCAGCCGGCAAGGTAGTCTCTGACAAGGACCTGCACCGCCTCTACCACGGCTCTCTCGCCGGCGCCGAGATGCCCGCCCTCTACGGCACCCACGACTACACGATCGACCTGACGAAGGACACCAATTTCATACGCGTAATCCTCCAGCATGCCGACGGCGACCCGGTCAACCCCGAGTGGTTCACCTTCTCGATCACCGACACCAACACCGCCCTTGACCACACCAACACCCCCGCGTCGACCGACGTCGTGACCTACCGCCCCTGGGCTGTCACCTCGGTAGCCACAGAGATGCCCGACCCCGACCACGTAGCCGGCAGCAAAGCCCCCGCCAGGCAGTCAAGGACCGTCACAAGCATCAGCTCGGTAATAGCCGAGATGACTACCTCAAGGCTCGTGACCACAAGCCGCCCCGTCATCGAGGTCTACTGCACCGAGCCGGGCAACGAGCACTCCGTGGCGCGCCTCGACCTCATCTCTTATCTGCTGATGATCAAAGGCTCAGCCAACCGTCACATGACCGACCAGGAGTTTCTCGACTGCCAGGACGACTACTCGATGATGCTCATCCTCGACGACAACAACCGATGGAACATAAGCCTCGGTCTTTATATCAACTCATGGCGCATCGTGCGACAAGAAACTGTCATACAATAACCCACCACTACCGACCGGAAAAATGATGATGAAATTTGAATTACGACATATAATTCTGATTCTCATACTCGCCATAATGACGGGCTGCACCGACACGCCCGTGCCCGCAGTCGCGCCCTCGCCCGACACGGCGGCGCGTCCGCTCTCCTTCACCCTGTCATCGGCTACCGTAGAGCCGGCATCGCGCTCGCTCGAGTACGAGGGGCTTAACACTTCGTTTACCGAGGGCACTATGATAGGGTGTGTCATCGCGTTCAAGGATGCCGAAGCCGATGGCGGATATGCCTATCAGGCAAACTCTTGCTGGACCTGGCACCCCGACGGGCTGTTGCTCCACAAGCTATATGACGCCGACAACACCCTCGTCTACCACGCCGACAAGCCCGACGAAGCCACCGTCGAAAACACCCTTATACGCCACTTCACCGCCGAAGAGCTTGCCGAACAGCAACCCGACGCGGAGCCCGACCCCCACGCCCCCTACTACATCAAGCTCCTCAACGAGACCGCCGACTACGCCTTCTTCTTCTACTACCCCTACGTCGACGCCGAAGTCCTCACCGCTGCAGTAGCAAAAGCCAATGGGAAATCCGATGATTACGGTTATACCCTTTACCAATGGACGGGACTCGCAGTTGAAAACACGCTTGCTTTCTATGTCGGCAATAATAGTGAGGCAGATTTAACAACCAAGCTTGCTCCCTGGACCCAATATCCGGTAATCCCTCTCGATGATTTTTCCAAGGGGACAGGACAAGAAAGACTTGAAAACTCCGACTTCATGTATGGCGCAGTCACCGAAATGCCAAATGAGCAACCACTAAACGCAGAAAACGCCAAATCAGAAATACCCGTCACCCTACAGAAACAGATGGTGACTATGGACTTCCTGTTCTCGGAAACTCCGGATGAAGGTTCAGTCATCTTCAAGCCGACAAGCGCTAACTATAATTACTCTATGGTAAGAATCAGGTACTTCAATATGCTTACAGGCAAATTTGACGGCGAGGTACCTTATGAGCAACACTCCTCAGACCAGTTAAAGTCAAACGCACGATATAACAAAGATATATATCCCGGAAAAATAGACCCCGTAATCGAGGATAAGGTTGAGTACACGGTCTACAGGGTTATCCTTACGCCCCAAAGCGCGAGCGACCTGATAGGGAAAGATTGGGAAGGGAAAGAATCGTCATGCGATTTCACGTTCAAGACAAACGGAGTACAACATACCCTCAAGCACATAGCCCGCAATCCGCTACTTACAGAGCTAAAGGGCGGCTACTACTACCGGCTACGCTTTTCCAAGACAGGAGATGATACCGGCTGGCATCTGACGATTGATGACTGGAAAGAAGGAGGAAATACAACTCTTACACGTCCCGACTAAAACTGATGTTTATGGAAAAAAGAGTCAATAAATATATTAGCTTATTATTCGTGTTACTCGTAGCGACGAGTGGATGCACGGATGAATTTGAGACAGAAAATCTCCGTAATGACATCCTGCTGCCCGGAGAATACAAATTCGTGCTCGTAAACGACGCGCCACAATCGCGAGTGTCTTATGAAAATGAAATCAGCTCGGTTTTTGAAACAGGCGACCGCATAGGTGTATTTGCCACTAACTCCGAAAGGCAGATTCAGAATGATGTATTCAGTGCGAGAAACATGGAAAGCAACGAGCTAATCCAGGTGCTTGCACCGCCAAAGGGTGATGTAACCCAAGACCTTGACACAGAAATTCCCGATCCGGGGAGCCAGACACCGCCGCCAAATTACATATTCTATTTCCCTATGAATGAGAAATGGAAATTAAGTGATATGACGAAAGGCACGGGATTTTCTTACAATGTTGAGTCGGACCAGTCTACAAAAGAAAATTATCAGAAATCAGATTTTCTTTGGAATTATCTCACGCCTGACCCCGATGCTGCATATCAGACTGTAAATATGCATCATCTTATGGCAAACATTGTTGTTAAAATCCACAAAGACAGCATCGACACCTCGGAAAATCCCGTAACCGGCAAGCCTAAAGGAATTACCCTGAAAAATATGCAGACAAATGCAACAGGTATAAGTTTTGAAAGGCAACAGTCGGGTGACATGAGATATAGCGTAGCCACCAATACAAAAAGCGACATCGAAATGTATTGTCAAGGAACTTCAGGCGAATATATGATTTATCGCGCTGCTGTGCCTGCATGGGCTACGAAAAAGGCTGACGAAGAAATATTTACCGTGACTCTCTATGACAGAAACGGCAACTCCGAAACTGTAACTTACAAGCTTGGAGAAGACCTGTCAATGAAAGACGGTCACTACTACATGTTCACGCTTAGTTCGGCTGTAAAACCCGCAATCCCCGATGTAGGCGACGACGACTCGTGGGTACTTGACGTACTTGACCCCGAGTCAGAAAAAATTGTAGGCTTGCTATGTCGCGAATACCTTCGTTATCAACCGGGTAATACTTCTTTGTCCACTCCTGATGTAAGAACAAAACGCACAGATGACGGAATAACAATATCGTCACAAGCATGGGTATTCTATAATCTAATTCCCGGCACAACATTACCAAACCTCAAAGAAGGTACAGTTCTTCGTTTTATATATGACATCATCGGTTCAAATAGCCATGGTGTCGCAGGTGATGCCAAATCCAACAGTTGGCCCCTGCCTCATCACTATGGTTACGATGGTGTAACAGCAGGTGGTCTGTTTGCAGCTCGTCACGGTCATGAATGGGTACTTAACGAGGAAGAAAAACATGGTGACAGTTCAAAAGAGTATACCGACTACTATATGCATGGAGGCAAAATAGTATGGGATAAAACGACCAATGACACGGGCGATTTTTATCATATCAGCAGCTTTACGATTGATGACGACTTAAAAATTGACAACATAACTGCGGCAAACTTCGGACATATTGCCATCCCTGAAAATGGCACTCCATATGTCTCTTATTCGCCAATTACCGAGAATAGTCAAAACAAAACCTCATATGACGACAACAATTGCATAATCGGTAAAGTTGTTCCTCACGTATTGCAAGATAACCGCGACGGTGATGACAAAAAATATCCGTTAGTAAAAATCGGATACAATAACTTTTGGATGAGCAAGTCACTGCGCACTAAAAAGATGAATAACGGACAAGAAGTAATCTGCCGCAATTCCACGCCCGCAGACGGTCATGATAATTGGGTCGATTACGACAATGCCAATGACTTTATCGAAACCCCATCAATGCTATATCCCCATAGTAGCGCGTTAGATGTGTATTCTGAACATGAAAACCCGGACAAATTTCCATATCTATATAGCTATTATGCAGTAAAAGATGAAAATTTCATTCCACCGTCGCAAGATGACAGACTCACTGTAATCTTCCCGACTGAAGATCTTTTTAATGAGACATTAAGCTATTTTGGTTGGAGATTTGCAGCCAAGCTTATGACCTCTGATGTGTCGATAAGAAGTCAAGCCAGTGGTGGAGTGCTGGAACTTGAAACCGAAAAAGAAGCACTTTCCAACAACAAAATTTTTAATTCGACATATAACTCCTTTGCCTGCAATATTTCAGGTTTCAATTTAAGGACTAACGGTTATCGTCTTCCCTACGTTGACTGGATTGGTTTTGGGTCGGAATGTTCATTATGGCTTGGAGATAATTTCGGAAAGACAGAAGGGAAACTGAAATATCTTAAATTCGCATGTTATGATGTATTCAAAGATTCAGGGTTTTCTGAAATTGTCGGAGAATCATCTCTTAATCAACACCCACATATAGAAGGGTGCAGTCGAGTATTTTTACCTGTGAGACTTCTTTTGAAATTTAAAGGACAAGAGGATAGTCCTGCTGCCACACAAAGCATAAAAAATATTTCAAAAAAATCACCCGGTAATCAACCGAGATATACTTCACAACAAAGTGACTCCAAAATTGTCAATGTAAGAATCTCTAAATCCGCAGCAGAGAAATGAGAGATATAATCAGGCATATAACAGTTTTATGCGCCGTGGTGCTGGCGTTTATGTCGGGGGGCTGTGTCTACGATGACAGCCCGGCGGGATGCGGCGACACGGAGCGTCTGCAAGGCAGCGTGCCGGTAAGGTTCACGCTGAAGCTCGACGGCTACGGCTCCTCCACCACGCTGGACGTCTGGGCGGATCAGAAGTATGACGACATCACCCTTGCTGTGGTATTCGGCAGCGCATATATCGAAAACGGCAAGGTCACGGC
>OLWA01004068.1_pt1 | contig 10222 bp, 6 predicted proteins | sample 1673251 | NCBI WGS metagenome assembly OLWA01 (sample SAMEA3178937, study PRJEB25190) | human gut metagenome | biome: human gut; feature: human-associated habitat; material: faeces | place: Austria | collected 2013
GCGAGACCATGTGGGACGCCGCCGACCCCGCCACCCAGCGGGAGAGCGAGGTGCGGAAAAAGCGCCTCCACTTCGGCCTCGTGTTCCAGAACTTCAACCTCTTCCCCCAGTACACCGCGCTGGAAAACGTGATGCTGGCGGGGGAGCTTCTGGCGAAGGAGCAGCCCGACTACAAGGCCAACAAAAAGGCCATCCACGCCCAACTGGAAGCACAGGCCCGTGACCTGCTGGCCCAGATGGGCCTGTCGGAGCGGGCGGGACACTACCCCCACCAGCTCTCCGGCGGTCAGCAGCAGCGGGTGGCCATCGCCCGCGCACTGGCGCTCCACCCGGACATCCTCTGCTTCGATGAGCCCACCAGCGCCCTTGACCCGGAGCTGACCGGCGAAGTCCTCCGTGTCCTGCGGGACCTCGCCGACCGAAAGACCACCATGATCATCGTCACCCATGAGATGCACTTCGCCCGCGACGTGGCCGACCGCATCCTATTCATGGACGGCGGCGTCGTGGTGGAGGAAGGCCCGGCCCGCCAGCTCATCGACCACCCCCAGGAGGAGCGCACCAAGCAGTTTTTGGCGCACTACTCTGAATAAGACAGGCTATGGCCCTCCCCGCTCGGGAGGGCTTTTTTGCGCCATTCACGCCGAAAACACCACGATTCGCGCAGTTTTTATTTACATCATCCGGCTTTTTTGGTAAACTTGCATCAGAAAAGGCTGATTCTTCAAAAGACGAACAGACCAAAGGAGGACGGACTATGAGACTGAAGAGCGCACTCCGGCGGGGCGTGGCCGCTGCCGTCATCGCGGGCATCGTGGTGAGTTCCGGCATCCCGGCCTATGCGGCCCGGTGGGACATCGCCAACGGCGACATCACCGTGAAAGCGGGCGACGCCGAAGGAAAGAACAAGGTCTCACAGGGCGAGACCATCGACAAGGACGACACCAACACCGTCATCACCGGCGAGTCGGATAAGAACACCGTCACCATCGACACCTCCAAGGGCGACGTGGACGTCACCTTCGACGACCTGAAGATCGACGTCAGCGGCAAGAAGGAGGGGGATGGCAGCGATGACAGCCCTGTCCAGGAGAGCAAAGCCGCCGTCACCGTGCAGGGCGACCACGATGCGACCATCGAGCTGGACGGCGACAACGAGCTGAAGAGCGGCGGCTATAATGCGGGTCTTGAGAAGAACGAACACGAGTCGAAAGGCACTCTGACCATCAAGGACGACAACGGCAAGGACGGCTCCCTCACCGCTGAGGGCGGCTTCGGCGGCGCAGGCATCGGCGGAGGCATCGAGAGCACCGGCAGCAACATCACCATCCGGGGCGGTACCATCGAGGCTGTGGGCGGGAGCAACGCGGCAGGCATCGGCGACGGAGCAGGCCGCGCGTCGGACGACACCGACGACCCGAACCCGGGAGACCTCTACATCTGCGGCGACGCCGAGGTGACGGCCAAGGCGGGAAGCCAGATGACGGACGCCAAGGCCCCGGCCATCGGCGGCAGCTACGGCGAAGTACCCACGGAGAACCTTTCTGACGATGAACATAAGGTGACGGGAGGACGGCTGACCCGTCTGAACGCGGACGGCACCGTGATGGAGGGGATGGGCTACGACTACACCTCCACCCCCAAGCCCCAGCCGGACGACGACGAGGACGACGATGATGATGACGTCCCGCCCCCGGTGCAGGAGAACGCCCCCGAACCTCTGCCCGGCGGTATGGTGGTCAAGGGCTTCTTCGCCGACCGGGTCACCATCCAGCGGCTGGACCTTTCGGGGGTCACGGAGAGCAGCACCGACCCCATGGTCGGCAGCGTAAAGGCCTCCGACGCCGGAGAGGATCTCACCTCGAGGGGTGCGGTGCTTATTGAGAGCGCCGCCCCCCGCTCCACCGTCACCACCGACATCCCCAGCCTCCGGGAGGACGGCGTGGAGGACATCTTCTTCCGGTATCAGGACACCATGACCCACTATAGCGTGGACAAGATGGCCGACGCGGCGGGCGAGGACGCTGACGTGGAGCTGAAGCAGAACAGGGAGGACATCAGCCTCCGGCTGGACGGCGAAACGCGGGACGACCTGTCGGAGCGCTATCTGGAGTGGGTGCCGGTGCAGACGCCAGAGCCGCAGGAGTGGCTGATATTGACCCACGAACTCGCGAAAAAAAGGGACGACCGCCCGAGTTTGGATTGGTGGCTCGAGCCTGCGAGAACGGAAACGCCGAGAATCGGGCTTGACGAGTCCCTGAAACAGCTGGCTTACCGATATGAGGACACCGCTCCCGAGGAGGATAAGCCACGGCTTTTCCTGCTGGAAACCACCGTCCCGGATGGCACAAAGTATACCAATCTGTTGGAGAGTGACCTGCGGAGCTATACCGACCTTGGTGACGACTGGGACGACCTGCCGGATACCCAGGGTGAGATAAAGCTCTGGATACCGGAGGACTTGGGGCAGCCCAAAGAAATAAGCATCTCAAAGGAGAGCCTCTGAGCCGCAGCGACGGCATTGCATGATACACAGAACGAAAGGAGATGTACTATGAGACTGAAGAGCGCACTCCGGCGGGGCGTGGCCGCCGCCGTCATCGCGGGCATCGTGGTGAGCTCCGGCATCCCGGCCTATGCGAAAACATGGAACATCGCCGACGGCGACATTACGGTCAAAGGTGCGAGCGATGAAAGCGGAAACTATAACAATGTCAAGCAGGGTGAAAAGGATTTCGAGAAGGATGAGGGGGAGACCGTCATCACCGGCGAGTCGGATAAGAACACCGTCACCATCGACACCTCCGAGGGCAACGTGGACGTCACCTTCGACGACCTGAAAATTGACGTCAGCGGCAAGACCGAGGTGGATGGCAGCGGCAAGACCGAGGGGAACGTCAGCGACGAGACCGAGGGGGACGTCAGCGGTGACAGCCCAGTCGATGCGGGCAAAGCCGCCGTCACCGTGCAGGGTGACCACGATGCCGCCATCGAGCTGGACGGCGCCAACGAGCTGAAGAGCGGTAGCCACAATGCGGGCCTCGAGAAGAATGGCCATGAGTCCTCCGGCAAGCTGACCATCAAGGACGACAACGACACCAAAGGCTCCCTCACCGCCGAAGGCGGCGAAGACGGCGCAGGCATCGGCGGCGGCTACGAAAGCGGTGCCGGAAACATCGAGATCACCGGCGGCACGGTAGAAGCCGTGGGCGGCGAGGGTGCTGCCGGTATCGGCGGCGGTGTGTACGGCCCGGGCCGCGACATCGAGATTTCCGGCGGCAAGGTGTCGGCCACGGGCGGCAGCTACAGCGGCCCTGAAGAAGACCCCCGCCCCGGCGCGGCAGGCATCGGCGACGGCGCGGGTGCGTGGTCTGAGATAGCCCCGGATGCGCCGCCCAGCAATCCCAATCACATCATCATCTCCGGCGACGCTGAGGTGGAGGCCAAGGCAGGCGCAAGCACCGGCGGCAAAACTGCGGCCATCGGCGGCGGCATAGTCGGCGAGATCCCCAATGACGCCCTCTCTGACGACGACCACAAGGTGACGGGCGGTAGTCTGACCCGCTACGACCCCGACGGGAAGAAGATGGAGGACTACAGCTACGACCGGCGGACGCCCTCCCAGCCGGAGCAGCCGGACAAGCCGGACAAGCCGGACAAGCCGGACAAGCCGGACAAGCCGGAACAGCCCGATGATACCGAGGACGACGAGGACGATGACGAGGACGACGCTCCAAGCGTGCAGGTCGGCGAGGTGCCGGACCGTGTGAAGCAGATGTACGAGGCCATGGGCGTGATCACCCATCCGGATGGCACACAGGAGCTTGCAGATGTGACCACGGCAGAGTATGACCCGGTCAACAAGGTCCTGCGCTTCGATGCCCACGGTTCGCTCTTTTGGATGACAGGCGACTCGCTGCGGGAGCTTGCAAAGGAGGTCGATGAACTCCGCGTCCGATTCCTTGATGGGGAAGGGCAGGAGATGGAGGCCGTCATTCCGCTGGCCCGGATCAAAGATCTGGTCGGCGCGAAGGGTGCGTTCGAATTCGGGCTGTACCATGAAGGAATTTATAGATTCCATGTTGTCGGGCAGACAGGATATGATAGAGAAATGTTCTCGCGTGAGAGAGAAAAGTTCTTGTATGAGAATGTCTTGCGCGAAAACGGCAAGGAACTGGTCCTCGTGTACCACGTTGGCGATGAGGAAGAGAAAGCACAGGAGACTGCCCGGGTGGAGGAGGCCATCGCCCGCCGCAGGCAGGAGAAAGAGCAATGGTGGGGAGTTGTCATCTCCGGTCTGGAAGGCGGCTCCCTGAGCGGACAGCCCGGGCTGACTCAGCCGGGAACGGGTGCCGTCGGTGACCTCAGCGGGCTGACGACTCTCTCGCCGGACAGCCTTACCACGGCCCAGCAGCCGAAGCAGCCCGCCTCCGACCAGACGGTGTGGAAGACATTTACCGGTAACATCGTGAAGCTCGCGGGCGGGAAGCAGGACAGCAAGAAGGACGACCCGGCCCCCTCCGTCGGTGGCCTCAGCGGCCCCCCGACTCTCTCGCCGGACAGCCTCACCACGGTCCAGCAGCCGGAAACAAGTGGTCAGCCGTCGGAAGCAAGCGGTCAGCAGCCGGAAACAGGCACCCAGCAGCCGGAAATAAGCGCCCAGCAGCCGGAAGTAAGAGGATGGGTAAAGGACAGTCAGGGTAAGTGGGTATGGCTGTCGGGCCAAGAGAGCGGCCAGCAGCCAAACTGGAAACCAAACTGGAAACCAAACTGGAAACCAAACTGGAAACCAAACTGGAAACCAAACAAATGGGTAACGCTCCATGACTATGGTCCGTGGGATCCCTTTCATGAGTCCGCATATTATGACTTATATTATGACTCCACATATTCTGACTCTGCATGGATGTACGATTATGAAGGCTGAGAGCGTGGGCTGAGAGGGAGTGCAGCAGGAGGGCCTTGCCGCTCCCCTGCGCACAATCACCAAAAACCACCGATAGAAAAATAGCAATGTTGTACGAAGAAATCTGAGAAAAACCCCTTGCAAAATCACGATGAGCTGAGTATAATACCACTCATGAAACGAAAAACGTCCTGCCCCTCGTCCGGCAGGGCGTTTTTGTCGGTAAAGATCCGGCAAAGAAATGTTAAGTGACCGCCCGGGGAGGGGCTTTGTATGACAAAAGACATGACACAGGGCAGCCCGCTCAAGCTCATCCTTGCCTTTGCGGTGCCGCTGATGCTGGGCAGTCTGTTCCAGCAGTTCTACAATCTGGCCGATACCATCATCGTGGGCCGGTTCGTGGGCGTGGAAGCGCTGGCGGCGGTAGGCAGCGTGGGCGGCCTGAACTATCTGGTGCTGGGCTTTGTCAACGGCATTGCCTGCGGCTTTTCCATCCCCATCTCATGGACCTTCGGTGCCCACGACCACCACGAGATGCGCCGCTACACCGCCAATACCGTGTGGCTGTCCATCGCTTTTGCCACGGTGCTCACCATCGTTACGGTGGCTATGACCCGGCTGGTGCTGGTGTGGACGAACACCCCGGCCGATATCATCGACCTTGCGGATATCTATATCCGCACCATTTTTGCAGGCATCCCCTTCACCCTGCTTTATAATGTAACCAGCGCCCTGATGCGTGCACTGGGCGACAGCAAGCGCCCGCTGTATTTTCTGCTGGTGGCCAGTGTGCTGAATATCGGGCTGGACCTTGCCTGCATCATTGTGTTCAACATGGGCGCGTTCGGCGCGGCCTTTGCCACCGTGTTCAGTCAGGCTGTGGCGGGCATCGGCAGCCTTATTTACATCATGCGCCACTACCCGGAGCTGCGCTGGAATAAGGAAGAAGGGCGCATCAGCGCACCGCACTGTGCAAAGCTTTGCGCCATGGGTCTCCCCATGGGTCTGCAGTGCAGCATTACCGCCATTGGCAGCGTGGTGCTGCAGGGCGCGGTGAACGGTCTGGGCAGCGATATCGTGGCTGCGCAGACCGCCGGCGGCAAGGCTGCGCAGTTCCTCAGCGTGCCGCTGGAGAGCATCGGCACCGCCATGACCACCTACACCAGCCAGAATATGGGCGCGAAGGATCTGAGCCGCGTGAATCGCGGCGTGAACACCGCACTGGGCATCGGCTGCGTGTACAGTGTGGCTTCCTTCCTCATCCTGCGCGTGCTGGACAAGCCCCTGATCGGCCTGTTTTTGGACGCAGGCGAGACCGCCATTATGGCCAATGCGCAGGACTTCATCTTCTGGAACAGTGTGTTCTACATCCCGCTGGCAGTGCTTATCATCTACCGCTACACCATTCAGGGTCTGGGGCACTCCGGCCTTGCCATGTTTGCCGGTGTGGCTGAGATGATCGCCCGCGCCATGGTGGGCTTCTGGTTCGTGCCGCTGTGGGGCTACTTTGCCGCCTGCATCGCAAGCCCGGTGGCATGGTTCTTTGCCTGCTTCTTCCTGATCCCGGCCTATTTTGTGGTGTTCCGCAGACTGCAAAAGGAAAAGCAGCAGGAAGCCGCCGCAAAGGCGCAGTAAGGGTTCATAAAAAGTGCTTTTTCTTTTCGCCCTTTCATGCTATAATAACAAATAAATACGGCTTTGCCGTAACAGGGCAGGGCAGGGGCAAACCTGCACTGCCGGGGCAATGCCCGCAATTGCGGCGGGCGGGAAAATACAAAAAGAGAGGCGAATCGAGATGTTGGATATGATCAAATGCAGCACCGGCGGTGCGTACTATGCGCGCGGAGAGTGGGTCCCCGCAGACGGCAACGCACCCGCAGCACTGGCGGCAAAGGGCTTTGATGCCGCTGCCGTTGCCACGGCTAAGACCGGTACCATGGCCTACAATATTATGCAGGCACACAACACCAGCGGCGATGCCGAGAACCTGAAGATCAAGTTTGATGCCATGGCAAGCCATGACATCACCTTTGTGGGCATTATCCAGACCGCCCGTGCTTCCGGGCTGGAAAAGTTCCCCATCCCTTATGTGCTTACCAACTGCCACAACAGCCTGTGCGCTGTGGGCGGCACTATCAACGAGGACGACCACCGCTTTGGTCTGTCCGCTGCCAAAAAGTACGGCGGCATCTTTGTGCCCCCGCACATGGCAGTCATCCACCAGTATATGCGCGAGCGCTTTGCGGGCTGCGGCAAAATGATCCTTGGCTCGGACTCCCACACCCGCTACGGCGCACTGGGCACCATGGCCATCGGTGAAGGCGGCGGCGAGCTGGCAAAGCAGCTGCTGGGCCGCACCTACGATGTTGCCCGCCCGGGTGTGGTAGCCATCTACCTGACCGGCAGTCTGCCGGCAGGCTGCGGCCCCCACGATGTAGCCATTGCCCTTGTGGGCAAGCTGTTCAAGAGCGGCTACGTCAAGAACAAGGTCATGGAGTTTGTTGGCCCCGGCATTGCCTCCTTGCGGCAGGATACCCGCAACGCCATTGATGCCATGACCACCGAGACCACCTGCTTGTCCTCCATCTGGGAGACCGACGAAGTCACCCAGCGTTTTCTGGCAGTGCATGGCCGTGCAGCGGACTACAAAAAGCTGGCACCGGCTGACCTCGCCTACTACGATGGCGTGGTGGAGGTGGATCTTTCTGCCATCCGTCCCATGATCGCCCTGCCCATGCACCCCTCCAATGCCTTTACTATTGAGGAGCTGAACGCAAATCTGGAGGACATCCTCCACGCCTGCGAGCAGGACGTGCAGAAGCTGATCGGCCGCAAGGACGTGCAGCTGGATTTGTGCAGCAAGATCGAGAACGGCAAGCTGCGGGTAGATCAGGGCGTTATTGCGGGCTGCGCAGGCGGTCTGTACGACAGCATCTACGAGGCTGCTTCCATCCTCAAGGGTCATACCGGCGGCTGCGGCGACTACGCCCTGAGCGTTTACCCCGGCAGCCAGCCCATCATGATGGAACTGGTGCGCACCGGCGTCATTGGCGAGTTGATGGCCAGCGGCGCTACCATCCGCACCGCCTTCTGCGGCCCCTGCTTCGGCGCAGGCGATGTGCCCGCAAACGGCGCACTGTCCATCCGTCACACCACCCGCAACTTCCCCAGCCGCGAAGGCTCCAAGCCCGGCAGCGGCCAGCTGTCCGGTGTGGCACTGATGGATGCCCGCAGCATTGCAGCCACCACCGCAAACGGCGGCATCCTGACCCCCGCCACCGACATTGACTATGACCCCACCGTGCCGGAGTACCAGTACGATGCTTCCAGCTACGACACCCGCGTGTATCAGGGCTTTGGCAAGGGCGATTATGATGCCCTGCTCAAATTTGGCCCCAACATCAAGGACTGGCCGGAGATCGCACCGCTGGGCGACAACCTGCTGCTGAAGGTGGCTTCTTATATCACCGACCCCGTCACAACCACCGACGAGCTGATCCCCTCCGGTGAGACTTCCTCTTACCGTTCTAACCCCTTGGGTCTGGCCGAGTTCACCCTCAGCCGCAAGGACCCGGAGTATGTGAGCCGCGCCAAAGCCGTGCAGGCTGAGGAAGCTGCCCGCCGCGCCGGTGCAGGGGACGCCGCCCTGCTGGCAAAGGTGAACGCTGTGCCCGGCTGCGAGCAGCTGAAGTGGAACGATATCCAGATCGCCTCTACCATCTTTGCGGTCAAGCCCGGCGATGGCTCTGCCCGCGAGCAGGCCGCCAGCTGCCAGCGTGTGCTGGGTGCCGGTGCCAATATCGTAACCGAGTACGCCACCAAGCGTTACCGCTCCAACCTGATCAACTGGGGCATGCTGCCCCTGCAGCTGGCAGGTGCCACCCCCTTTGGTCTGGGAGACTATGTGCTCATCCCCAATGTGCGGGAGGCACTCAAGGGCGATCTGCAGAACATCAAGGCCTATGTTCTGGGCGATACCGTCAAGGAGTTTGAGCTGTACATGGCTCCGCTCACCACTGACGAGCGCCAGATCCTGGCTGACGGCTGCCTGATCAATTTTTATAAGCATTAAGGAAGTAACCCGCTATGTCCTGTGACCTGCATATCCATTCCACCTGCTCGGACGGTGCTGTGCCCATCGAGCGGCTGGCGTCCATCGCCGCCCGCACCGGGCTGCACGCCATCGCCCTTTCCGACCATGACACCCTGCTCAGCGCCCAGTACGCCTATGCCCACACCGGGCAGGACGGGGTAGAGCTGATCCCTGCCGTGGAGCTGACCGGCTACGACTTTGAGCGCCAGCACCGGGTGCACCTGCTGTGCTACTACCCGGACGTGGACTGCCCGGCGCTGCGGGAGCACTGCGCCATCATGAAGGAGCGCCGCAACGCCTGCGCTTTGCAGAGCGCAAAGGAGCTGGAGCAGCTGTACCCGCAGTTTACCACCGACCTTGCGTGGGAGACCACCAAGGCCAGCGGGGTACTGTTCAAAAGCGGGCTGATGCAGGCGCTGGAACTGCTGGGCCTGACCGATGGCAGCATCTACGGCGAGACCTACCACAAGCTGTTCGGGTGGAACCCCCGGGGCATCGTGCTGCACTCGCCGGAGTATCTGCCGGTGCGGCAGGTGTTGGCTACTGCCAAGGCTTGCGGCGGCGCGGTGATATTTGCCCACCCCACGGTGTATAAAAGTATGCCCCTGCTGCGCGAGCTGGCAGCAGAGGGTGCGGTGGACGGCATTGAAGTGTACCATCCCAGCAACAGCCCGGAGGACAGCGCCGAGTGCCTTGCACTGTGCAAGCAGTACGGCCTTGTGGCTACTGCGGGCACGGACTTCCATGGCCGCAACCACAAGCACCCGCACCCCATCGGTACCTGTACCGCACCGGACGAAGCCGCAGCGCAGCTGCGCGCCATCGCCGAAAAACGTAAAAGAGAGAGGACGTAAAGACCATGAGCAAGGAATTTTCCTTCCCGAACAAGGGCACCTGCTCCAAGCAGACCAACTTTGTACTGAACGATGACCACACCATTGCATCCATCGAGGTCGTCGGCGGCTGCAACGGCAACCTGAAGGGTATTTGCCAGCTGCTTACCGGCATGAAGGCAGAGGACGCCATTGCCCGTCTGGACGGTACGCTGTGCGGTTTCCGCAGCACCAGCTGCCCGGACCAGATCGCCAAGAACCTGAAAAAGGCACTGGAAGAGATGAACTAAACCCACTGGAGAGCCGCTGCACAGAACCTTGTGCGGCGGCTCTCTTTCATATAGAAAACCACAAGCTATGCTTGTGGAAGAAAAGAGCCGTAGCGTTGAA
>OLWA01004075.1_pt1 | contig 10207 bp, 10 predicted proteins | sample 1673251 | NCBI WGS metagenome assembly OLWA01 (sample SAMEA3178937, study PRJEB25190) | human gut metagenome | biome: human gut; feature: human-associated habitat; material: faeces | place: Austria | collected 2013
GAACCTATTTCATCATTGTGTGCTACTTGAACAAGATTATCCAGCTTAACACCACTGTGAACGATTGTAGCTCCCATCGTTGCACGGTCAACACAAGTGTTGGCACCAATGTCTACTCTGTCTTCAAGGATAACGATGCCGATTTGGGGAATCTTTTCGTAACCTTGCGGAGTCGGTGCGAAGCCAAAACCGTCTGCTCCGATTACTGCACCTGAATGTAAGACACATTCATTACCTATATGACAGTCGTGGTAGATGGTTACGTTAGAATAAAGAAGGCAGTTACTGCCGATCTTCACATTATCTCCTACATAAGTGTGCGGATAGACGAGGGTATTATCTCCGATAACGGTGTTTTCTCCGATGTAGGCAAAAGCACCGACGTATACATTTTCACCGATATGTGCAGTGGGAGAGACGAATGCCAATGAGTCGATACCTTGTTTTTTAGGTTTACTCATTTCGTAGAGATTCATTAATTTGGCGAGGCTTTCATAGGCATTGTCTACCTTTATTAAAGTAGCCTTTATTTCATGTTCCGGCTCAAAATCCTTATTTACCAGTATGATACTGGATTGGCTTTCATATATATAAGGTGTATACTTCGGATTGGAAAGGAATGAAATTGCTCCTGGTATTCCTTCTTCTATTTTAGCGAACGTATGTACAGTTGCGTTTTCATCTCCTATAACTTCTCCTTGGATAAATGCTGCAATTTGCTTAGCCGAAAACTCCATGTTTTTACTCTATTATTATATGATTTTTTTCCGTTTTTTATATGTCCGATAAGGGCGGCTTTTGTATGCGCACCTCTATCAGAGCACAAATAACGGACTTTTTTTTTATATATCCTTACTCTTTAATGAATATTTTATACTTGTATATGCAAACGTTGGTAGCAGATATAGTATTTCTTTACCTTTTTGGAGAGCAACGAGATGTTTAACATATCCGATGCTTCGGCAATATTTTTGATTGTGCCGTCCTTATAGATAATGTCAATACTATCATCTGCCGGTTCGTACATATTCTTTTCGATGCTGGGGGTAGAAACAAAATAGTTCGCTTCGGAAAGTGTGACGCCTAATTGCCGGCTTATTTGCAAAGTTAATTCTTTTTTCCTTTCTTCACTAATGGGTTCGGAAGATATTTCCACTTTAAAGATATTGCGATTGATCATTCCGAGGCTGAGCGTAGAGAGCACTTTGTCCGGATGGGTACTCCATACCTTAAGCGAAGTCCATATATCGTTATCGTCCAACTGGATGAAATTCTCCAGACATTCGGGATTACTATGAAACTTCTCCGGATCGATATCATTGTACAGGAAGAAATGAAGCGCCGGTGAAGCGAATAGCTCCACTCCTTTACGGGCAAGTTCTTTTGCCCGTAGCAAAGTGCTGATGAGCATCCGCTCATAGGCTACCGATGTTTTGTGCAGATATACTTGCCAATACATCAACCGACGGGCCGTAAGAAAGTTTTCGATAGAATAGATACCTTTGGACTCTACCACCAGATGATCATCCGCTACATCGAGCATTTTTATGATACGGGCAGATCCGATATTACCTTCTGTGACTCCTGTATAAAAGCTGTCCCGGCGTAAATAGTCGAGACGGTCCATGTCTAACTGTCCACTTACGAGTTGATGAAGGAAGCGTTTGGGATATTCATCCTTGAATATTTGTATCGCAAGGCTGAGTTGTCCGTTCATCTCCTTATTCATACGTTCCATCAGCATAAGGGAAATTTCCTCGTGCGATATGCCTTTTACAATCGTGTCCTCAAGTACATGTGAGAAAGGACCGTGTCCGATATCATGTAACAGGATTGCCGCCTGTACTGCTTCTGCTTCACTGTCGAAAATAAAGTTTCCTTTAGAAGCAAGTTGCATAATGGCTTCGCTCATCAGGTGGAAAGCTCCCAATGAATGTTGAAAACGGGTATGCTGTGCTCCGGGATATACTACCGACGACAATCCTACTTGTTTGATACGGGTTAATCGTTGTAAAAGGGGGTGTCGTACGATGTCATACAACAATCCCTTCGGTATGTTGATGAATCCGAATACCGGATCGTTTATTATCTTTCTTTCGTAAGCCATGTAATTAGTGGTAAGTGATTGGTGATGACTAATCGTTAATCACTTTTTTCAGCTCTTCTGCCATTTGCTCCTGTACTTCTTGTGCGGCTTTTCTGGCTGCTTGTGCAAAGTTTTCGGTTTTGTCTGCATAAATAATTCCACGGGAAGAGTTTACGATTAATCCGCAAGTATCGTTCATACCATATTTGCACACTTCTTCAAGTGAGCCGCCTTGCGCACCTACACCGGGTACAAGAAGGAAATGGTTAGGAACAATTTTACGGATATCTTCAAAGGCACGTCCCTGGGTAGCACCTACTACATACATCATTTGTTCATCACCGGCCCATTCTTGTGATTTGCGCAATACTTTTTCGAAAAGACGCTCTCCATTAATATCTTTTGTCAATTGGAAATCGTGTGAACCTTTGTTGCTGGTGAGAGCAAGAAGAATTACCCATTTACCCTCATAGGTCAGAAATGGTGTAACGCTGTCCTCACCCATGTATGGAGCAACGGTAACCGAGTCTATGTTCAGTTCCTCAAAGAAGGTACGGGCATACATTGCAGATGTGTTTCCAATGTCACCGCGTTTTGCATCGGCAATGATAAACTGGTCGGGATAATTTTCTTTGATATACTTCACTGTTTTTTCAAAAGCGATCCAGCCTTTTACACCCATACTTTCGTAGAATGCCAAATTCGGTTTGTAGGCGATACAAAGATCGGCAGTTGCGTCAATAATTGCTTTGTTGAAAGCGAAGATCGGATCGGCTTCATCCAAGAGATGATCCGGTATTTTTTTGATGTCTGTATCAAGCCCAACGCAAAGGAATGATTTTTTGCGTTTGATATTCTCAAATAATTCTTGTTTATTCATCTTTTATATTTACGATTTACAATTTTACGGTTGAAAATTCTCTCTCTTCTTTCCTTCTCCCCTCTCAATTCTCCCTTCTCTCAATTCTCCCTTCTCTCTTTTGAGTTCTCCCTTTTTTATAGTTCGCTCTCTTTGAGGCGTTCCGTATTTTCGGCTACCGTCAACTTGTCTATACATTCTTGGATATCTCCGTCCATGAATGCGGCAAGGTTATAGATTGTGTAATTGATTCGGTGATCGGTAATGCGTCCTTGCGGATAGTTGTAAGTACGGATTTTAGCAGAACGGTCGCCGGTAGAGACCATTGTTTTGCGTTTGGAAGCAATGTCGTCAATGTACTTTTGGTGCTCTTTGTCATAGATAAAGGTACGCAGACGCGCGAGAGCACGTTCTTTATTTTTCGGTTGGTCACGGGTTTCCGTACATTCAATAAGGATTTCTTCGGAAATACCCGTATTCGGGTTTTTCCAGATGTAGCGTAGGCGAACCCCCGATTCTACTTTATTCACATTCTGACCACCGGCACCACCGGAACGAAACGTATCCCATTTTATTTCTCCCTCATTGATCACAACATCGAACTCTTCCGCTTCGGGAAGTACGGCTACGGAAGCGGCGGAAGTATGCACACGTCCCTGTGTTTCAGTGGCAGGTACACGTTGTACACGATGTACTCCCGATTCATATTTCATTGTTCCATATACGTTATCTCCTGTGATACTACAAATAATTTCTTTGTACCCGCCGGCTGCTCCCTCATTTGCACTGGATACTTCCAGTTTCCAGCCTTTAGACTCACAGAACTTAACATACATGCGGAAAAGATCACCGGCGAAGATAGCAGCTTCATCGCCACCCGTACCACCACGTATTTCAAGAATGGCATTTTTGCTGTCCTGTGGATCTGCCGGTACAAGCAAGATTTTTATCTCTTCTTCCAGTTCGGGGAGGCGCTCTTGACTATTGTCCAATTCTTCTTTTGCCATTTCACGCATGTCGGCATCCGATTCGTTAGCAAGTATGTCTTTGGCTTCTTCAATGTTGGCCAATGTTTGTATGTATTCCTTGCGGGCCTTCATCAGGTCGTCAAGTTCTTTATATTCTTTGGTTAGTTTGACGTAACGTTTTTGGTCGGCAATCACTGCCGGGTCGGTAATGAGGGTAGAAACTTCCTCAAAACGAGCCACAAGACCATCTAATTTTTCTAATATATTGTTACTATCTGCCATGAAAATTATTAATTTGATTAAGGACAATGTGCCATAAAATAATGTGCCAATGTACTAATGTGCCGATATGCCAATTGGCTGCGCTAAAATAATGTGGAATGTGTTAACTGAATAATTTGCTGAATTTTTTAATTCTTTAATTTCTTCATTCTTTCATTCTTTCATTCTCTAATTGGCACATTGGCACATTATCCTATTGGCACATTATTTAATATTTAAATTCTCCGAATTCGCTTTTGATAATCAATTCTTTTTGATCGCTTTCTTCAATACGTCCTACAATTTGTGCGGGGATACCGAAAGATTCGCTGATGGCAATCACTTTTTCGGCATGTTCGGGTGAGAGGTATACTTCGAGACGGTGTCCCATATTGAATACCTTATACATTTCCGCCCAGTCTGTGCCGCTCTGTTCCTGGATGGTCTTAAACAACGGAGGAACGGGGAAAAGATTATCTTTTACTACACGTACTTTGTCTACGAAATGCAGCACTTTGGTTTGGGCACCGCCCGAACAGTGTACCATACCGTGGATATCGGGACGTAGCACATCCAGCAGTTTCTTTACTACCGGAGCATATGTGCGGGTGGGAGAGAGTACCAGCCTACCCGCATTGATCGGTGAACCTTCTACTTCATCCGTCAATTTTAATCCGCCGGAGTAAACGAGTTCTTCCGGAACGGCTGCATCATAGCTTTCGGGATATTTTTCCGCCAGATATTTGGCAAATACATCATGACGGGCGCTGGTCAGTCCGTTACTTCCCATACCGCCATTATATTCTTTTTCATAAGTGGCTTGTCCGTAAGAAGCAAGACCAACAATCACATCGCCCGGACGGATATTGGCATTGTCGATGACATCTGCACGTTTCATACGGCAGGTCACAGTACTGTCTACGATAATTGTACGTACAAGATCGCCTACATCGGCTGTTTCACCTCCGGTGGCGTATACACCGACTCCCATGTCGCGAAGTTCGGCCAATAATTCATCTGTCCCGTTGATAATGGCAGAGATAACCTCACCTGGAATAAGAAGTTTATTACGGCCGATAGTAGATGATACGAGAATATTGTCTACGGCACCTACACACAACAGGTCGTCGATATTCATAATCAATGCATCCTGTGCGATACCTTTCCATACGGACAGGTCACCTGTCTCTTTCCAATACATGTAGGCCAGAGATGATTTTGTTCCGGCACCATCGGCATGCATAATATTACAATACTCCGGATCTCCACCCAAAATATCGGGAATGATTTTACAAAAAGCTTGCGGAAAAATACCTTTGTCTATGTTTTTGATGGCATTGTGCACATCCTCTTTTGATGCGCTGACACCTCGCATCATGTATCGTTGATTACTCATGAGTTATTGGGTTTTGTATACGGCGGCAAAAGTACTGTTTTTTTTCCGTATAGCCAACATTTTAGCATGAGTTCGACTGAAAGAGTTTTATTTAAAAACTTACCGTTGGAGCGGTTTCGGTACCTTCGGCTGCTTCAAAATAGGCATGTTTGTCAAAACCGAACATAGATGCAAAGAGACTTTTTGGAAAACGGCGAATTGCTGTATTGTAGGCCTGTGCGGCATTGTTAAAGTTGGTGCGGGCTACGTTGATACGGTTTTCCGTTCCTTCCAATTGTGCTTGAAGCTCGAGGAAATTCTGGTTGGCTTTTAAATCCGGGTAATTTTCGGTGATAGCGAGTAACTTACCTAAAGCGGAAGTGACTGCACCTTGTGCTTTCTGATACTCTGCCAGTTTCTCCGGAGTCAGGTCATTGGCGTTTACCTGCATTTGAGTTGCCTTGCTACGAGCTTCCACTACTCCTTCCAGCGTTTCTTTCTCATGAGACGCATATCCTTTTACTGTATTTACCAGATTAGGGATAAGGTCGGCACGGCGTTGATATTGTGTTTCCACATTTGCCCACTGGCTGTTTACACTTTCGTCCATAGTAACCAGGCCATTGTACATGCTCACAGCCCATATAACGATAACCGCCACTACGGCAATAATGATAATAATCGATTTCTTCATTTTCTTTTTATTTTAAATTATTATTTATAGTTTTGTTTTTTCTGACATTTCTTTTTGTTTTCAGAGGCGTTTCATTCCGTATCGGAGGCACTTAGAAACGTGAACCGGCTCCACCGCCTCCGCCCATACCGCCTCCGAAACTGCCACCGCTGAAGCCACCGCCGCCTCCGAAGCTTCCACCACCGAAACCGCCGATGAACGGTCCTCCACCACCTCTGCCGCCACGTCCATGATAGTCGTCATCATACGTTTGCTGCCGGCGCACTATAGTATGTCCGCAGTTCCGGCAAGTATACGTGATGTCTTCTGTTTTTACTCCATTACGTTTGGAAACGACTCTGCTACCGGTGCGCTGCAACTTGTGCTTGCCGCATTGAGGACAGCGAGTGGCTGCTCTCACTGCTATAATACTGATAACAGATGCTACTCCCATAAAACCGATGACAGCCAACAAGATCATCGACCATGAAATATCTTCTTCGTCGTTGGCAGCGTCATTTACCATCGATCCGTCCAGACGCTGGCATACAGCACGTATACCGCTTACCATTCCTGCATCCCAATTACCTGTTTTCAAGAATGGAATCATGTTCTTTGTTTGTATCCGTTTACAGATGGCATCGGGTAAATCACCTTCAAGCCCATATCCGGTATAGAACTGAATACAACGTTGATCGGTTACCAAGAGAATTACCAGACCGTTATTTTTCCCTTTTTTGCCTACACCCCATTGGTTGAGCAGTTGATGGGCGAAATCAAAGCAATCCTCTTGTCCGATGGAAGGAACTACGGCAACGACTGTTTCTATCCCGGTTTTTTCTTCCAGATTATAGAGCATACGGTCGATGCTGTCACAGGCTGCCTGCGACAAAATATCGGCTGGATTGCACACATACCGGAGTTTGTTTTGCAGATGTACTTTCGGAATATTGTCTACGGTATATATCTTTTCCTGCGCTTGCGAAGGCAGGCAGAGAAATGTGAGCAGTATAAAAGTGAGTATTTGTTTCATAATAGTTTTTGTTATCGTCCACAAATATAGCTACTTTTATCTTTTATTCGATATACTTGTCGACGAAGTTCTTTACACGGTTGGTATATTCTGTTTTATTTTCTTTATAAGATACGGCATGCTTTGCTCCCGGAACGATCCATAATTCTTTGGGATTCGGTTTAGCTTCGTAGAGAGGGTAAACCATCCAGGTTGGCACGTAGGTGTCTTTATCACCATGTATGAAGAACATGGGAAGGTCTGCCTTTTCAACTTGTTTTAGCGAAGAGGCTTCTTTGAAATTCCATCCGTACTTTTGTTCGCACAGCCAACTTGTTGTGTACATCAGCGGGAATTTAGGCAAGTGAAAAGCCAATTTCAGTTCGTGTGAAAATTCGTCCCATACACTGGTATATCCGCAGTCTTCCACAAAGCATTTAACGAATTCCGGTTGTTCTTCTCCGGCCACCATCATGGTGGTAGCACCTCCCATAGAGATGCCATGAACTACCATTCGGGTACTGTCACCGTAAATCTGATTGGCTACGTGCATCCATTGCATTACATCGAGACGATCTTTCCATCCCATTTGTATAGCAGGACCTTCGCTTTCTCCATGATGCTGTAAATCAGGTAAAAGGATGTTGAACTGTAAATCGTGACTATACAGATATCCAATCATAAACATGCTTATCGCATTGTCAGTATAACCGTGCACAATGACTGCTGTTTTTGGGGTAGGTTTTGGAGCTGCAATATAGTAGGCATGCAGTCGTATGCCTTCCGGGTTCAAAATAAAAGTGTCTTTCAAGGCATTTACTTGATTGAGACTGTCTACCCAAGGGCGCAGAAAAGGATAATTGGCATATAGATACCTATAGGAATCTGCATCTTTGGCACGTATCCTGGCATTCGGAGTCAGTGAGAAGTTGAGCATATAATAACTTCCTCCGATCATGCAACCGGTCAGTATCACCAGTAAGATGATGCCTCCCAATATCCAGCCTCTTTTAAATCCTTTCTCCATCTTCTGTGTTATTTATTCCATATTTCCCATGCGGCGAATGCTTGTAGGAGAAGCATTTCCAATCCGTTTTTGGTGATGGCGCCACGCTCTTCCCCTTTTTTCATGAAAAGAGTGACGTTTGGGTTATACAACAAATCATAAAGTAAATGGTTTGGTGTAAGTTGTTCGTAAGGTATGTCGGGGCAGAAATCGACTTTCGGATACATTCCTACCGGCGTACAGTTGACAATCACCGTGTATTCGGTCATTATTTCCGGGGTTAGTTCTTCATAGGTCAACATTCCCGGCTTGTGTGTACGGGAAACAAATACCCCTTCGATTCCTAAATTTTTGAGCCCATGAAAAACAGCTTTGGAAGCCCCGCCCGTACCTAAAATCAGAGCTTTTTTGTGTGACGGCAATAATAATGGTTGTATCGATTGGGTAAAACCGATAATATCCGAATTGTAGCCGACTAATTTTACCTTTCCTTTGGGCTGGCGAATAATCTTAATAACGTTTACCGCACCTATTTTGGCAGTATCCGGATCTAATGAATCCAGAAATGGAATTACCTGTTCTTTGTAGGGTATCGTAACGTTTAGTCCGCATAAGTTCGGATTTTCTTCAATAACTTCCATAAAGTCATTGATGCTTGGAATTTCGAAATTGACGTATTCCGCATCTATTCCTTCCGAATGGAATTTTTCGTTGAAATAACCGATAGAGAACGAATGTTTTAGCGGATAACCGATTAAACCATATATCTGCATATTGATAATAATTATTTAATGTGTCAATATGTCAATATGCCAATTGGGCTGCGCAGACCGAAAAAACAGGCCGCAGCCCAATTGGCATATTGGCATATTAGCATATTGGTGCATTATTCATTATTTCGTAGCCGTATAAAGTGTACAGATACCAAATGTCAGCCGCCTGAACTGAACTTGGCTGAAACCCACCCGTGAAATAACATTTTTCATAACTTCTCCTTGGGGAAAAGCTTTGATCGTTTGGGGTAGATAGCTGTAAGCACTGTTGTCTTTTGATAATAATTTGCCGAGAGTCGGGATAACTATCTTAGAATAAATGGTAAACATTTGCTTCATCGGAAAACGATCCGGAGTTGTCAGTTCGAGAATGACTAAATGTCCGCCTGTTTTGAGGACGCGGTACATTTCAGAAAGTCCTTTATCCAAATCTTCAAAATTACGGATACCAAAAGCAACGGTGATAGCGTCGAAGCGGTTGTCGGCAAACGAGAGAGAGGTACAGTCTTCCCTTGCAAAAGATATTTTTTCGGAAAGACCTTCCTTTTTTACCTTTTCACGTCCCACATTCATCATTCCTTCAGAGATGTCTGTTCCGATCAGTTGTTCGGGTTGCAGTTCATGGCATGCCAAGATAGCAAAATCACCGGTGCCGGTTGCTACATCCATTATTTGTTGCGGACGGAAAGGTTTGAGCCAATTGATTGCCTTACGCCGCCAGCTCCGGTCAATCCCTAACGATAGAGTATTCAGCTGGTCGTATGCAGGGGCAATGTTGTCGAACATTTGTTCTACCTGTTCGCTCTTTTTCCCATCGTTGCTATAAGGTTTGATCTTTTCTTGTGGGTAGTTCATTCTTTTATTCGATTTTATTCACTACGGAGTTTACAGAGTTTTATGGATCGTAACAGTCTGCACGTTCCGCACACTCCGTATACTCTGTAGTGAATCTTAATTCGTTTCTGATTTTGCAAGGAATGCCATTACGTTCTTTTCGATACGTTCGGCAATGTTGCTGTTATCCTCTTTCACGAATTTTTCGCCGGTGATGTTTTCAAACAGCTCGATATAACGCTCGCTGATGCTTTCCACAATAGCAGGAGTCATTTCAGGAACTTTCTGTCCTTCTTTGCCTTGGAAACCGTTTTCCATCAACCATTCACGTACAAATTCTTTGGAAAGTTGTTTCTGCGC
>OLWA01004078.1_pt1 | contig 10203 bp, 9 predicted proteins | sample 1673251 | NCBI WGS metagenome assembly OLWA01 (sample SAMEA3178937, study PRJEB25190) | human gut metagenome | biome: human gut; feature: human-associated habitat; material: faeces | place: Austria | collected 2013
TCCCTTGCCAGTGGGATATTTACTAAGCAGCTTGTACGGGCGCACACAAATACTTAATGAAGCTGGCCATGCCCGCCTTTGCGATAGCCTTCCATGCCTCTTCGAGCAACAATACCTTGCGGACTCCTTTCAGGCGGCGCATCTTGTTGATGAACGTTTCCATCACGATGATCGTGACAACAGGGTAGAGGACCTTGTTGTCGGCGATGTTATCCAGCTCGAAGACAATGAACCGCTTCGAGAACAGGTCGAGCTGCTGGTCAGAATTGAGCAGGTAGTCATACTCTCCGCCCCGGTAAAACGGCTCCAGAACATTCAGAAAATTCTCGATGTCGAAATCTTTCTCGCGGACTTTCTTCTGAATAAGCCGGTTCCGGTAATCCGTATTGACGAATTCGTAAAAAGTATTGAACGACGGTGTGATCGAAGAGTTGCCCTTAATCTTTGCCAGATACAGGTTGACCGCATTGGACAGCGCGACCTCCTCAGCTCGGGTCGGCTCCTCCGTTTCCCGTTTCCAAAGAGCCACAATCAGCGTTTTGATAGATTCCCGTTTCTCAATGTCGTAGATTCCATCGTCCGTGTAGAACGGATTGAAGGAGATCGGGTTTTGCTCCGTGTAAGTGAGGTATATTCCGTCTTCGCCTTTGGTTTTGGCGTGGATCAGCTCACATAATCCTTTGTATGAATTTCCGGTGTCTACCAACACAATATGCGCCCCTTGTTCGTAGTATTGACGCATCAAGTGGTTGGTAAGAAATGATTTGCCCGACCCTGACGGCCCGATGATACACTTGTTCCGGTTTTGACAAATTCCCTTCTTCATCGGCAGGTCGCTGATGTCCAGATGCAGCGGTCTGCCCGTCATCCTGTCCGCCATCTTGATGCCGAAGGGCGAGAGCGAGTCCTTGTAGTTCGTCTCCTCGGTGAAGAAGCACAGGGCTTGCGGGATGAACGTGTAGAAACTCTCCTCGAAGGGGAAGTCCCCCTCGTTGCCCGGTATCGCCGCCCAAAAGAGCGTCGGCACGTCCACCGTGTTGTGCCTCGGCTTGCACTCCATCAGGGCGAGCTGGCTGCCCACCTCGTTCTTGATGCGCCTAAGCTCCTCCCGGTCGTCGCTCCACGCCATCACGTTGCAGTGGCAGCGCACCGAGGTCAGCCCTTTCGAGTGCGCCTCGTTCAGGTATTCCTCGATCCAAGCCTTGTTGATCTGGTTGGAGCGGGAGTAGCGGGAGAGCGAGTGCATGTTCCGGGCGGTCTGCTCGAAGCGTTTCAGGTTCTCCCCGTGGTCGTCGATGAAGATGTACTGGTTGTAGCAGTGGTTGCAGTCCAGCAGCAAGCCCACCGGGGCGGCGAACGACAGCCGGCAGTCCGAGCGGTCGGTCGAGAGCCGCTCGTAGCGGCTGTCCGTCGCCACCTTGCCCGGCAGGTCTTCCGTGTCCGAGAGGGTGTGCAGGCAGAGGATGTCGTCGCCGATGCGCATCTCCTCCGGGTTCAACTGGATGTCCTTCAGCACCGTCGTGTCGTGCTGCGAGAGCGAGAGGTACTTCTCCACGATGCCCGCCGCCGCTTCCGTGCCGGTGATCTCGTCCGTGGTCAGGCGGCGCAGCCTGACCAGCCCGCTGTCGTTCATGATCTTCTCGAACTGACCGACCGCTTCGATGAACCTCGTAACCGTCTCCCGGTCCTCGATCTCCTTGGGGACAAGCCTGCCCTTGCAGAGGGTGGAGAACGTGCTTTCCTGACGGCTCCGTGCCTTCGTCGTCTTGGTAAGGAACAGGTAGCAGAAGTGGTTCAGGAACGGGCGTTCGTTGAAGTGCCTCTCAAAGCTCCGGCTCAGGAAGCTAAGGTCGTCCCTGTCCGTTTCCGGCCGGTACTTCTCCTCGATGAAGAAGTCCTGCTTGTGTACGATGGAATACTCCGGCAGCACCTTCACCGCCTTGTGCCAAGCCGAGTGGACCGCCTCGTACTCGCTCCCCGTAACGGAGAACAGTTCCGGCAGTTCCACCCTGAAGGCGACCGTCACGTCCGCCTCCTTGCTCACGATGCAGCCGTTCTCCACCGCCAGCAGCGGGAACTTGCTTTCGAGCGTCGCCGCTTTCATTACGTTTTTCATTCTTGCCAGTGTTTAAAAATAAATAATCGGGGGATTTTCAGCCGGTTCACCACGTACCTCGGATGCCGCCTGCGGGCGGCTGCCTTCATCAGCCCGTGCGTGCCGTACCGGGCGTTCAGCCGGAAGGTCAGCCATACCAGCAGCGTAGCCGCAGCCACGCCGAAGCCGATGCACACCCACTGGTTCACGCCCGCCATGTACAGGATGACGAACACCACGAACACGGCGAGCAGACCGCCGCAGAAGATGAAGAGGTACTGGCTTTCCAGCCCCTTGAACTCCACGTTCCTGCCGATCCCCTTGTTGATTTCCAAGTCCATAGTCCGCTGTTTACAGGAAGAACGAACGGAGGATGGTAGCCGCCACGATCAGGAAGATGCAGGCTCCGAACCAGCTTGCGGCGACTTTGCTCACGTCCGGATCGCCGGCGCTGAACTTCCCGTACACTTTCACCCCGCCGATCAAGCCGACCACCGCACCGATGGCGTAAATCAGTTTCGTCCCCGGCTCAAAATACGAGGTGACCATCTGCGTGGCTTCGGTGATGCCCGCCTGCCCGTTTCCCTGCGCCATTGCGCCCACGGCAGCCAGTATGCAGGCCGCCGTAAAAAAGATTCTTTTCTGTTTCATTTGTCTTTAAAATTTTAATTAAACATTATGGTTGTCCATCAGCCGGGCGACACGCTCACGTGCGCCCTCGAACTCGTCCAGCATCGCCTCCCAGATGTCCGACCCCATCACGGACGGCAGCACCTCACGGGCTTCCCGCTCCGCCTTTTCGTCCGCATTGTCCGACACCAGTACCCGGCGCACCTTTTTCAGGTCATCGAAGGAGTACCCCGTGGCGAAGTCGGGGTTGCCGTCCGGGTAATAAGCCCCTAATTCCTCGTCCTCCTCCAGTTCCCGGATCTCCTCCGGCGTGGGTTCATAGTCCGTCTCCTCCTCGTCCTCCTCCGGCTCGATGTCGGAGTAGTCCGCCCCGTCGTCCTCCGCTGCGGGTTCGTCCACGGCTCCGGCTGCCGCTTCCTCCCCGTCCTCCGCTGCGAAGGGCAGGTAGGTGCTTTCTCCCATGACCGTGTACGGCTCACCCGGTTGCCCCGGTTCCTTTCCCGTTCCGTCCGTGTCTTCGTCCGTCTCCGCTGTCCCGAATATCCCGGTGATGTCCTGCCGGTAGTATTTCCACAGCACGGCGAGGTAATAGAGCAGCAGGACGGTGAGCGATAATTTCAGTATCATGCCGTTTCCTCCTTCCTTTTTAAAAGAGGTTCTCTAGTTTCCCTGCGTATGCCGCCTCGATCTCCTCCCGGTATTGCTCGAAGTGCTGCGCCAGCACGTTGTCGATGTATGCCGAGAGCGACACCTTGCCGCCCGTCAGCATCACCGAGATTTTGGCGATGCGCTCGTGGTACTCACGCCTCACATAGACCGGCTTGCCGTAGCGGGCGGGGATGTCCATGCCCTTGAGGAAGGTCGTCTCGTAGTCCGCCTGCCTTCCCTTGCGCCGTCTTGTCTCCGCCGCCTTCCCCTCCTGCGCCTTCTCCACCGGCACGGCGGTTTCCCCCTTTCCGGTTCCCGGTTCTCCCGTCCCTGCCGCCTCGCCCGCCATCATCCGCATCAGCAGCTCCTCGTCGATGGGCTTCTCATTCCGCTGTTTCTTCATAGCCTTCCAGTTTGAGGATGGTTGCTATCTCACGGGTCAGTTCGGGGATGCCGCTGCCTGCCAGCATCCGCCTGTCGGGAGCCAGCAGCGTGGAGCGGAACACCGTCCGTCCCGTGCCGTCCGCCTCCTTGCGGAAGCGTTTCGTGTCGGGGATGCGGGTTTGCAGCATCGGTAGCCCCATGTCGGCGACCACCTGCCCGTACTTCTCGTACAGTCCGCTCGTTTCCCGCTTGTCGACTTGGTTCCAGAAAAGGTAAAGCCCCTTCAGGCGGCTCGTCTCTTTGCCCAGCATCATCCGTTGCAGCACGTCGAGGAAGGAGAGCGTGCTTTCCAGCACCGCCTTGTCCGCACTCACCGGGGCGAAGATGTAGTCCATCTGTGCGATCGTGCGCAGGATGCCCGCCGAGTTCACCGTGCCCGGCAGGTCGAAGAAGAGCAGGTCGTAGCAGCCTTCCGCCGCCAGCTCCCTTGCCGTGTCGGGGGCTTGCTCCACCCGGCACTTGCGCACCGGATAGGCGGCACGCCCCGGCTGCCGCATCTGTTCGTAAGCCGCCCGTTTCAGGTATTCGTTCTCCAGTACCGCCCGGCTGTCCCGTTCCCGCATCTCGTACAGGCTGTACTGCGGGAAGTCGCAGTCGATCACCGCTAACGGACACCCCAAGCGGTAGTGCAGGTAGCCCGCCACCAGCACCGTGATAGCCGTCTTGCCGCTGCCGCCTTTCTGTGTGGCGAAAGCCACGTTCAATGTCTGTCTGTCCATATCGTCATTCTGTTGGTTATTCATCCGGCTGCCCGGGCAGCCGCTTCTCTGTTCACTCAATCAGTCAGCTTTTCAGCCACTCTGCCGTTCATTCATTCGTCCGTTCATTCGTTCAGGCATCCGGCTGTCCGCTTGTCCGGCTGTTCAGCCGTTTGACCGTTTAGCCGCTTAGTCATTTAGCCGTTTGGCTGTTTAGCCAATCATCCGGCTGGTTATCCGGTTGTCCGTCCGTTTGTCCGGCAAGACAATCAGCCATTCGGCTGTCCGTCCGGTCGGCTATCCGGCTGTTTCCTTGTCTATCCGGACAGTCGTTTCACCGCTTCCACGGCGCAAAGGAATATCAAAATACCGGTAGTTTATCCGTTTGATTATCAGCGTGTCGTGCATTGTCTTCCCACCCGTAGGTTTGTCGCATCCGGGCATGGTGTCCGGACGGGAAAAGGGCTGTTACTTTGCAGGCGGAAACCAAAATGGAGCAAGAATGAAAAAGAGCGGCAACCGCCCGAAGGAGTGCCCCGGCACTCCGCAGCAGGCAAGGGCATCCCCAATCTGTCCGGCAGGACGGATTTTATTTTCAAACGAAAATGGCAAGTTGTGTGCTGCGGCACTCGAAATGAATTTCGTGCCTCACCACCACCTTGCCCCCTCGATGTGGCATCCCCCTCCGGAGTCGGGGGCTGCTCACGGGGGAGAGCCGTAGGCATACGGCGTTTTCAGACCATGTTTCACTTAAAATTTTACAGGATGATGGACAACCAGAAGAAGTATGCGGGCAACCACGGGCGAAAGCCCAAGCCCGACAAGATGCGCCACCGCTACGTGTTCCGTCTGGACGACGGGGACAACGCCCGTTTCCTCGCGCTTTTCGACGAGTCGGGCAAGGCGACCAAGGCGGAGTTTATCGTTTCCGCACTTTTTGGCAGGGAGATTAAGGTCATTAAACTGGATAAGGGGACGCAGGATTTCTACATGCGCCTGACCACTTTCCACTCGCAGTTCCGTGCCATAGGCACGAACTACAACCAATGCGTGCGTGCGCTCAAATCCAATTTCTCGGAGAAGAAAGCCCTCGCTTTCCTCTACAAGCTGGAGCGGCACACCCTCGAACTGGTCGAGTTAAGCAAGCGGATTTCCGCACTGGTGGAGGAATTCCAAAGCAAATACCCCGTCCGATGATAGCCAAGATCTCGCACGGCAGCAGCCTGTACGGGGTGCTTGCCTACAACCAGTTGAAGGTGGACGAACGGCACGCCGACGTGCTTTTCACCAGCCGGATTATCGAGCCGCAGGGCGATAACCCCTACACGATAGGGCATCTTTCCCGCTCGTTCGGTGACTACCTCACAGCCAACCGCAAGACCGAGAAGCCCGTCCTGCACATCTCCCTCAATCCCGACCCGAAGGATTGCTTGAGTGAAGAGCGGTTTGTCAGCTTGGCGGAGGAGTATATGCGGCGCATGGGCTTCGGCGACCAGCCCTATATCGTCTATCGCCACAACGACATCGGGCGGGAGCACCTGCACATCGTCTCCGTCCGGGTGGACGAAACCGGGCGTGCCATTTCCGACAGCTACGAGCACGGGCGTTCGATGAAGGTCTGCCGAGAGCTGGAACGGCAGTTCGGTCTTGTCCCGGCTACGCCCAAGCAGTGGAAGGAGGGGCTACCCTTGTCGCCCGTCGGTTACGGGGACGGCAACCTCAAGGGGCAGTTGGCGGGAGTCATCCGCCCGATAGCCCGGGAGTGGCGTTTCCGTACATTGGGCGAATACCGTGCCGTGCTTTCCCTTTACGGCATCACGGTGGACGAGGTGAAGGGGGAATACGGCGGGCGGGAGTATCACGGCTTGACCTATTCGGCAACTGACAGGGAGGGCAACAAGGTCGGCAAGCCCTTCAAGTCCTCCGTGTTCGGCAAGGAGGCGGGCGTCGCAGCCCTCGAAAGGCGGATGCACAACGCTGCCGCATGGGAAAAGACCCACAAGGAAGTCGCCGCCGCCACCGCCGGAAAGGTTGCAGCCGCCATGCAGACCGCAGGGCATGACCGGGCGCAGTTCGAGCGGGAACTCATGCGGCAGGGTATCGGCGTGGTATTCCGTCAGAATGAAACCGGGCGCATCTATGGGGCGACCTTCATCGACCATGCCGCCAAAGCCGTCTTCAACGGCTCCCGTCTGGGCAAGGAGTTCTCTGCAGGCGTGTTCAACGACCTTTTTGCCGGGCAGGAAGGTATTCACCTGCCGCAACCCTCCGCCGAAGTGGAACATCCCACCCGGCAGCAGGAGCATACGGGCGCATCCCAATGGGACGGACATACCGGCTATCGTCCTGACCACAAGGACGGCACTACCCAAAACGTGGCGGCCTCCTTCAACCTCTTTGCCCTCGTACCCGGCGGAGCGTCCGGCGACCAGCCCGTACCGCTCCGAAAAAGGAAGAAAAAACGCAAATATGGAAGGCAACAGTAACAATGCCCAATGCCCATCCGCATGGCACACCGACCTCATTTTCGCAGCGTAAAGCGGAACGCAGCGATTTTCGGATAAGGACAAAAAGCTGTTTGAGCGTAGCGAGTTCTTTTTGTCCCCGAAAATTGCGAAGTGGAGTAGCGAGAAAATGCAGTCTTGATTTTTTCTTTTTGGTACTTTTTCTTTTGCATCAAGGCAAAAGGAAAAAGTACATAACTAAAACGAAGTTTTAATTTATACATCAACGAATTATGCAAAACGAAGACGATTTGCGTGGACTCGCCAAAGTCATGGAGTTCATGCGTGCGATAAGCATTTTATTTGTAGTCATCAATATTTATTGGTTCTGTTACCAGTCCGTCCGGGAGTGGGGCATCGACATCGGCGTGGTCGATAGGATATTGCTCGGCTTCCAGCGTACCGCCGGGCTGTTCTCCAATATCCTCTGGACGAAGCTATTCGCCGTGCTGTTCCTCGCCCTTAGCTGCCTCGGCACAAAGGGCGTGAAGGAACAGAAAATCACGTGGCGCAGGATCATCCTTTGCGGCGTGTCCGGCTTGCTGCTCTTTTTCGGCAACGGGTGGTTGCTCACCCTTCCTCTGCCGTTTCCGGCGGACACCGTGCTGTATATCGCCACCCTTACCGCCGGGTATATCTGCCTGCTCATGGCGGGGTTGTGGATGTCCCGCCTGCTGAAGACCGACCTGCTCGAAGACGTGTTCAACGTCGAGAACGAATCCTTCATGCAGGAGACAGAGCTGAAGGAGAACGAGTATTCCGTCAACCTCCGCACCCGCTTCTGGTTCAGGGGCAGGGCGTATGACGGATGGATCAACCTTGTCAATCCCTTCCGTGCGACGATGGTCTTGGGCACGCCCGGTTCGGGCAAGTCCTATGCGATAATCAACCAGTACATCAAACAGATCATCGAGAAGGGCTATTCGCTCTTCCTGTATGATTTCAAGTACCCCGACCTCGCCGAGATAGCCTACAACCACCTACTCGCCCACTTGGACGGCTACAAGGTCAAGCCCAAGTTCTACGTGATAAACTTCGACAATCCGAGGGAGAGCCACCGCTGTAACCCCATCCACCCCGACTTCATGACCGACATCAGCGATGCCTACGAGAGTGCCTACACGATAATGTTAAATTTGAACCGCACATGGATTTCTAAGCAGGGCGATTTCTTCGTGGAATCGCCTATCATTCTGTTAGCCAGTATTATATGGTATCTCAAAATCTACAAGAACGGCAAGTATTGCACTTTCCCCCATGCCATCGAGTTCCTGAACCGCAAGTATGCCGACATTTTCCCCATCCTGACCTCGTACCCGGAGCTTGAGAACTACCTTTCTCCCTTCATGGACGCATGGGAAAGCTCGGCGGTGGAGCAGTTGCAGGGGCAGATTGCCAGTGCCAAGATACCGCTTTCCCGCATGATCTCCCCGGCTCTCTACTGGGTGATGACGGCGGACGATTTCACCCTCGACATCAACAATCCCGAAGAACCGAAAGTGCTGGTAGTCGGCAACAATCCCGACAGGCAGGGCATTTACGGGGCGGCGTTGGGACTGTACAACTCCCGTATCGTGAAGCTCATCAACAAGAAGAAACGGCTCAAATCCGCCGTGATTATCGACGAGCTGCCCACCATCTACATGCGTGGGCTGGATAACCTGATTGCCACCGCCCGAAGCAACAAGGTAGCCGTCATGCTCGGCTTTCAGGATTTTAGCCAGTTGAAGCGTGATTACGGAGACAAAGAGTCCGCTGTGATTTGCAATACGGTCGGCAATGTCTTTGCTGGTCAGGTAGTTGCCGAAACCGCCAAGACTCTGTCCGAGCGTTTCGGCAAGGTCTTGCAGAAACGGCAGAACATGACCATCAACCGGAACGAAACCTCCGTCTCCATCAACACCCAGATGGACAGCCTTATCCCGGCGAGCAAGATTTCCAACCTCACACAGGGTATGTTCGTCGGTGCGGTAGCCGACAATTTCGACGAGCGCATCGAGCAGAAGATTTTCCATGCCGAGATTGTCGTGGATAACGAGAAGGTCAGGCGGGAGACCGCCCGCTACGTGAAGATACCGCAGATCATCGACTTCACCGACAAGGACGGCAACGACACCATGCAGCAGCAGATCGACGCCAACTACTACCGCATCAAGAGCGAGGTCAGGCAGATTGTCGCTGACGAGATCGGGCGCATCAAGGCAGACCCGGAGCTGTCGCACCTGATTAAGGACAAGTGAGGATAAAAATACCCCGTCGGCAAGAACAAGCCGGCGAGGTCCTTTTTATCGGGTATGGTGTTTTTCGGCATGAAGTAATGGTTAAGTGGGCAAAATACATTATTTTTGTAATGATATGGATAAGGACAATCGCAAATACCGGATCTGCTTCATCGACTATATGTGGTATGTAGCCGAGATATGGCACGAAAGGGAGCATACCAACCTTAACGGGCGTATGCTGTTGCTCTTTTGCTGGCTCTTTGCCATACTCGTACCGCTTGGAACACCGTTGATGTTTCGCTATTTCAGTTGGATTGTTGCTTTTGCCATAGTGATGATGCTCTGCTTTCTTCCCGACTTATTCTGCCAGCTCCGCTACACAGCCGGGCGGCGTGAAGCACTTCGTGAATATTACGGAAAGATGAAACATCCCGGCAGGAAGCTCGCCAAAATAGTCCTTATCGCTATCGCCCTAACCGTGGTGAATGTCGCACTGATGTTTCACTTCGGGTTTATACATTGGGCATGATAAACGGCAGGAGAATAAGCACCGGTTCTATCATACCTTAATATAAATATAAATCATAATCAATAGACAGATAGTTATAAATACCCCTAACCAAAAACGGAAAGTGGTAGGACCTAATTCTTCGAGTAACTTGTTCCATCCATAAGAACCGTTCCCCTTATACGTCCACTTCCAATTGAATATAAGCCCGATGAGCCAAATTGACAATAAAAATATACCAATTAAATGACCTACTTTAGGATTTGATTGAATATATTGGGCTAAATCTGATAGTAGCCCTTCAAAATTCTGATATATGTTGTTCAGCCATTCCATTTACTTATAATATTATACTTATACAGAAATACTCATGGGATTCTTTAGATACAGTAACCGTTTTTTAATGTTCTGTGGCTAACCAATCTTGTTTAGGGAGTTGAGCCATTTGTTAATA
>OLWA01004080.1_pt1 | contig 10196 bp, 7 predicted proteins | sample 1673251 | NCBI WGS metagenome assembly OLWA01 (sample SAMEA3178937, study PRJEB25190) | human gut metagenome | biome: human gut; feature: human-associated habitat; material: faeces | place: Austria | collected 2013
GGCTGACTGCCATAGATATCATTGAAGTGGAAAATAAATTTTTCTAAAATTTTCTCCATGTTCAGCTGACCATCTTGAATGAACTGGTTTTTGTCATTGACGCCCTCAGAAAAAATCAGACTGTTTGTCGATGCAGAGGAGATAAACCAATCATAGATAACAGTTTCAAAAATGCGATTGGCAATCTCCAATGAACCATTCTGATTTTTCGCAAATCCATACATAACAGCACTTTGAATTGCCGAATCATAGGCACTGAATAAGAACTTTTCGCCTTGAAATAGTAACCGGTACAGCAGATTGCATAGCTGTTGATCATCTTCCAGCTTGTTAATCAAGGATTCAAACAATGGTATTCTAGAAATGATAATTGCCTTTACAGCGGATATCAAATTTTTTGGTTTCCAATTCTTTTGATTCTCGTCCATATATTTACAAATCGAAGAAACCAACACAGGATAACCAGATGTATAATCGTGTATCAACTGGGACAACTCTTTAACGTTCATGCCCGTATGGTGGTCATTTTCATATTCTGAAAGCATTCCGGCAATATCGCTTACACTAAAGCTCATGTCTATATCAAAACTCGATGCAATATTCCACGGGCTGTTATGCTTATGTTCTACATCTGGACGGATTTTCTGACTAAGATTTCGGATGTCATGAACACCCGCCAAAATGACAGATTGAAAAGTAGGGAACTCTGTGCGTTCCAAATAATATCCTCTCAGCTGTGCCAAAAAGTCTAAAAATACTTGATTGTTGCTGGCACTATCTACTTCGTCAATCATCAGAACAATTGGTTTGGATGATATCGCACACCACTCACTCAGCGTAACAAACAAGTCCGCTTCAACGAAGTCCAGACTCAACTTCATTTGCTTGATTTGTTCTTTGATTTCAATGGGCATTTCTTTGTAGTAACGGCTCCAAATTAACCGTGCAAATGCCTTGACAAAACTGTTTTCTGTTGCAAATTCTGACGTACTGACAAACTGAAAGTCCATACTGATAACAACATAGTCGTTTTTCAGATACTCTCGTAATGCTTTTAGGATGGTAGTCTTTCCGTACTGTCTACCCTTGTTAATCGAGAAATACTGCCCCTTGTCCACCATTTTTTTGATTTGTACAAGACGGCTGTCCAGATTGACCATGTAATGTTCCTGCGGATTGCAGCAGCCGGTAATGTTAAAATAGCGGTTCATAGTTTTACCTCATGTTTGTTGTTATATTTCTACTCCTATTGTACCATACCGCAGAAGGAATTACAACAATATTTTCAATCATTATTGCCATCATCAGCAATATCAAAGATTAAATTTCTCCCTTTTGCTATTAGGATATCACCGAAAATGATAATACAAAAAGCCCATCACTTTCCACACCAATTGGCATAAAAGTAATGTGCTTTTAGCTTTTTTATGATTTTGAAACGATTCCTGCGTTCATCAAGCCCTGTATTTCCTGACGATTCGGCATCACCTTTAACGCTCCCTTTCTCATCGTTATCAGCGATGCTCCGGCATTTGCAAAATGCAGCAGTTCCAAAAGCTGCTCTTTCGTGAACTTGTCCGCTTCATGCTCCAGCACATAGTTCAGTACGCAACCGAAAAATGTATCTCCTGCACCAGTTTTCTCCACGGATTTCACATCATAGACCGGTACTTTTGCAGCTGCATTTCTCGTGTAGGCACAGCTTCCGTTTCTGCCGAGTGTGATGCAGATCAGCTGTATCTGCGGATACTTTTCCAAGAGTTCCCTTGCTGCTCGGTCATAGTCTGAATGACCAAGAAGAAATTCAATCTCGTTGTCTGATATTTTCAGAATATTGCATTTTGACAGACCATACTCTATTTCAGTTTTTGCATTATCAAGGCTTTTCCAGAGTGGTTCACGAAGATTCGGGTCAAATGAAATGAGTGCACCGCTTTCAATTGCCGTATCAATAGCAAATCTTGTGGCTTCACGGACTCCCTCATGTGTTGAGGAAAGTGTTCCGAAGTGAAATGTTTTTGAATTCCTTATTATATCGACATTTACTTCAGCCTTTGTAAGCATCATGTCGGCACCAGGATTCCGAATAAAGCTGAATTCTCTTTCACCGCCTGCAAGTGTATGGACAAAGGCAAGTGTCGTTGGAACACTCGCATCTGTCACTAATCCGTCTGTACAAATATCAACCTCGTTTACGGTTTCTGCAAGCTGTCTGCCGAACATATCGTTTCCGACTTTGCCGATAAAAGCAGTTTTCTTTCCAAGTTTTGAAAGCATAGCAAGCACATTGCAAGGTGCGCCGCCAGGATTTGCTTCCAGTAGGGGATTTCCCTGCGAACTGATTCCACTTTCAGTAAAATCAATCAATAGTTCACCCAAAGCTGTTACATCATAGTTTTTCATTGCATTTTCCTCACGCGATTGTATATAAAGTATATGCTCTGCCATCAATGTGATTTGATAGCCCGTATACTACGCTGCTGATCACGGCTTCTCCCTGATTGGCATAGACTTCGATCAGGTTAGCATCTACATAGATCTCCAATTCACAGCCATCCTTGAGAACTGGTGTTTCCGCAGTCAGTCGGTAATTGCCATCTTTCACAAATACAGTAGAGCGGTCTGTGAAAAGTTTGTTTTGTTTCCGCCAGATTCGATATCCGCCAATGTTGATACAATCACCATTTTCCAGTGCTGTTTTTATCAGATAGCCAGACTTGCCAGCTTGCTCCGGAGAGGAAATCTCTTTTACAAATGCGTTTCGGATATGCGGATGGGGCTGAAAATAAATCTGTTGATTCTTCACAGAAATCACTCTTGGAATACACATCATGCCGTTCCACTTACTGTCTACTGCCTGCGGCATTCTCATCCATGCAATTACAACACGATTGCCATCTTCATCTGTCGTACTCTGTGGGGCATAGAGATCCAGCCCATAGTCCAAAAACTGATAATCATCTGCAAGCTGCATCGTTCCAGTAGATTCATCGAATGAGGAGAACAGACAGATTGCTGCGGAATCATATGCTTTTCCATCGTTCAAAAAAGCCATGGGGGAGAACACCGTAATGCCCTTGCCATCAATCTCAAAATAGTCCGGACATTCCCACATCCAGCCTAAGTTTTCCTTTTCGGTATAGTTCAGATAAGACCAGTTCTGCAAATCTTCGCTTTTGTAGAAAAGCAGTCTGCCCTTATTATCAACAGTACTGCCAATCACCATGTACCACGCATCTTTTCCGCGCCATACCTTCGGGTCACGGGTGTTGGTTTTGCTGCCAATCTCTTCTTCTGCAATGGGTGGAATGACCATCTTTTTTCTTTTGACATTATCGAAGGTCATGCCATCATCGGAAGGAATCATCAGTTGTGCAGCGAGAAACTGGTCGTTTAGGCACTGATTAATGTCTTCTGGATTTTCTTCCAAATAGTTGACGCCCGTGTAATATAAGTAGAGTGTTCCATCCTGTTCCACAGCACTTCCGGAAAAGCAACCGCTGCGGTCATCTGTTTTGGTCGGATACAGGGCAATGCCTTTTTCCTCCCAGTTTACCAAATCTTTGCTGACGGCGTGTCCCCAGTGCATTCTGCCCCATTGCGGAGCGTAGGGAAAACATTGATAAAACAAGTGATATTGTCCCTTATACCAGATAAATCCGTTCGGATCATTGATCCAGCAATTCGGGGCTTTGAAATGAATTTTCTGCATAGTATCCTCCCAATTAGAAAAGGCTCTCTTCGGTTTGCGTATCAAAAAAGTGCATTCTGGACGGAACAAAGGCAAAATCAATGATATCTCCAGGTTTGCTGATTTCATATTTGGATACTCTCGCCACCGAGGCAGTGCCGCCGAAGTTAAAGTACAGATTATTCTCATTTCCCATAACTTCTACACTGTCCACGGTTGCAGACATTTTGTTATTTTTGTAAAGATCCAGATTCTGAGGGTCAAGCCTGATATCCTCACCCCTGATTCCAAGGATAAGTTCACCTTGTCTTCCGGCAAGCTTTGAAAGAACGGAATCTGGAAGCTTCATGTTACTGCCGTCTGAAAATGTTATGGTATCCCCCTGAACTTTGACATCATAGAAATTCATCTGAGGAGAACCAATAAATCCGGCAACAAACTTATTCGACGGGTGCTCATACAGTTCCATAGGCTTTCCAACCTGCTGGATAACGCCGTCTTTCATAATAACTATTCTGTCTGCCATGGTCATGGCTTCCACCTGGTCATGGGTAACATAAATCGTTGTGCTGCCAAGCTGACGGTGAAGCTTGCTGATTTCGCTTCTCATGCTGACTCTCAATTTCGCATCCAGATTGGAAAGCGGTTCGTCCATGAGGAACAGCTTCTGATCCTTTACAATAGCACGCCCCAGTGCGACCCTCTGACGCTGACCACCGGAAAGATTCTTCGGTTTTCTGTATCTGTATTCCGAAAGACCTAAAATATCGATCGCCCAGTCCACTTTTTTCTTGATTTCGTCTGCTGGAACTTTCATATTCTTCAAACCGTAGGAAATATTCTTTTCCACTGTCATATGTGGATAAAGTGCATAGTTCTGAAACACCATTGAAATTCCTCTGTCCCTCGGAAGAACATTGTTCATGCGTTTGCCGTCAATATAGAAATCTCCGCCTGTAATTTCTTCAAAGCCTGCAATCATTCTGAGCGTTGTAGACTTGCCGCAGCCGGAAGGTCCTACAAAGGCAATAAACTCGCCCTCTTCTATTGAAAGATTAAAATCTGTAACGGAATTCTTTTCTGCGCCCGCATATTTTTTGCAGACATTTTTCAGTTCGATAAAACTCATAACTTAACCCTCCTTGGAACCTGTTGATACTACACCTTCTACGATCTGTTTTGAGAAGAGTGAGTAAATGATAATAACCGGAATAGTAATCAGTGTGATAACTGCAAGTGTCTGACCCATTGTTGTATTATCGTTTGATGTGATGGAATTCAGACCAATCTGTGCGGTTAAAAGGTCGCTTGATGTGAAAACAAGTGACGGCCAGAGATAATCATTCCATACATTCAGGAATGTGAACACGCTTACTGTTGCAACAACTGTCTTTGACATTGGCAAAACCATTGTAAAGAAGTATTTCACGGGATTGCAGTGGTCAAGCTGTGCAGCCTCCCACACATCATCAGGCAGACTGACGAAAACCTGTCTGAAAAGGAAAATGTTGAATGGATTGACTATCATGGGAAGAACGTATCCGAAAACAGTATTGAGAAGTCCCATTTTTGACACAAACATAAAGTTTATGGTGATAATTGTTTCTGTCGGAATAATCATCAGCATCATGATGATTGCAAGCCACCTGTCACGGAAAGGAAATTTGATTTTGGCAAGTGCATAACCTGCAAGTCCGTTTACAATAACTCCGGCAACGATCATAATAGCCGCATAGAATAACGTGTTCAGCATATAGCGGATAAAGCTGGTATTAAAGAGAATTTCCTTATAATTATCAAAAAATCCTTTTCCAGGAGCAGGAGGAATAAATGCATTTGCTGAATTCATGTCAGCTGTAATTGCTGCATCAGGCTTGAAGGAATTTGCAATCATCCAGATGACAGGAAACAGGAAAAACAGCGACATGACAAGCATTACTGCAACAAGTATGCCGTTAACGATTTTTTGCTTTTTTGTTCTCATGTTTATCCTCCTTATCCTTAGTAAGAATTGTCTGAATTATGGTCAGTATCACAACAAATACAGTAAAGACAATTGCCATTGCCGATGCCAGACCGATTTCCCAGTTGACAGTACCTGTTTCATAGATATCATAAACGATTGTATATGTAGAATGTGACGGTCCACCGCCAGTCATTACCATTGGCTGTACGATCATACGGAATGCCCCGATTGTAACTGTAATGAATACGAAAACACAAAGCGGTTTCAGTTCCGGCAGTGTGATATTCTTAAATTTGCTCCAAGCACTGGCATGGTCCATTTCTGCCGCTTCATACAGAGCCGGATTAATAGCCTGTAATCCGCCCAGGAAAATTATCATCTGATATCCTACACCCTGCCATACGCTCATAAATGCAATGGAAGGAAGTGCCTGATCTGCACCGTAAATAAACGATTGTGGGTCTATTCCGAAGTTTGAAAGTATTGTGTTGAGGATTCCCTCAGGGCTGTATATCTGCATCCAGAGGTTTGAAACAACTGCAAGTGACATTACAACCGGAATAAAGAATGCAACCTTGAAATAACGCTTGCAGACAGTGACTTTATTTATAAGCAGAGCCAGTCCCAGTGCTCCCAGCGTTTGCAGAGGAACGATAATGAGTACAAATTTTACTGTATTGAAAAAAGCTGTTGTAAACAATTCATCTTTGAAAATCGTACTGAAATTCTCCAGTCCTACAAAATGTGTAAGGTCGGGATTCAGTGCAAAATAATCTGTAAAGCTGTAAATAAGGGTGAGTATCATCGGAATGAACAGAAAAATCGTCATCAGAATCAGTGCGGGTCCGAAAAACGCCATTCCGAGAATGGAATTCGATTTACTTTTCATGTTATCTTGTATAACGCTTGAGCTTAGCGTTAATCCTTTCTACAGATTTATCCATCTCATCATTGACATCTCTTCCGCTGAGTCCTACATCTTCAAGAACCTGCTGGAATGATGTGCTAACCTGCGGATAAACAGGTGTTTTCGGTCTTGGGTGACCGTAATCTCTCAACTGCTCATATAATGCCTTGTAGTTTTCGTCTTCTTCAAAAATCGTAATCTGTTCGTATGCTGCATAGGTTGACGGCAGACTTTTTGTATTTTCATAGAGAAGAACACCACTGTCCACACCGCTCATCCATTTTACCAGTTCTGTGGCTGCTTCAATATTTTCAGTTTTTGATGTCGCCGCATAAGCCCATGAACCTGTTGGTGTATATCTTTCGCCGTCCCAGTTATCGCTTACTATGTACGGTGCAACGCCGAGCTCAATATCGCTGTAGCTCTGATAAATGGTATTGACTTCCCATGCACCGTCGAACTTGAATGCCGCACGTCCGCTTTCAAAGAGATTTTCTATGGGTGTTGCTGACATATATTTGTTTTCCACCAGTTTTCTAAAGTACTGGAATACCTCCGCATTTTTGTCCGAGTTGAAGTATCCGTCTGCGGTAAGACCGTCCTCACTGATAAGATCACCGCCATTTGACCAGATGAACGGAGCATAGTAATAAATACTTGCTTCGCCCACAGGGAATGTCATATCAAGTGGATAGCCATTTTTGCTGTCCATAATGGGTTTCAGCTGTTCCAGAATATCCAGAAATTCAGAAAACGTCCATGGGTGATCCTTGTCAGGAACCGCAATTCCTGCTTCTTCCAGAATTGCTTTGTTATAGTAGAGTCCTACACTGGATTCCATTGCACCAAGAGCATAAAGCTTATCGTCAACTGTTCCCTGTTCAATAATAGAATCAAGATAAACTGCTTTTTCCTCATCACTAAGCTCTGCAAGGGGCTGTATAATTCCGTTTGCGGCATATGCTGAAACATTCGGTCCATCAACTGTGATAACGTCCGGAAGGTCACCTGACATAACAGATGCGTTTATCTTGTCGGAATAACCTCCGCCGCTGTCATTTCTCGGAATGAATTCGATATCAGCAAAATAAGTACCATTATATGCTTCGTTGAAGCTTTCAACAGATTTTTTATAGGCTTCGCCCTCTGGTGTGTCCTCAATCGTATGTACCCACATACTGATGTATTGCTCTCCCTCATCATAGCCCGTCACATCACCGGGTTTCACAGTTTTACTGCATCCTGTCAATGAAACTGTGCTGACTAAAACCGAAAGAGCTGTTATAAATAGTGGCAGCTTTTTCATAGCTTTTATACCTCCGTTCTTTGAGTAACCAGTTACTTTACTGATTACATGATATCATGTAACCGGTTTCTTGTCAAGGCTTTTCTCATTTTTTGTAATAAGTCATAAAAAATGTCGGTTCTATTTGTGCGTATCAACAAAACTAGTTACTTTACCAATCACTTTATTGATTTCAGATTTGTTCCGTGCTATAATTAGTATAGAAAAAAGGAGGCTTTCAAAATGTCAAAAAAAAGTGTCACTTTTGCAGATATCGCTGAATACACAGGCTTTTCAAAAACAACAATATCAAGATATTTCAATAATCCCGATTCCATCACTGTTGTGAACCAGGAGAAAATAGCCAATGCCCTTGAAGTGTTGGGATATAAGGAAAACAAGCTGGCAAGAGTCATGGCTAACGGCAAAACAGAAATGGTAGGGATAATTATCCCAAATTTATATATGCACTATTATTCCGATATCCTCGACCACATAATTTCTACCTATGAAAAATATGGGTATAAGTTCATTGTGTTTGCAGGCAACGAAGATGCTGATATTGAGAGAAAGTATATCAATGAACTTCTCGCATACAAAACAGAGGGACTGATTATTCTGAGCCACACACTTTCCTCAAATGAGCTATCTAATTATAATGTTCCCATAGTTACCATTGAACGTGAAGATGCATATGTGTGCAGCGTAAACACAGATAATTACATGGGCGGAATACAGGCAGCAACGGTTCTCGCCAAAAGTGGGTGTGATGTACTCATTCATGCAAATACAGATGTTCCTGAATCTGTCCCTGCCTATGGAAGAATCAAAGGGTTCAGAAAGTTTTGTGAATCTAATGAATTTGAATATAAAATCATGATAAAAAACTTTGGAATAAGTTTTGATGAAAACCTTGCAGAGATATTAAAGATTTTTCATGAAATTGAAGAAAACTACAGTGGCAAAAAGGTGGGTATATTTATGCCGAATGATACTCACGCCAATATTCTGCTGAATATCATTGTAAAAAAATACGGTATACTGCCAGATAAATATAAGATAGTCGGCTTTGATAATTCTCCTGTTTCCAGAGAAGCGGTGATACCCATAACAACGGTCGGTCAGCAGGTAGATAAAATTGCTGAGGAAGCTATGGAACTTCTCCTTATGCAGATCAATGAACGAAAAAAGCGCAGACCAAAACCACTTTCCACACCCATTCACAAAGTGCTTACCCCCATTCTGATTCGCAGAGAAACGACAAAGTAAAAAATACTGTCCTCCTTAAAAGGGCAGTATTTTTTGAGTTTCGTAGAGTTTTATCTGTTTTTTAACATTTTCGCTTAACAAATTGGCTGTATTATACTTCCATCTATTGCAACAAACAATAAAAAACGATATAGAGGACAAGGAATGTCAGAAAATAAACAATATGAAAAAGAGTACAAAGTGCAGGCAGTAAAGCTTACCAAAAAACAGGGGTTGCAAATGCAGCGAAAGAACTCCAAATACCTGTAAATACGCTGTACGGCAGAAACACCGGAAAGATCAGTTTTTACTGCAACACGCTGTAAGTCAGCAGACAGGCGTTATGAGGACGAAGAAAATGCGGATTATGGCAGAGTACGTATGTATCAGGCTCTTAAGTACAGAAAAGAAATCGGTAAGCTTAACGGGATCAATATTCCATGCGAAGCAACTGTCCGCAGCGTGATGTAGCAGATAAACCTGATTCATAAACCCAAATGAAAGCCCAACGGAATCATCAAAGCCGACCGTGAAGCCCGTAAATCAGACGACCTTCTGAAATGTGATTTCACAGCAGTTGCACCTAAAAAAGCGGAGCAATTATACATTCCGACCGGGGCAGCCAGTATACAAGTTCTGCTTACAGAACTGCTATTCAAAAATACGGCATTGTTCAGAGCATGAACAGTGTTGGAGGAAGATGCCATGATAATGCAAGATGCGAGAGTATATGGGCAAGAATGAAGGAGGAGTTGTTTTATAACAGAGGAAGAAGATCTGAAGATTATACGATTGAAACATTAAAAACGATGGTCTGGCGATATTTTATGAGCTACTGGAGCAACCGCAGAATCTGCTCGGCAATCGGTGGTATTCCACCAGCTGTAAAACGGCACAGGTTCTATTCTGCTTTGACTATCGCTGCTTAACTTCAAAATCCTTGCGGTTAATGTGTCAAGTGTTATTGACAATTTCAGATTACATTTTTGCTCAGCCGGACGGAAGTTGTGTGGAACCTGGATATATGAGGGATGTTCTTGATTACTTAGAACTTGTTCTCATAGGCGTTTAAGCAATAAATGTAAGTGAGCAATATAGA
>OLWA01004083.1_pt1 | contig 10186 bp, 6 predicted proteins | sample 1673251 | NCBI WGS metagenome assembly OLWA01 (sample SAMEA3178937, study PRJEB25190) | human gut metagenome | biome: human gut; feature: human-associated habitat; material: faeces | place: Austria | collected 2013
CGGTGATGAATTTGTTGCGTTTACTTTCGGAGATAGTGAAAAACAAATCGAAGAAAATATTGAAAGTATAAAGAACGATATTGAAAAACAGGGTTACAGTATATCGTACGGCGTGTCGTTCAGCGAGGTTTCAACCAATGCTGAAAGATTTATAAAACAAGCCGAAAGAAATATGCTTGACAATAAGTATTCGTATTATCATAAAAAGAGCGTCGAAAATAATAAGGACGACGATTGGACTATCAGCAAAGCAAATATCAGCGAACACGATATGGATACATTCTTGTCGGCTGTCGCTTCGAAATTTACGGGCGGTTATATCGTAAATTTTGATGATGATACAGTAAGAGTAATATATGTTCCGAAGTTCTTTAAGAGTATGCTGAAAATTACAAACGGTAAATTCAAAGAGGCTCTTAGAATGTATTTGAATGAAAAAGTTGATTCAAAATATCATCGTAATTATGAACCGTTCTTTGATTATGAGTGGATAGAAAGACAAATTCAAGAGGGTAATGTTCCTGAGATTGAATTTGAACGTACAAACGGTGAACTTGCAAAAATGCAAATTATTAAAGCACCTGATTACAGCGAAAATCACAGAGAAACGGTTTGGATTTTTGAAACAATAAAAGAAGTTGAGTAAAATAAAAACAGGTCTGTTCAAAAACAGACTTGTTTTTTGTTATAAGTATGTTATAATAGAAAAAGCTTGAATATTATCGAAAACTGTTTATTTTCGCTGGAAATCGGAGGAGAAATTATGCTTACGGAAAATGAATGGAATACTATTAATAATATGCTGCTTGAGCTATATACGATTGATGAACTTGATGTATTTACAAGCAAAATATTGAAAATGATACGAATGCTTATTCCGTACACGAAAGGTTGGTTTATCATTTTAGACGATGACCGAAAGATAAGAAAAGAACAGTCATATTTTATCGGTTTTGACAATGACGTAAAAGACAGATACACAGACGTTTTTTACAGTGAGGATTATATTCAATATTTATACGACTTTATTTCGGAAACGAGTGTTTACAGGGATACAAGTATTCTTGAAAGTGATGTTCGTGAAAAAACGGATTTTTAAATAAAATTTTTAAAGCCCGAGGACATTATATTCGGGTGCGGTATCATTCTGATAAAAAATTCAAGAATTATAGGAATGTTCAATCTTTTCAGAAATGAAAAGAGCGGTGACTTTAATGAAAAAGAGTTGTACGTTTTGAACTTACTTAAAAATCACATTGCAAATATGCTCCATAATGTTATGCGTCTTGACAGAGCAAGCATTACGGTAAACAAAAGTCTTAACAACTTTGCAAAAACTTATGGTTTAACGTCAAGAGAATCGGAAATCTTAAGCCTTATCAACAAAGGTTTGTCAAATCAAGAAATTTCGGATAAAGTTGTCATATCCGTTTCAACGGTGAAAAAGCATATTTACAATATATACAACAAAACGGGAGTTTCAAGCAGAGGTCAGCTTATTTCGTTATTTCTTGAATGAGTAGAACTAAAGTAGTAGAAAAATCAAACTTTCGGATAATTGAAAAAAATCTTTTGCGGCTGTATAATAAACACAAGATGAAAGCAAAGAGGCTTTAAGGTATTGAAACAAATATCTTAAAGCCTTTTTTAGTATCACAGTACAAGCAAAGGGGCTTAACTGATTTTAAATCGGTTAAGTCCCGTTTTTTTATTTGATTAGAAAAAGGAGAGAAACATTATGCAGAAACTTTTTACAAAGGAATTCAGACCGGGTGAAAAATGGTCGGGACTTATCGGAAAGAACAAATATATTCACTTTAAAGCACTTGGAGATAATGCCAATGTATCAATTCTTCTTTACAATATGAGAGATACATCTGAAAGATACAATATGCCTGATACTCTAAAAGCACAATACACAGCACATCTTACAAAGGGCAATGTGCTTATGAGCGACAACGGCAGGGTGTTGGCGAGTATCACGGAGGACAGCTTAGGTTGGCATGATTCAATCTGCGGTCACACAACAAGAAAGATGACCGATGAAAAATACGGCAAGACATCATATCAGGAACAGGGCAACGATTTTTACAGATGCGGCGAAGAAAACTTCAAGATTGAACTTGTCCGCAACAATATGGGTAAAAGAGATATTGTACCATGCGTAAATCTTTTCTCAAAGGTGTATGTTGATGAGGACGGAAGTATGAACTATGTTTCGGATCACTGTAAAAAGGGTGCTACGGTAACGCTAAGAACAGAAATGGATATTATCTTTGTTGTTTCAAACACACCTAATCCGCTTGATCCGTCAACGGAATATCCGTCTGTTCCCGTTACAATGGAGGTTTATGACGCTCCAAAGACAGACCTTATGGACGAATGTGTAAATTCACGCGATGAAAATTACAGAGCATTTGAAAACACATGGGATTACTACAACTTACTTGGCGAATAATCAGAGGAGGAAAAGATTATGTATGGATTTATTGAAAAAGACAGTGATTTGAAAATAGAGGACGCAGTATATGACGAGGTGCTTAATGCAGGACTTGGCTGGATGCACGAATTGAAAAAAGGTCAGACATTCAGAATACTTGATATTGAGGGCAATCAAGCCGTTGATACGACATTTTATGATTTGGAAAATCCCGAGGATCACTACGGTGCGGTACAGACAATCGTGGCACAGAAAAATATTTATTTGACAACGGGAAGTATTTTAAGAGCCGAGTCGGGCAAGCCGTTACTTGAAATCACAGCAGACAAGACAGGCAGACACGATACTTTGGGCGGTGCTTGTTCATCGCAAAGCAATACAGTCAGATATGCGAGAGAAAAGAGATATATGCACAACTGCCGTGACAGCTTTATGTTACAGCTTGCTGACACTACGGCAGATATTAAAAAGCGTGACCTTGCACCGAATATCAACTTCTTTATGAATGTGCCTATCACAAAAGAGGGCGGATATAAATTTGATGACGGTGTATCGGCACCGGGCAAGTATGTTGAGATGAAAGCATTGGCAGATGTTATGATTCTTATAAGCAACTGTCCGCAGCTAAACAATCCGTGTAACGCATACAACCCTACACCCGTAAGACTTCTTATCTGGGATTAATAAATTGGCAAAGGAAGATTAATATGTTCAGTAAAGTTTTAATAGCAAACAGAGGTGCAATCGCCGTAAGAATTGAAAGAACGCTTGCTAAGATGGGAGTAAAGAGTGTGGCTGTTTACTCAAAGGCAGACAGGGACAGCTTGCACGTTGAAAATGCCGATGAGGCGGTATATCTTGGCGAGGGTACGGCAAAAGATACATACCTTGACGTTGATAAAATAATCAAAGCGGCACTTGATACAGGTGCGGAAGCAATACATCCCGGTTACGGATTTTTAAGTGAAAACACTGTTTTCGCCGCAAAGTGTGAAGAAAACAATATCAAGTTTGTAGGACCTGATTCAAGTCAAATTAAGCTTTTCGGTTTGAAACACTCCGCAAGAGAAATTGCACAAAAAGCAAACGTACCGCTTTTGTCCGGTACGGGACTTTTAAAAGGTGTTGACGAGGCGATTGTCGAGGCTGAAAAAATCGGTTATCCGGTAATGATAAAGAGTACAGCCGGCGGCGGTGGTATCGGTATAAGAATTTGTGAAAACAAGGACGAGCTTGTTGCGTCATACGACAACGTTTGTCACCTTGCGGAAAGCAATTTCAATGACGCAGGCGTATTTCTTGAAAAATATATCAGAAAAGCAAGACACGTTGAAGTACAGATTTTCGGTAATGAATACGGTGAAGTTGCAACGCTCGGTGAACGTGATTGTTCGGTTCAGAGAAGAAACCAAAAGGTTGTCGAGGAATCTCCGGCACCGAATTTGTCTGATACGGTTCGTGAACAAATGTACACAGCCGCAAAGAGTCTTGCAAAGACAAGCGGTTACAGAAGTGCCGGTACTGTTGAATTTCTTTATGACGAGTCTGACGAAAAGTTCTATTTTCTTGAAGTCAATACAAGATTACAGGTTGAACACGGTATAACGGAAGAAGTTTACGGTGTTGACCTTGTTGAATGGATGATTAAAGAGGCGGCAGGCGAGCTTAAAGGTATTGAAGAATTTAAGGCAGTGCCGAACGGACATTCAATCGAAGTCAGAGTATATGCGGAAGATTGTATAAATAATTTCAGACCGTGCAGCGGTAAGATTGATGATGTTACATTTAGCGACAAAGCGAGAGTTGAAACTTGGATAAGAAAGAATATCGAAATTTCCGCATTGTATGACCCTATGCTTGCAAAACTTATTGTTCATGCGGAAAACAGAGAAAAAGCGGTTGAAAAAATGCTTGACGTTTTGACCGAATCAAAAATTTACGGCATAACGACAAACTTAGAATATTTAAAGAGTCTTATCCTTACAGGCGATTATAAAGACGGAAAGCTGTTTACAAAAATGCTTGAGGGATTTTTACCTGAAGAAAATGCACTTGAAGTGCTTGACGGCGGTGTTCAGTCAACAGTACAAGATGCCGACGGTATGATTGGGTACTGGACTGTCGGTGTACCGCCTTGCGGTGCTATGGACGCGTACAGCTTTAAAATAGGTAATAAATTGCTTGGTAACGACCTTAACGCGGCAGGTATTGAGCTTACAATGCGCGGCGGCACATACAGATTCAGAACGACCGCAAGTTTTTGTATAACAGGTGCGGATATGCAGGCAACGCTTGACGGTGAAAGTGTGCCGATGTACACGGTTATAAGTGCGTCACCTATGCAAGAGCTTAAATTTAAAACCGCCGCAAAAGGTATGAGAACATATCTTCTTGTCAAGGGCGGTATAGACGTACCTAAGATTATGGGTTCATCATCAACATTCTGTGACGGTAAATTCGGCGGTCATAACGGACGTGCATTGAGAACAGGTGATGTACTTCATCTTGCAGAGAATTGTCAGGCAGATAACTTTAATTCATTTGACGGTAAGTATATTCCTAAGATTGATAATACATGGACTATCGGCGTTTTGCCTGGTCCGCAGCCTACTTATGAATATTTAAAACCTGAATATCTTGACACACTTACAAGTTCGGAATATACCGTAAACTTTAACAGTGCAAGAACGGGTATCAGACTTAACGGACCTGTTCCGCAGTGGGTGAGAGAGGACGGCGGTGAAGCGGGACTTCATCCGTCAAATATACACGATAACGCATACGCAATCGGTACGCTTGACCTTACAGGCGACCAGTCGATTTTATTAGGTCCTGACGGTCCGTCGCTTGGCGGATTTGTTTGCCCGGTTACAACGGCAAAAGGTGAAATGTGGAAACTCGGTCAATTACATCCGGGCGATAAAGTTCACTTTCAACTTCTAACCCTTGAACAAGCCGAAACTATAAGAAAAAATCAAGATAAAAATATCAATCTTGATTATACGGACGTTGTTCTTCCGAAGCCTGCTCAGCTTGACGCGTCATATTCGATTATGGCAGAGGGAACACACGACAATACCGATTACAAAATCAGATTGCAGGGTGAAGAAAATATCCTTGTTGAATACGGCGATATGGTGCTTGATATTGAACTGCGTTTCAGAGTACATATTCTTATGAACGAAATCGAAAAATCGGATTTACCTGTAATTGATATGACACCCGGTATTCGTTCATTGCAAGTACATTTTGATGTAAATAAAATTTCAGCGAGAGAAGTTTGTGAAAAAGTAAAAGAAATAAATGCAAACCTTTCATCGCTGGACGATATAACAGTACCGTCAAGAATTATCAAACTTCCGCTTTCATGGGACGATCCGCAAACACAGCTTGCCGCAAAGCGTTATCAGCAGACGGTAAGACCGAATGCACCTTGGTGTCCGTCTAACCCTGAATTTATCAGAAGAATTAACGGTCTTGACAGTATCGGGGACGTTCAGAATATTGTGTTTGACGCAGATTATCTTGTACTTGGTTTGGGTGACGTTTATCTTGGCGCACCGGTTGCGACACCGGTTGACCCACGTCACAGAATGGTAACGACAAAGTATAATCCGGCAAGACCTTGGACGCCTGAAAACGCTGTCGGTATCGGCGGAGCATACCTTTGCGTATACGGTATGGAGGGCCCCGGCGGTTATCAGTTTGTCGGTCGTACAATTCAGATGTGGAATCCGTTAAGAGAAACGGAGTATTTCAAAAAAGGTAAGCCGTGGCTTTTGAATTTCTTTGACAGACTTAAATTTTATCCGTGCAGTGCCGATGAGATTTTACAGTACAGAGATGATTTTCTTAGAGGTAAATTCCACATTGATATTGAGGAAACTACATTTAATTTAGGTAAGTACAAGGAATATCTTGAAAGTATCAAAGAGTCCGCTCAAAAATTCAAGGCACATCAAGAGGCATCATTCCAAGCAGAAAGACAGAGATGGATTGAAAATGGACTTGACCATTTTGAATCGGATACGGAAACGGAAGATACTCACGCAGATGATGTTTTGCCTGACGGCTGTGAGCCGATTAACGCAACTATTCCGGGCAGTGTATGGAAAGTCTTGATTGAAGAAGGTCAGGAAGTTAAGAAAGGTGATACGGTTGCCGTTTTGGAAAGTATGAAGATGGAATTCCCTATTGAAAGTGAATACAGCGGAGTAATTGAAAAGGTATTTATAAAGACAAGTCAACAGGTTGACGCAGGTCAGATGATTGCGGCTGTAAAAACGGAGGAATAAGTAATGAAGTTTTTCCCTAAGAAATTATCATTGAAATGGATAAATCAAGCGTATGACAATAACGAACTTACACCTTACGAGCTTGTCGATGAAATTTTGAAAAGAGCCGAAGAAAATAAGGACAAGAATATTTGGATAGTTGCTCCGTCAAGAGAGCTTATGGAAAAGTATATCTCAAAACTTCCGCCGAGAAGTGAGGATAAACCGCTGTGGGGAATACCGTTCGCGATAAAGGATAATATCGACCTTGAGGGTGTTCCGACAACGGCGGCTTGCCCCGAATATTCGTATATGCCGAAAAAAAGTGCGTTTGTGGTACAGAAGTTAATTGACGCAGGTGCGTTCCCTGTCGGAAAGACAAATCTTGACCAATTTGCAACGGGACTTGTCGGTACAAGAAGTCCGTACGGTGAAGTGCATAATGCGTATGACGATAAAATGATTAGCGGCGGCTCAAGTTCGGGTTCTGCGGTGTCGGTTGCCTTGGGTATGGCGGCGTTTTCGCTCGGTACCGATACGGCAGGCTCCGGAAGAGTACCCGCAATGCTAAATACACTTGTGGGGTTTAAACCGTCATTGGGTGCTTGGTCCACATCCGGCGTAGTACCGGCTTGTGCAAGCCTTGACTGTGTGACGGTATTTGCAAACAGTCTTGAAGATACCGAAACAGTCAATCAATATGCCAAAGGCTATGATGCGGAATGTGTTTGGTCGAAAGAATATGAGGATAAAGGTAAAAAACTTCCCGAAAAAATATATCTTCCTTTGAAAGAACCAGCATTTTTCGGTGATAACGCAGATGTTCATAAGGCTAAATGGTATTCGGCAACGGAACGTATAAAAAAACTCGGAGTTAAGGTTGAATATATTGATTATAAAATGTTTTACGATGCCGCGTTAATTCTTTATGACGGTGCGTATGTTGCGGAAAGATGGGCTGACTTAAAAGAATTTGTCATTGAAAACGAGGATAAAGTTTTTCCTGTTACCAAGAAAATTCTTCAGTCGGGCGGTACGGAAGAAAAGACCGCCGCAAGACTGTTTGAAGATTTGCATATGTTGCAATATTACAGACACAAGGCAAAGGAAATATTAAAAAATGCCGTTATGGTAATGCCGACTGCAGGAGGCACATTCACAAGAGAACAAGTAAGGGAAGATCCCGTAAAGACGAACAGCTTAATGGGACTTTATACAAATCACTGCAACTTGCTTGACCTTATGGCAGTGGCAGTACCCGAAAATACGCAAGATAAAAATTTACCGTTCGGAATTACGATTTTCGGACTTGCGGACAGTACAAATCTTGTACTTCAAACAGCGGAAAGTTTTCTTAAAACCGAAAGTATTGATTTTGCGGTATGCGGACTTCACAAAAAGGGATATGCCCTTGAAAGTCAGCTCACCGAATTGGGAGCGGAGTATATCGAAAGTACAGCGACTGCAAAGGAGTATAAGCTGTACAAACTCAATACAAATCCGATTAAGCCCGGACTTGTGAGAGCGGAAAACGGTGAAAATATAAATATTGATATATTCAAAATACCCGTTTCAAAGCTCGGAAGTTTTATGAGTAACGTAAACACACCGCTTTCGATAGGCAATGTCGAGCTTATCGACGGCAGATGGGTGAAAGGTTTTCTTTGCGAAGAATACGCCGTAAAAGATGCGGAAGATATAACAAGTAAAAAAAGTTTTTAATATACAACGGCGTATAGAACATATGTGTTCTATACGCCTGTTTTAACAAAACGGAGGTAAAAATAATGGAAGCTGAATTTTCAAGAATAGAGATTATAGGAAGTATGTCTAAGGTTTCGGCATTTATCGAAATGCTTAGCTCAAAACACATCAAGGAAATACATAAGCTCGGAATATCGGGCATAACCGTTTACAATGCTATGGGCTGCGGTGTGCAGAGAGGATATAAAGAAATTGTCCGGGGCATGGAAGTGGCAGTGCAGATGCTTCCGAAAATCAAATTTGAAATCGTAGTATCTTCCGAAGAATGGGAACAGAAAACCATCGAAGCCATACAGAAGGCAGCCTTTACCGGGGAGGTCGGCGATGGCAAAATCTTCAGCTATGAGATTCGCTCCGCCCAGAAAATCCGTACCGGAGAGACCGGCTATGACGCATTACAGAGCAACGATTAAAGGAAGGATAGATTAAAAAAGTAATACAAAATTGATTAAATTTAGACCTTGACATTAAATTTAAAAGGGAGTAAAAACAATAATTAAATAATTCATATGAGGAGGAATTTGAAAATGAATGGTTTAGTTATTGTATTAATAGCCATCGTATTATTGGCTGCCGGTTATTTACTTTATGGACGCTGGCTGGCTAAGAAATGGGGAATCGACCCGAAAGCTGAAACCCCTGCAGTAAAATATGAAGACGGAGAGGACTTTGTTCCATCATCCAGATTTACCGTATTCTCACATCAGTTCTCATCTATTGCTGGTGCAGGTCCTGTAACGGGACCAATCCTTGCCAGTGTGTTCGGATGGGTACCTGTATTCTTATGGATAGTAGTTGGTGGATTGTTCTTCGGAGCAGTACAGGACTTCGGTGCTCTGTACGCATCAGTTAAGAATGAGGGAAAATCCATGGGTATGATTATTGAAAAGTACATCGGTAAGATGGGAAGAAAACTTTTCATGTTATTCTGCTGGTTATTTACCCTTTTGGTAATCGCAGCATTTACAGATATGGTTGCCGGAACCTTCAATGCATATCCGGCAGGTGATGGTAATGCTGTATATGCTAACGGTGCAGCAGCAACCGTTTCCATGTTATTTATTGGTGTTGCAGTTATCCTTGGTATTATCTTAAAGAAAGCACCAAAGATGAACGAAATCGTAAAAGGTATCGTTGCAATTGCATTAATCGTAGTAATGTTTGCAGTAGGTATGAAACTTCCAATCTATACCAATAAGACCATGTGGATCTACATTATCATGATTTACTTATTCTTAGCATCGGTACTTCCAATGTGGCTTTTGATGCAGCCAAGAGATTATATGACAACCTTTATGCTTCTTGGTATGATTATCGGCGCAGTTGTTGGTGTAGTAGTTGCACATCCTGCAATGCAGTTAAATGCATTTAACGGATTCGTTTTAACCGGAGCAGACGGAAGCAAATCTTATCTGTTCCCGACCTTATTTGTAACCATTGCCTGCGGTGCTGTTTCCGGATTCCACAGTCTGGTATCTTCTGAGACATCATCTAAGACCATCCGCAATGAAAAAGATATGCCTATGGTTGGTTATGGTGCAATGGTAGTAGAGTCATTACTTGGAATTATCGTATTGGTCGTTGTTGGTGCAGTAGCTGTAAATGGTACAAAACCAGATGGAACACCATTTGCAATCTTCTCATCCGGTGTTGCCGGTTTCCTTGAAATGTTCGGTATCCCTGTTTACGTTGCCCAGTGCTTCATGAC
>OLWA01004085.1_pt1 | contig 10178 bp, 8 predicted proteins | sample 1673251 | NCBI WGS metagenome assembly OLWA01 (sample SAMEA3178937, study PRJEB25190) | human gut metagenome | biome: human gut; feature: human-associated habitat; material: faeces | place: Austria | collected 2013
GGCTGGGCGGACAGACCGCACAGTTCCCGCAGGACCTCCACCGCCTCATCCATGATCTGGGAGAGGGTCAGGTCCCGGACGCCGACCACGATCTTGCCGCAGTTGGAATTCACCGGCAGCAGTACCTTCTGGGCCCGGCTCTGGCCCACGGCCACCGCCATAGCGGGGGTGATCTCCCCCATAAGGGCATCCGCCATCAGAATACCGATGGGACCGGCGATGATGTCCGCATCCCGGCAGGCCACCAGAACCGGGTTTTCTCCGGTGGCGCCCCGCTGGGCCCCAGCCTTCATCATGGCGGCAGTGGCGATGGCATTGGTGCCTACCGCCAACAGCTCCAAGGGAAGTCCCGCCGCCCGGACCCGTTCTACCAGCAGCGCCCCTGTGCGGCCGCTCTGGCCGTCGATCACAACGAGCTTCATCGTGTTTCCTCCTTTAAAGCCAGCGTACAGCGGCCCTTGGTATCTGTTTCGTGAAAATAGATCTGCTCCAGAGGGATCCAGCGGTCAAAAAACTGCTGACCCCACTCCGGACCGTTGCGCTTCAGTATCCGGCTCCGCTGGGTTTCCGGGGAAATGTCCAAAAAGACGGACAGATCGTAATAACGGGCCAATTCCGGGTGAAAGCTGTAGCTGCCTTCCACGATGGTCAACCGAGCCGGTTCGACGGTACGAGAGACCGCGAAATCGCCCGAATGACAATCCCATGGACGGTATTGCACGGTTTTTCCGGCAAAAAGCGGAGCCAATACTTCCGTTTCGAACCGTTCACGGTCCACGTTCCCGCCGGGTTGCGCGAATCGTTCCGGCGTGCGCTGCTCGGGACGTAGAAAAAAATCGTCCATATGCAGCACGTTGCCGCCGAAACGCTTGTTGACGGTTGCGGCGAGCATGGTTTTGCCGGATGCGCATGGCCCGTCTATCGCAACGAGCACATGGTCGCGTTCGACAAGCAGCGCTTCAATATAGGCGATTACGACACCGCCCGTTCCCGCCGGTTTCGTGGTCATTGCGGACACTGTCAGTCGAGCACGGTCAGACGGTACGAGCGTGAGCCGATGCCGAGTTCTTCGGCATGTTCGAGCGTATGGATACCGTGCCGCGACTCCATGCGTTCGATCAGATGGACCTTTCCCTCGTCGGGTGAGGCGTAGACCAGATCGACACATGCCTGATCCAGCGCCACGGGATCCAGCGAAGCGAGAATGCCGATGTCACCCATGCGCGGCGGTTCGGGATGGGCGTCGCAGTCACAGTCGACCGAGAGGTTGTTCATCACGCTGATGTAGAGAATCCGGTCGCCGCAATGGTCGGCGATGGCCTTGGCGGCCTCGGCCATCGATTCCAGAAAGTCATCCTGGGCCGGCAGTTCGCCCCATACCTGCTTGACGTCGGTCGTCTTGCCGGCAGAATGGATCCAGGCCTTTCCGGCCGAGGAGGCGATACCGATCGAGATGTTCTTGATGGCACCGCCGAATCCGCCCATGGCGTGTCCTTTGAAGTGCGAGAGGACGACCACGAAGTCGTAATCCGGGAAGTGCGAGCCAACGATGTCATACGCCAGGTGACGACCGCCCTCGACGGGCAGACGCACCTCGCCTTCGGCATCCATGATGTCAACCGGAGCAATGGCCGTGAACCCGTGGTCGGCGGCAGCCTTCAGATGATCGGCCGTCGAGGCACGGCCTCCGCCGTAGGCGGTGTTGCACTCGACGATCGTGCCGTGGATCGAGCGGACCAGATCGCCGATCAGCGCCGGTTTGAGGTAGTTGTTTCCGCCGGGTTCGCCGGTCGAGAGCTTCACGGCTATCTTCTTGCCGGAGGCCTTGCGCCCGAGAGCCTCATAGACGGCTTTCAGCCCTTCGGGCGAGATGTCGCGGGTCATGTAGACCCGGGCGGGAGCCGTATTTTCGTCTTTGGCTTCGGGGGTGGCTGCACAGCCGGAACCGGCGGCTGCAAACTGCATGAGAAGAGTTAACATACAGATTCTGCAAATCATGACTACTTGAGGTATTTGATGAAGAGGTACCCGCCGAAGATCTGCAGCAGCATGCCGGGGATGCCGATGCGGAAATCCTGCAGGGCAGCCGCAAGCGAACCCGTCAGCGCCCATTCGGCAGCCGATCCGGCCACCTGATAGAAGAGCACGACGCCCAGCAGCATCGGCAGCGTCACGGTGCGGAACCGACGGGCCGTGTAGGCGGCGGCCGCCACGAGCAGCAGCGACTTGATCAGAATGGCCGGCAGAGCGGCCGGAGCCGGCATGGCGAAGAGTGCCGAGTTGACCAGCGGTGAAGCCACGGCGGTCAGCAGTCCCACCTTCCATCCGTATTTGTAGGCGGCGACAAGCGTGAAGAAGTAGATCGGCAGCATGGTCGGGCCGCCCAGTCGGACGAGATGACACAGTTGCGGCAGTGCGATGTTGCCCACGATGAAGAGTGCGGCCACCCAATAGGTCCGAGCGCTCTTATACTCCAGCGAATAAAGTGAAACAGAGTTTGTTGCCATATTTAATGCAATTAAAGGTTCAGTTTTATGCCGCCGAATAGCGTTGCTTTCGGCATGGGATATCCCGCATTGATTTCATACTGCTGAGCGAGGAGGTTTTCGCCCCGGGCGTAGATCGTCAGCCGGCGGTTCACGCGGAACGATGCCCGCAGGTTCAAAAGTACGAAATTTTCCTGAATTTCCGCACCCTGGGTCACATCGGTGTAAAGGCCGTCGACATATTGTACGCCGGCCTCTATTGTCCAGCGTTGCTGCCTGTAACCGGCCCCGGCGTAGAATTTGTGGCGGGGCGAGGCCAACACCGGATATTTCATCCACAGATAGCTGTAGTTGGCATTGACGCTCCAGGCCCGGGCGATCTGCCAGGCTGCTTCGGCTTCGACGCCGCGGTTTTCGATTCGCGCCTGATTGACCAGTTTCGGGCGTCCGTCGACCGGAATGGTCTGGATGATGTCGCGGCCGTCGATCCAGAAGAGGTTGACGCCGTACGAGAGCCGATCTCCTGCCAGACGATGGCTCCAGGCCACTTCGTAGTTCCAGATCCGTTCGGACCTCAGATCGGGGTTCTTCATGCCGAACATGTAGAGCTCCTTGATGGTCGGATGGCGAAACCCCTTGCTTGCCGAAGCCTTCAGCACGCCGTTCGGCAGGGCGCGGAATGAAAGTCCGGCCTGTGGCACCCACTCCGATCCGCTGCGTGTGTGCCAGTCGTAGCGAAGACCTGCATCGAGGGTGAAGCGTCCGGCCAGCTGTCTGAATTCGGCATATCCGGCCACTTCGTTCTCCCGCCTGTCGACGATCGACGACTCGCTGCCGTCCACGACCGAACGGTTCCAGGCCTTACCGACGATATGCTGCCAGTCGATGCCGGCCGTCAATCGCCCGCCGCGCCACACTCCGACACTCTGGTAGAGCGACACTCCGAGCAGCCGGTCGCGCGAATGGAACCGTTCGTCGAGCGGTTCATCGCCCGCATGGTATCCGTCGTTGATGTGGTGACGGCCCCAGTTGTAGTAGAGTTTCAGGGCGCCGGAGGTGTGTTCGTAGTTGTTCTCGACGGCCAGCGAAGTCATACCGCGCGTGATGTGCGAGTCGTTGTCGAACAGCCGGGCCGTCACGGGCCCCGGATTCGAGGCGTTGAAGTGCGTGAGGTTCAGATCGGCCGTCGTGTTCCAGTGGCCGGAGATCTCGTAGCCCAGTTTGGCGAAGCCGCCGTACTGTTCGAACTCCATGTCGGCGCGATGGCCGTCCGTCCGGTTGTACGAGGCCGTGACGACACTCGTGAAGCGCCCCTTTCGGATGCGGTTTGCCGCTTCCGCCTGCAGGGTGTTCCACGATCCGTAACTGACGTCGACATCCGTGCGTATGCCCTCTTCATCCTGCCGGCGAGTGACGATGTTGATGACGCCGCCCATGGCGTTCGACCCGTAGAGCACCGATGCCGGACCGCGTACAACCTCGACCCGCTCGGCCAGCATCGACTGGCAGGCATCGGCAATCGGGTGTCCGAAGATCCCCATGTATTGCGGTTGACCGTCGATCAGGACGAGCATCTGTGAGGTCGAACCGCCGCCCAGACCGCGCAGGCTCATGCCGCCCGATGCGCCGGTCGAGACGCCGTAGCCCATCACGCCGCGCGAGGTGATGAAGAGGCCCGGCACCTGCTCCGTAAGCAGCGGCAGCAGCGAGGCTTCCCGGCGTTGTTCGATTGCCCGGCGTCCGATGACGCTCACAGCCATCGGTAGATGTCGGATATCCGAGGCGTAGCGGGTGCCGGTCACTACGACCGAATCGATTGCGACGTTACGCGGTGAGGGCTCCTCCGCCTGCCGCGGATCCGTTGCGGAGTTTGCGAGCGTCGTCCCCGAGATCCATGCGCAGAGGATCAGCAGAATGGATCGTTTATTCATGTCGTGTTCCGGTTTGCTGATCCTGCATGCGGCGGATAAATGCCCCGATGCGGGGCAGACACTCTTCGGAGGTACGGGCATCCGCACAAAGCTGTTCGACGGGACACATCCCGTTGCCGGCACGGTTGATGATGTACGGCACGGCGGTTTCATACTCGACCGGGATGCCGGCCCCGGCCAGCAGATCCAGCGCCGGACGGCTGATCGTGCGGGCGAAGAGCCCCCGGACACCTCCGGCGATCATCAGAGCGGCGGCACCCTTTCCGACGACCTTGTCGGCGACAAAGGCTCCGCGCAGCCATTCGGGTTCTTCGTGCAGCAGTTGCCACAAGTCGCTCACACCCCGCTGATGGAACGAACGCAGCCTCTCTCCGTTGCGGATGACACACGAGCATCCTTCGGCAAGAAGCCGTTCGATGGCCTCGCGATCCGACCGATTTTCTATTTGGGTCTGTTTCATATTTTCAAATTACGGCAGTTGTCATTCACTCTTGCACCCTCTCCCTGTCCGGGCCGGCTTACCGCTCAATGCCATGAAACGCATCATGGTTGCTCTTTCCGGGTCCCGGACCGGTTGACTGGGCGGTTTGTAGTGCAAAGATAGATTGAAAATCGGGATTCCGGTTAAAACGGATTCCGGAACTTATTACCAATTTTACGGATATTCAGAAACGGCACGCTGCTCTTCGTGCCCGGGATGGAGGATGGATAACGACAACGCCCTCCGATTGAATGGAGGGCGTCTCGTGGTAAAAACGGGGTGCGGGAACGCGCCGGACGGCACTATCCGTAGATCTCGTTCAGCAGGCGGGCCAGACGAAGTCCTGCACGCAGCAGTTGTTGTTCGACCGTCGGTGTGAACCGGGCCACGTAATCGTAGGAGATCTCCGTACCCTCGGGGGTGGCGTCGTAGATCTTCGTGCAGACGGCGTGGGTTTCGCGGGCCCAATCGGCCGGCGAACCGCTTGCCAGTTCTCGTCGGGCGGATTTCGGCAGGCGGTCGAGTTGTTCGACCCACTCCGAATAACTCCATTTGTGACCCGCCTCGGCGAGATCCGTATCCCAGACCGAGTGCAGGTTTGTCGGTCGGCCGAAGAAGCGGACTGCGTGGCGGTTGCCGCCCAGATCGCTCAAATGTCCCAGATGCATCGGACAGTGCATGTCTCCCACCAAATGGATCAGCATCTTCAGATTGACAGCCTCCTCCTGGGGCGAAAGCCCTCCGGCCTTCAGCCGGTCGACAATCTGCGTGACGGCTCCCAGTACATCCCCCTCGGGAATGCGGCGGGCCTCGTCGAACGACTGCCCGGCTTCGACGTTCAGATAGTGCCACGTCTTTGTGGCGGCATATTGGGGCGTGTGGCTGGCGTTGTCCATCCAGTTCGACCAGTAGACCGGGGATCGTCCGTCCAGAATCCGGTGGATCCGTTTGGCGGCCTTGCGGGTCAGATGCTGCTCCGCAAGGGCGGCCGTCACGTCATGCCCCTTCTGCCCCCAACCGAAAGCCGTACTTGAGATCGCAAGACTTAATATAATAAGAATCAGTTGTTTCATGCTTCGTGTCGTGTACCTTTTCCCCTCTCTGGCCGGCTCTCTTTCCCGGCCCCTCCTCTTTTCGGCCGGGGTCAATGATTCATCGTGGCGAGGAACTCCTCGTTGGTATCGGTGAGGCCCATCTGTTTCTGGAGGAACTCCATGGCTTCGACCGGGGTCATGTCCGAGAGGTATTTGCGCAGCACCCACGTGCGGTTCATTACGTCGCGCGGCAGCAGCAGGTCTTCGCGGCGCGTACCCGAGGCGATGACGTCGACAGCCGGGTAGACGCGTTTGTTGGCCAGTTTGCGGTCGAGCTGCAGCTCCATGTTGCCCGTACCCTTGAACTCTTCGAAGATCACCTCGTCCATCTTCGAGCCGGTGTCGATCAGCGCCGTGGCGATGATCGTCAGCGACCCCTTCTCCTCGGTATTTCGTGCGGCGCCGAAGAAGCGTTTGGGCTTGTGCAGGGCGTTGGCGTCGACACCACCCGAGAGAACCTTTCCCGAGGCTGGCTGTACGGAGTTGTAGGCACGGGCCAGACGGGTCATGGAATCAAGCAGCACCACCACGTCCTGGCCAAGCTCCACGAGACGCTTCGCGCGTTCGATGGCGAGTTCGGCGACGGTGGTGTGGTCGGAGGCCGGACGGTCGAAGGTGGAGGAAATGACCTCGCCCTGCACCGTACGTTCCATATCGGTGACCTCTTCCGGACGTTCGTCCACGAGCACGACCATCAGGTGGACTTCCGGATTGTTGGTGGCGATCGCGTTGGCGATGTTCTGCAGGGTGATGGTCTTGCCGGCCTTCGGCGGGGACACGATCAGGCCACGCTGGCCCTTGCCGATCGGCGCCACGATGTCGATGAGGCGGCCGGTGAGCTTGTTCGGCGCGGTTTCCTGCTTCAGACGCTCCTGCGGATACAGCGGAGTGAGCTTGTTGAACTGCGGACGGTTCTGTGCGGCCTCCACGGTCATGCCGTTGATGGAGTCGATGGACTGCAGCGGCACGAACTTCTGACGCTGGTTGCGGCGGTCGCCCTCACGCGGGGTACGGATGGAACCGTGCACGGCATCACCCTTGCGCAGCCCATACTTCTTGACCTGGCCCATGGAAACGTACACGTCGTTCGGACCCGGCAAATAGCCGGAGGTACGCACGAAAGCGTAGGAATCGAGCACGTCGACGATGCCCGCGACAGGCACGAGATCCTCTTTCGGCTCCTCGTGACGCTGTTCGCGTTCAACATTGCGATCCGTGCGCTCGTTGCGCTCGACGCGATCGTTACGCTCGTTGCGATCATTGTTACGGTCGCCGGTACGGCCACGACGCTCGTCACGCTCGTCATAATCGCGGTCACGGCCACGCAGGCGACGGCCACGACGATCCACGCGGTCACCCCTATCGCTGACGCGACCGCGACCACGACGCGCGAAATCACCGTCTTCAGCCTCGTCACGACGTTCGTCATCATCACTGCCCTGCGAAGGCAACGTGGCGAGAATGTCATCAAGATCGCGCACAACGTCCTCATCCTTCGGCCCTTCCACCGCACGACGGCGACGGCGCGGCTCAACGTCGGACGCATCATCCTTACGATGGCGACGACGATCATCCTGCTTCGGCGAAGCATCGTCCAATCCCAGTTCGGCCAGCAGATCGGTGGCAGCGTCCGCATCACGGCGGCGACGGCGCTTCGGAGCCTCATCGATGCTGTCCAGGGCGTTCACCGCGGCCATGACATCGGCCGCCTCCTCGCTCGTCGGAGCCTCAGCCTGCTTGCGACGGTCAGCACGCTCGGTGCGCTCGGCACGTTCCGTCTGTTCGGAGCGCTCCGCACGCTCAGCGCTATCAGCACGTCCGGCAAGGGTCTTCCTAACGGTTTTGGCCGTCTGCTTTTCGGACTGCTCAGCCTCGTTGGCTTTGCTTTCGGCAGCCTCGTTGGACTTGCCGGATTCCTCAGCCGTGTTCGCCGCGACCTCAGCGTCTGCGGTTTGGGCTTCAGCAGGAGCCACCGGAGCGGCCGGTGCAGCGGACTTCGGAGCTCGCACGGTCACACCGGCAGGCGCTTCACCGCCGGAACGAGCGGCCTGAAGCGTCGCGATAAGTTCCGGCTTACGCATGGTGGAGGTGCCACGAAGGCCCATCTGCTTGGCGAGCTCCTTGAGCTCAGGCAGTTTCATGTCTTCAAGATTCGGGCTGGTTGCCACTGGTTTTTGCCTTTCCCCTAGCTTCCGCAAGCACACGCCTGCAACAGCTGTAAAAAGAGATACGGAAATTTCCGCCACTGAAAGTCCGCCGCGAAATATCACGGTTTTCGAACTTTCCTAACCATACAACGTCATCCAGACCAACGCAACGTAGGCGTGCCAACGTATTCATGCCAATCAAGCATTCAAGTCAATGACAAATCGCAAATCACAATGCGAAAGACCCGCCATGCGATCACATGACGGGTCTTTCGCTTTACCACATGCTTTACAGCAACAGGTGCAGGTCTTGCCGGAACCTACTTTTCCTCGTGATAGCTCTTGTCGGTATTGACGGACCATACGTTCTTCTTGGACGTCTTGCCGTTCTTGATATTGCCGACGGCCTCGATTGCGGTGGCCATGGAATGATCCATGTTGTTGTAACGATGCTGGCCGTTGCGGCCGACGCAATACAGATTGCCGAAGGAATCGAGGTATTCCACGAGCTCAGGCATGCGATCGTAGGTGTCGAAATATGCTGGATACGCCTTCTTCACGCGCTCACGATGGGAGTCGATGACCTCGTCCGGACCGTTGATCACACGCATGCGGGTGAGCTCGGAAATCGCGAACTTGGTGACATCCTCCTCGCTCATGTTCCAGAACGAGTCGCCCTCCTCGCAGAAGTACTCGAGACCGATCCACACGGTGTTGTCAACGTCCTTGACCAGGTACGGGCTCCAGTTGTTGAAGATCTGCAAACGGCCGACCTTGTAGCCCGGATCCTGCACGTAAATCCAGCAATCAGGCACGATCGGCGGGTTGCCGAGGGTGGGAATGTCGGTGGTGTTCGACAGGCGTAGGTGCTTGACGAGCAGACCAACGGTCACGAAGTCGCGGTACGGCAGGCCGTTGGCGATTTCGGTCATGTCCTTCGGCGCGGGCTGGCTGGAAGCGTCCACGGCGTTGATGAGATCCTTGACGGGCATGGAGGAGATGAAGTCGTCCGCGGCCATTTCGGTGCGGTTGCCTTCGGAATCCTCATATACCACGGATGCGATCTTGCCGTCGGCCTGGCGAATCTCCACCACGTTCGCGTCGGTGATGACCTTCACGCCCGCGGCCTCGCAGTTGGCCTCGACGGTTTCCCACAGCTGGCCCGGACCATACTTCGGATACCAGAATTCCTCAATCAGCGAGGTTTCAACCTCAGCATTGCTGCGCTTCTTCGGCAGGAGCTTCTGGAACGCGTTCTTCAGCACGCCCATAATGCTCAGGCCCTTGACGCGCTGCGCACCCCAATCGGCGGAAATCTGGGACGGATGGCGACCCCACAGCTTCTCGGTGTACCCCTCGAAGAACATGGAATACAGCTTGCGGCCGAAACGATTGATGTAGAAGTTCTCCAGATTGTCTTCCGGCAGCTTGTGCACCATGGACTTCAGGTAGCTGAAGCCGGCAACAAGCGTAAGCTTCGGACCCATGGCCTTCAACGTGTTGGCGCTCAGGGAAATCGGGTAGTCAAAGAAGTGGCGGTTCCAGTAAATACGAGACACGCGATGACGCTTAAGCATCACCTTGTCTTCGACTTCCGGATCCGGTCCGCCCGGTTCCATATCGTGCTCGCGACCGAGCTTCTTGTCATCATAGCTTGGCGCGCCCTGCAGCGGCAGGACCCCCTTCCACCAATCCATGATGCGTTCGTCCTTCGAGAAGAAACGATGGCCGCCAATATCCATACGGTTGCCATCATGCTTGACGGTGCGGGAGATGCCGCCGAATTCGCGGGTCGCTTCCAACACAGTCACGTCGTAGTTCTCGGAGCCACCGTCCTTGACGAGCTCCCAAGCGGCAGTCAGGCCTGCAGGGCCACCGCCGATAATCACCACGGATTGCTTTTGCGTCACTTTGAAGTCTCCTTACAAACAAAATCGAAGATATTCTACCCGAAGGTAGGGAAACGCACAGCGCACCTGTGCGCATGCACACAAAATCACCGCCAAGTCCGACAGCAATCGCCCTGATAGAGAGCATAA
>OLWA01004087.1_pt1 | contig 10175 bp, 6 predicted proteins | sample 1673251 | NCBI WGS metagenome assembly OLWA01 (sample SAMEA3178937, study PRJEB25190) | human gut metagenome | biome: human gut; feature: human-associated habitat; material: faeces | place: Austria | collected 2013
CGTTTCATTGCCCCTAAAAAGCTATTTTAGTCTTGAAGCTTCATATTTCTCGCTCGCTCTTTCAAGGTTATGGCGTATGGCTTCTGCGGCTGCCGAGATTTTATACCGGCCGTGTGATTAACGTACCTGCAAAGCTGATATTCAATTTTCAAATTGCCTGAAAGGACTTATTTCTCCTTTCGCTTGTATACGGTAAGATACGGTCATTTTGATACCCCCTAAATTTTCATTTTTCTAAAAGTTTATTAAGTTTGCACAAAATATTAGTTTTCTTTTTGTTGATATTTTTCTGATTCACACCATAAAATTCAGCGCATTCACGTTCTGTTTTATTTTCAAAATACAGCATAACTATCAGTTCTCGTTCGGATTCCGACAATAATTCAAGACAGCTATAAAGCCGTTCAACAAACATTTTTCGATCTGTTTCTTCTTCTACATCATAATCTGTTTTAAACTCCCTGAAGTTTTCAAACGCATTTTCATACCCACCAATCAGTGCAGAAAATTGTATCTCATGATCATAAAATGAACTATTGTTGTTTTCAATCGCCCATTTTGTCCTTTTAAAATGAGTGTAAATTTCATCGCTCACTTTAACTTCAACTACTTTTTTAGATATTGTGTCAAAAACACACACTCTGTTTTTCTTCATTTTTTCACCTCCGTTCGATTTAAAATCAAACGAAGGTTATGGATATTTTGCTGTAAAACACAGCCATTTGTGTTTAAATATCATATTTGTGTCCTTTCTTAATTTTCAAAAAGGACACAAAAAAAGGGTACGAATATACTCGCTTCATTAGGCAAAACGAATATATTTGTATCCTTATTTTTTTCTGATACGTTATTAAATTTTTGTGTAGACATAAAAAACTCCATTTTGCCCTTAATGCATAATGAAGTAAAGAAACGGAGTATAACGAAAGTTTTAAATCCGCTACACTCCCAATACAACTTAATTAATTTATTTTAGTTATCAGTAAAATTAGAATTCAAACTATAGCTGAATTCGTATTCACCATAATTATCAGAATAAACTCTTATGTAATACTTGCCGGGATCTAAGTCATACTCTATAGTTTCTATTTCACCGCGGCAATTGGAATAGGATAAAGATTGTTCTCCATCTGTGCCGATTAATCTGATTTCATATTGAAATGGCTCTGAAGAAGTGGTTTTTATCATGATGTGCCTACGTTCATCAATATTAAACTTATACCAATCATATTGGTCATACTCTTTTTTATCATTCACATATCCTATACAGCCGCTGATTGTATCATCCGACTTGATTTCTATTGATTTTTGATATGTATTATTTGGTTCGTTGTCCAAGTTTTTGATTTCAATAGAATCCATTTTTAACTGATACCCGCCATAATTGTCTAAACACTCAATTCAAATATAATAGGTCCCTGATTGAAGAGGACAAGTGAGTTTTACTTCTTTATTTCTGCCATAATCGCTGTATATTTCTGTTGCACCATCTGAAGCAACGACATATAGCTTTGCCTGCAAATCGGAGTCCATAGTGAGACTAAAAGTATATAATTGAAAAGAACTCAAAGTTAGCTTATAAAAATCATTGGTATCAGTTTCATCAGGCAAATTACTCTTATATCCTATATGTCCGTTTAACGTATTTGATTCAATTGACTTGGCATTTTGATATGTTGAATTTACTTCCGTATCGTTGCTGTATTCGCTTGTACTGAATTGACTGTTTAAAGAATATGTACCTGATTGTTCATAGGATATTTTTATATAATACTCACCTGATTGAACAGGAGTATTAAAAGTCAATATGCGATCTTGTCCATAATCATAATTTATTGAATCATCTCCATTAATACTTGTTAAAGCGATGTTACAATATACTCCTACAGAAGCATTCAATGTTAATGATAATAAACCATCTTCGGAAATACTTACAATATACCACACACAGTTGTCTCTATCATCCGAATACGTAAAAGCTCTTTCATACGCTTCACCTATTGTCAGTGGAATAGCGTCAATATATGTTTTACCGCTTTTTTCTGTAGGCGCTTCAGTTGCCGCAATAGCAGTGGTAGTTTTCGTTTCTGTAGAAGTGAAACTTTTATTACTTGTAATTGCCGCCGTTGTAATCTCTGCAGTTGTTACAATCTCAGATTGTGAGAATTTGTTACTGGGTTCTTCGGTATTATTAAAAAACGGGGTGGATAATGAAGGTATTATAAATTGTAAAACGCTTAATAAAGTAGTAGCAATTGTTAAAATTGCCTTTACTTTTGTAGTTCTTAAATATGAAGGCAAATAATTATAAATAAAACATGCAACTAATATTAAACCTAAAAATATCGCAATACGGGCAAAAATTTCTTTAAACATAATATTCCTCCCATAAAAGAATAATATTTCTCTATAATCATTTCTCCTTCAAACTTTCCCCAAAGCCTTTCATAATAGGATCGAGGAAATATTCCATAACGGTTCTCTTATCGGTTTTGATTTCAACCGCTCCTGATAGTCCGGAAATAACATCGATATTTTCATTTGAATCATCCATATCCAGCTTTACAAGATAAACGCTTCCAAGCTGTTCGCTGTTAAACGAACTTGGACTGATATACTTCACAGTACCTTTAACTGTTCCATATTTATTATACGGATATGCTTCAAGTTTGATTTCCGCTTCCATTCCGACTTCGATATCGGCAATATCCATATTTTTCACATAGCAGACCATTTCTACTGGAGTATTATCCGGTACGATCGTAACAAGCTGTTCGGCGGAGGTTACCGTTTCTCCGATGGTATTTACGGCTACGCTGTTCACATATCCATTTACAGGAGCGGTAATATTCTGATATTCTTTTGACAGCCTATATTTTTCAAGGTTAGTATTAATCTCATCCAACTGACTGCTGATTTCCGAAAGCTTAGAATTTATCTGAGTGCTGTACTGCGTTTTAGTATCCTTTATTTTCAACTCTGCCTGTTCCACCGCCAAGGCATACTGCTGATTACTCAATTCCTGAGATTCTTCCTGACGAGATGTACCGCTTTCCTGATATTCTTCTAATTGCAGTTCACCGATTTGCTGATTTAATTCAGCATTACTTTTCTCTTTTTCAAGGTTTGACAAGGTATTTCTATAACTGATATCCGAATCGAGAATTGCCTGTATATACGGCTGCAAGTCGGCTTCATAATCAGACGCTTTTACTTTGGAGATATCTTCGTCCGCTTTGATTTTATTATAAATTTCCCTCTGCGCTTCCAATATTTTTTTCTGAGATTCTAACTGCTCCTTGTCTACATCGAGGGTTTCCGTATTCAATTCGATAAGCAGATCTCCGGCGTGAACATAATCTCCCTCTTTTACATTAATTGCCTGCACAAAACCGCCCGCATAAGACTGAACGATATTGATATTTCCAACCGGCTGAACACTGCCGCTTGCAGTTACCACCACGTCTATTTTTGACAGGCACGCCCAAATAATTGCGGTAATCAAAAGAGAAAATACTCCTAAAATGATCACAGTTCCGGCTTTATGGGCGGGACGTTCAATGATTTCCAGCAGCGGCGGCATAAAATCATATTTGAGTTCTCTGTCCTTTTTTCTGCTGTGTTTTAATATGTATTCCGTCATTTTGTTATCCATCGATATCGCCCCTTTGCTGTTGATTATACAAATAATGGTATAGTCCTTCACGCTTCATCAGATTCTCATGAGTGTCATATTCCACCAAATTGCCTTTATCAATCACCATGATTTTCTGAGCGTCTTTCAGCGTAGACAAGCGGTGGGCAATGATCAGCACTGTTCTGCCCCTGCAAATTTCTTTCAGATTATTCTGAATAATACTTTCGGATTCATAATCCAATGCAGAAGTAGCCTCGTCAAAAATCAGAATTCTCGGATTTGCAAGAATGGCTCTTGCGATCGCCACACGCTGCTTTTGACCACCGGAAAGTCCCATACCCTTTTCGCCGATAATCGTATTGTATCCATTCGGCAGTTCCAGAATAAAATCATGCGCCCCTGCAATTTTCGCACAATGAACAATCTGTTCCATAGAAGCGGTTGGCATATGAATTGAAATGTTTTCTGCAACCGTTCCGTTGAACATAAAATTTTCCTGCAATACAACGCCGATCTGCTTTCTCAGCATTGCCGGATTGACAAGGGAAATATCCATGCCGTCAACGGATATTTTTCCGCCCTCCGGTAGATAAAGTCTTTGAATCAGTTTGGAAATCGTACTTTTTCCCGAACCGCTTCGCCCTACTACACCGACTATTGTTCCGGGTTCGATTTCAAAACTCATACCTTTAATGACCTCGCCGCCCTGCGGATTATATCGAAAATGCACCTTGTCAAATACGATTTTGCCCTGCACGCTTGGCATAGCCGTCTGATTTGTATTTAGCATAGGTTCCGGAGCAGTGTTGAAAATGTCACCAATTCGCTTTACGGACAATGATGCCTGCTGATACTCCTGCCAAAGCTGAACAAGTCTTAAAACCGGTCCGCTTACTCTGCCCGAAAGCATACGAAAAGCTACAAGCTGACCGACTGTGAAGTTACCGTCCATAACAGCTTTTGCTCCAAAGAATAAAATCAACAGGTCAAACACTTTTTGAATAAACTGACCTGTCGTTCCTGCCGTTGCCGATACCATTGAAGTCTTATAGCTTGCCTTGACATAATCAGACTGTAAATCTCCCCACTTCTTTTCAAATTTTGGTTCTAATGCGTAGGATTTTACCGTCTGTACGCCCGTAATAGATTCCACCAGAAAGGACTGTGTATTTGCTCCGGTTTCAAATTTTTCATCAAGTCTTTTCTTGAACAACGGAGTTACTATCGCAGACAAAATCGCATAAACAGGAATTGAACAAAGAACAATAACAGTCAGTATTTTACTGTAGCAGAAAAGCACCACGATATACACAATAATAAAAATAAAGTCAATCATAGATGCCAACGGCGTACCCGTAAGAAAATTACGGATACTGTCCAGTTCTCTCACTCTTGCAACAGTTTCACCAACTCTGCGTGACTCAAAATATTTCAAAGGCAGCGCAAATAAACGCTTGAACAGCTTGAAACTCAGCATAACGTCGATTCTGTTGGTGGTGTGGGTAAACACATAATTTTTGGCAAGTCCTAAAATCAATTCATAAATGTACACGATCCCGATGCCGATTGTAAGTACGTTCAGCGTTGAAATACTCCTGTGAACAAGCACCTTGTCTACAACGACCTGCGTCATAACAGGAGTGAGAATACCTAAAATCTGAATCGTGAAAACAGCAATCAGAACCTGAATAAACTCTTTTTTGAATTTCAGTATTGTAGGAATAAACCACTTGAAACTGAAAACGGCTTCTCTGTCCATGATACCTTTTTTGGTAATGAGTATCGCCGTACCGTCCCATATTTCCGCAAGCTCTTCACGGGATTTCACTTCCGGCTGCGTCTTATCGGCAAAAAGTATCATGAATTTGTCATCTTTGGATTTGGCTATAATAAAAAATTCTCCATTTTTATCTTTTGCTATAATCGGAGCTTTTACGTCTTTCAGTTTGTTTAATTTCAATCGGCATAACTTTGCCCGCATTTTTAATGCTTTCGCCGACTGAATTATTTCAATTTCTCCAGTTTGTTTTGCCTCATCCAATACAGATAAGTTTTCAGCTTGCTTTTTTGTAATTGGAATTCCATGAAATTTCATGACAATTAAAAAACAGGCTAAGCCGCTGTCTTGCTTTTTCTCCATATTTCGACCTCTCTTTTCAAAAAAATATGCAGCAGACAAACTCCACTGCATATTATTCAATAAATAATATTTATAAGAATTACTGTACCGACGTACCAACCAAAAGCTGATCCATGACAGACATATCCACCGTTGGATCCATCAAATTTGCATTGTCAGAAATATTATCTTCCGTTGCAAATGCTGACATATTTTCTGTCAAAATCATTACCTGAAAATCTGTCTGGTCTGATACACTGTTAGTTTCATCTGTATCAGATACGCTGTCAGAAACATCGGAAATTATAGCATCATTCTGTTCGTTAAGCAAATCAGATGTAATACTGTCTTCTGCATACATATCATCTAGAATATTTGCATTAGTCTGAATAATTTCTTCTTCACCAATTTCATTTGCATTTTCCGAAGTGAATTCCGCATTTTCTGCCGGCTGATTCAGTTCTAATTCCCATGTATCTCTGTTTACTGTTCCTGTTGCACCATCTGCAAATTCAAAAGTATAACCGCCCTGATTCCATTTATAACCATTGATAGTCAACTTATCTCCAGTACTGTTCACAGTCATTTCTAGTGTAGAATCCCATAAATTTGAAACTGTCACATCATCTGAACCTACGTCCTTGAATACAACCGTGCTGCTTCCGCCCCAATCTTCAATGGTGTCGTTTCCGTAACCCTTGCCGAAAATGTATGTATCATTGCCATTGCCACCGTAAAGATAATCATCGCCTGTACCGCCGTCAAGAATATCGTCGCCGTCGTTGCTGTAAAGGTAATCGTTGCCTGAGCCGCCGTACAATGAGTCATTGCCGCTGTTTCCGGTAAGGTTATCATTACCGCCTTCGCCATAAAGTGAATCGCCATTTGCATTTGAAACGTTCATCCAATCATCATTATCTGAACCATGCAGAGAATTAATCAATTCGGAAACGTCAGTACCGTTAATGTTGAAGTTATAGAAGTCGTAGTACTGCGTCAGAACAATGGCATCTCCACCGAAAGAAATTGTCAGATCATTTCCGCTGCGTGAAAATTGTGCAGAAGATATATCCAATCCGGAAAGATCAATAGTGTTGTATCCGGAAGCATCAGCAATTGTATCTACACCATAGCCTGCTTTGAATACAATAGTATCATTACCGTGGTCATCCTGAATATAGTCATTGCCTATTCCACCGTCAATATAATCGTCTCCGCCGCCGGCATGAATAGTATCATCACCTTCGCCACCATAAATATGGCTTGCATCGTCACCGTCAGTGATATTATCATTGCCTTCACGACCGTAAATTTCGTTATTGCCGTTTCCACCGTAAAGATGATCGTCACCTATGCCACCGTCGATATAGTCGTTATCGTTACCACCATAGATGTAATCAACACCGTCCTGACCGTACATTTCGTTGTGACCATTTCCGCCATTCATGGTGTCACTTCCAGCACCGCCTTCTATGTAGTCATAACCTTCACCACCGGTAAAGTTATCATCACCATCACCGCCGTACATATAGTTTGGTCCGTTTCCACCATGGAATATGTCATTTCCATCTTCACCATACATATAGTCAGTGTCTTCTCCGCCGACAAACACATCGTCGCCATTACCACCGTACATGGTGTTGTTACCGTTGCCGCCTTCTATATAGTCATTGCCGGCATCTCCATAAAGTACATCGCTGCCCTCTTCACCGAAGAGTTCATCATTTCCTTCATTGCCATGAATTTCATCATTTCCGTCACCGCCGAACAATTTATCATTTCCTGATTCACCGTAAAGAATATCGTTTCCATTTTCTCCGTAGAGTTCATCATTTCCTTCGCCGCCATAAAGCGTGTCGTCATCATCTCCACCGTATAATTTATCGTGACCTTCTTCGCCATAAAGCGTATCTATACCTGAGCCGCCGTGAATTTCATCACTTCCAGTACCGCCATGAAGCACATCATCGTTTGCCTCACCGAAAATTAAATCATCACCCTCATCACCATAAATCTCATCGTTTCCATTTCCGCCATAAATGGTGTCATTGCCACCTTTTCCTTCGATGTAATCATCACCATCAAGCCCATAAATTGCATTATCACTATTATTACCATAAAGCTTGTCATTACCATCAGTTCCTTCGATTCTTCCATTAGAAATACAGTAATAAACAAAATCACACAGCTTTGTGATAATAAAATCATAAAGTTCGTCTACTGGATCCAGAATGAACTGGAATATCTCACAAACTGTTTCATTCAAATTTGATGCCATTTCATAAAACATATGATACATATCAGCATAAATTTCAGCGTCAATATTTATTGCAAAGAAATTCCATAATGCAAACCGAGTTATCGATTCCAAAAAATCAGTACCATGCTCTGCAATAAATGAAGCAGCTCCCTCACCAATGTATTCAGATAAAAAGTCCTCCACAACTTCTTCCAACTTATCATAGCCACTTCCAATAGCCCAATCTACCAAAACTTCATCAAGACTTAAGACTATTAACTCTAACACACCAGTATCCAATAAATGATACAATGTACCGTTATCCAACAAAAGAGAAAGTTCCGGATCACCAACCATAGCACCAGCTAAAACTTCACCAACATTGTATAGATCCTTCTTAACGGTATCGTCGTCATATTCGATTATCAGATACTCTATAGTATACTGTATAATAGCATTTACCTGTTTTCGAATTTCACTTTCACATGTAAAATTATTTAAATTTCCATTTTCATCAAAAACCACATCGGGATAATGATGTGCAAACGGATTTATGCTTATGATAGATGATTCCAGATAATATCTCTGAATATCAAGTTGATAAAGTAATGCATTTACAACATCGTACTCCGCAGAATACGATACTATTTTATCTTTATTCTGCGCAATTAATGCACTATATTTATCCATAAAATAATCCGAGAAACCTTGTCCATCATATGTTACGGTATGAGAAATCAGATAAGAATACTCAGAAACAATCGTTACATACTGCACCATATTACCGCCTTTGGAATGTCCACTGAGTTGAACATCCTGAAAATTCTCTAAGCCGGGAATACTTTCAAAGAAATTAAGTGCTAATTGCTGTATTGATGTATCCGCCACCATTGCCGCCTGAACATTTTCCGACCAAGCAGTATATCCGTCAGTACCTCTGTAGATGACATAAGCGTTGTTTTCGTCATCCTTAAAGCACACTGCCGTAAGTCCATCTGTGCAGTATTTGTCTGCACCTTGCGACATCAACTTCTCCTCATACTCTCCGGAAGTATAAGCAATTCTTAGGTTTAACAATTCCTCATCTTTACTTACCATGTCAATTGCTTTTTGATAACTTCCATTATTAAGAGCATCCACCTCATAATCTTCCGCTGCAATCGCACGAACATTATTTGCTTCCTCATATTGTCCCGCTGCTTCAAGCGTGGATATTTTTGCTTCTCGTTCAACTGTTTTGACTTTTATCTCGTCTACATTTCCATTCTCGTCAATAATAGATTCGATAAAATCTTTAACTGTTTCAATCTCGTTATTGCCACTTGCAATTTCTCTCAGATAAATCAAATTATCCAAAACCATTAATTGCTTATCCGTTAATTTTGCCATTAAAATTCCTCCTAATTATCGTTTAAAATTTCCTTGTTATAGGTTTCATCGTCTAAATGCCAAAAGCCTCCTTTCTGAATTTCAGCTTTAGAAAAGCTAAAATCCATTCTTACTGTACTTGTACAGAATATATTTTTGTAATTATGTGACCAAAAGTGTCGTTCATCTTTTTTTGAATTTATTTTATCATATACTACATCATCCATGAAAACAATTGTTGTAACTTGCCCCCTTATTCGTTTTTCCAGCATTGCAGCTGCAATTGAATCAGTCATAGTATCAATGTCGCTGTCAGCCGCTTGGCTTGGCAATACAATTAAAAATCGCAATCCATAATATGATGCAGTTGGTGATAACTTCAAAAAATCTTCCGCTGTTTTACATTCGTTATAATCACTAGATAGCGTAGTTATTCCAGTTCGCCAATATGCTTTATACTCACAATCAATATATGGATCGGCAAGCTTCTTAAACCATACTTCCAAATCATCACTGATGGAATACATAAAATAATCATCAGTTACGCTATAATTTTCTTCATCAACATAATTAATTGTCACTGTACATGATGTTTTACTCTCATCATCTACCGCATAAGCAGATGCTTCATAGCTGGAATAAATGTGATTGGGATTATCCGTAACGGCTACTTCAAATTCCTTTCCATATTTATTACTCAGATATGTTTTTACATCTTCCTCAATCTCATCACGTTGCTTATAAACAATATTTCTGCTCGTTCCAGACTTATCCATTCTACAACCACCGCCTCCAATTATCATAACTGCCGA
>OLWA01004088.1_pt1 | contig 10174 bp, 10 predicted proteins | sample 1673251 | NCBI WGS metagenome assembly OLWA01 (sample SAMEA3178937, study PRJEB25190) | human gut metagenome | biome: human gut; feature: human-associated habitat; material: faeces | place: Austria | collected 2013
TTCCTTTCCCCATTATGACAGAAACAGCATTCTTTTTTTGAATCTCATTGGAATTTTCTATGCTGTTAATGACTGGAACATCAATATATAAATCACGTGCCAAGGTGCGGAGAGCCTTGGAATCCTTAGGCAAACAAGAGCCACCATATGCAAACCCGGGTTTAAAATAATAGGGTGATATGTTCAGTTCACGATCCTTACAAAAGATTTCCATCACCTTATGGCTATGCAGATATTGCCCACTTCATTACCGAAAACAATCTTCAAGGCATGATATGTATTATTGACATATTTCATCATTTCCGCAACTTTGATATCAGTACATACGAATTCCGCATTTATATCTTTATACAGTTCACGGAATTTTTGCTCGGCATACTCGCAATCTGTACCAATCAAAGTCAAAGGAGGGTTCAAATAATCATGTACAGAGGTTCCTTCACGAAGGAATTCCGGATTGGATACCACAGTAAATGCCTTGCCACGCTGCTTGCCGGATGCCTCTTCTATGATCTCACCTACTTTTTTATTGGTTCCGGGCAATACTGTACTACGAATGGCAATGATATGATAGGTTTCCTTCGTTTTTATAGCTTCTCCTATTTGTCTTGCTACTCCGTAAATATAGCTAAGGTTTAGATGCCCTTCCTTGGAACTGGGAGTTCCCACCGCTATAAAAGAGATTTCCGAATGATGAACCGCCTCATGGACATCTAGAGTGGCTGTCAAACGCCCGTTTTTATGCCCTTCTGCGCACAGTTCTTCAATGTCTTTCTCTATGATGGTAGGATGACCGGATTTTATCAGGTTCACTTTGTTTTCTGACACATCCACTCCTATTACATGGTGACCCAATTTTGCACAACAAGCTGCGCCTACGCATCCTACGTAGCCGAGACCGAAAATACTAATATTCATGATAAAAATTATTTCTTGCAGTTACACTTTTATTCCGATATGATATAACTGTATTTGTTACGGGTAGTATAAATTAAATCCTGTTCTTTAATCAAGTTAATCTCAAGTTCCAGATTAGACAAACCAATCTTTAAATCAATCATTTGCTTTAACTCATCCAAATTTTGAGAAGAAAAAACAGCTTCTGGAACAATATTAAGCAAAACCTTTCCATTTTTCTTTTGAATGAATTGTGCATAACGAATATTATGGCTATAGGTTAAAATAAAAGTCAAAGCAGCATTATTATATATCGAACCGTCCTTACCTTTTATGCAATTACCACTTCTCCCTTGTATCCTATCAATAGAAACACGTTCATCCTTCGTATTCTCTTTCAATATTACAACATCACTCGATTGGTAACGTATCAAAGGAAAAACTGAATTTATTAACGATGTTGATACAACCCGATCTTTCAGATATTCATTGATAGAATAACCTGGATCTTCAAAATAGCCATCATGTTTTATTGATTCGCTAATTCTTATTGTCCTTTCTGTAGTTCCATAATGGTCAAATATTTTAGTCTGAAACCGTTCCTCTATCAATTGTCTTTGAAAATCCAACAAGTTCTCCGAAGATGTAAAACACACAGGAATATTACAATATAATCCTTTATCCTTTAGCAATAAGGCTAAATTATACAAGGAACTTGGATATCCTTCAATTGCCTGAGGACTCCTCTTTTCAATCCCTTTATAATACGCCCCCACTGTTTGTTCATTTATATTATAGCTTGAAAGATAGAGAGTATTTGATATATGTACATACATCATAGTATCTTTCTTCCCTAGATTTCCACGTAAAGACACTAATGGTTGTCCATAAATATATCCACAACGTTTCCTATAGCAATAGAAATAAGCTTGCTCCTTCCAGATTGACTTCCAGTCCTCAAAAACGGTCAAAGGGGTTCCTGTAGTCCCACTTGTCCTATTTTTTAATAATTTCCACTTAGATGTGGTAAGCAGAGCATCAGACTGATGAAGAATCATATCTTTAGTAACAACTGGCAACTTGCTTATATCACCTAAGCATTTTATATCTTCTAATTTTATACCTGCTTCAGTATAAAGTTTATGATAAAAAGAAGACTTTGTATATGCTTTGCGGAAAATTTTTAAGAATACCCTTTCATTTCTTCCCTGTAATTCATCATGTGACATATTATACATCCGCTCAACCTCTTTTACATAAGGGTAAATAACAGGATAAGATCTTAGCAAATATTTTATTGACTCCTTTAAATATTTATTCATTTATCATTTAATAATTTAAGATACAGATTCTCCAATTGCTTTTTCACAGAGTCAGGAAGATGGTCTTTTACCATATCTGCTGATGCAACTCCCATTTTCTCCCTCAATTCCCTATTAAATAGCAAATGGTCTATGGCCTCCTTCAATCCTTTCTTATTACCAGGTTCTATGATAAAACCATTTACTCCATCCTTTACTATTTCTGGTATTCCACCTACATTTGTAGAAATAATTGGCAAATGATAAGACATTGATTCTAAAATTGATATGGGAAGTCCTTCATAATAAGAAGGTAAGATATAAACATCTGCTTCGTTTAGCAACTTTATTTTTTCTTTTCCTGAAACCCAACCTTCATAAAAAGCAATGTCATCTATTTTTAATCGCTTTATAGTATTTAAGACATCTACAACATTGCCATTGCCAGCAAATCGAAATATTAGATTACCCCAATAAGCTTTTTTATTTTCTGAAATAACTTCCAATAAGTCATAAATCCCTTTTTCTTTACATAAAAGGCCTAAAAATAGCAAGACACAAGCGTTTTTTTTAGGACCAGATTTATATATAGGATGTTCTATTGGATTTTTAATTACAATAACATTTTTACACCCTAATTCATTTATGAAAAATTCCTTCCAACTATCTGATAATACAATTACGATATCACATTTTCTTAATGTATTATTTACAATCGTGCGATGCTTCAATGCAAATTCCTTAAATGCACCACCATGCATATGATACACTACTTTCTTTCTAAACAATTTTGATAAAAAAATAAAGATTCGTTTTCGCCAGAAGCTGGCATAAGAAGCACCATGGATATGAACTATTTTAATTTCCGGACAGCATATCATTACAAACATGAAATGAATGAATGCTTCTATAAATATTCCTATCTTTTGAATACTATTTCCATCAACTACAGTTCGTACAAAATGAAAAGGAGAAAAAATAGTAGAATATACTTTTTCTACTGAAGCTACTCCTCCTTTAGCTTTTTTATAATCTATACCAAGAAACAATATTTGGGAAGCTAATGAAAAATTAATTTTGCCACTGTTTTTTTTTATTTTCATATAATATCTATCGATGTTTTAATAAAACAACAAAACTTTTTATTGAAACAAAAATACGGATATTCTTTCATTTGAACTTCTAAACTCTTATTAGAGTGGCTTATCCTTTTCCTATATTCTTATCAAAAAAATAAGCTCTTATACAAGAAGAATATTAAAGCTGATACAACTCTAATCCATACTAAGCTAAATCTATTTTTTAGTTACCAAAAGTTCCCTCAGAACATCTAAAAATATTCTCCCATATTTTAAATCAGGTTCAACATAATTACCTTCTCCAAGATTGTAAAAATAATATTTTATGTTCCTCATTTCTATCTTTTATTAAATCCATAGCTTTAATTATTTGTTCCTGAAAAAACTCTCATAACTATCATTAACCTTTCCATAGAAATCGATTAGAAACTTATTTTGTAATCCCATTTTATTCAATTGACATACCGCTTCCAATATATAATCAGTTCCTTTTTCTAGTATAATACGACCAAGAAAAACAATCGCCCCTTTTTTTAAATTCTAGTTGTGATATTCGGATAATTTTTAATAGACTTAAAATTAGGAACTTGCATCACATTATGTAAGCCTTGTTGCCTAAGTTTATCAACCATTAGCGAACTTTCAACTAAAGTCCAAGTTGTATAATCAAGAATTCCCACTTGATATTTTCCATAATTTATACATTCCTGCAAGTTACCATCAATGACCCAATGTATGCAATTCATTTGCCAATTCAGCTTCTTCAATATCTCTATCATTAAATATATGTTACTTGCCGATGTGGAAAGAACCAATGTATTGTCTCGATGCACAACTATATCCCAAACCAACTGAAAAAAGACCCATGGATGTCGTTTCCAATTTTTAAAATCTATCTGCCGACAACGGATTCCCAATTCCTCTAATTTTCGAATCATTAGTTGGTTCTTCATAGTTTCTCCACAATCGGCTGGTTTCCCCTTATTGATCCATCCAATTATTATTGCTTCACTTTTGGACATATTTTATGACTATAAATACAAGTTTTTCTATTTCAATTACTCATATTGGTGTGCTAACAGCAATACTATTACTAAGGTAAATTGTTAGCAACGAAAATGACCACCAAAATTTCGGTACCTCTCAAAACATCCATAAGAGTTTTATCAAAATTCATACCAATAAATTTGTACCCCATTTTCTATTTAGATATTAAAAGTTCCCTCAGGACATCTAAAAATTTTCTCCCATATTTTAAATCAGGTTCAACATAATTACCTTCTCCCCATTCATTCCAAGATTGTAAAAATAATATTTTATGTTCCTCATCTCTATCTTTTATCAAATCCATAGCTTTAATTATTTGTTTACGAAAAAGTTCAGGAGTTGAATTATACCATATATTCGTCGTATTTTTACCAGCCCTAGGACTTCTATCAAAATTAGGTATAATAGTGGGATATACATTATCCCATTTATCCTCTTTGACATAATAATTATTTATAATATCCTTATAATTATACTTAACTATAATTTTAAGATTAAATACTTTCATCATAAACCTCTTAAAATAATATACCAAAGGAGAATCAGATAATACTTGTGCTCTATTACTACCCCTAGAATTTACAGCATCAAATCCTTTCTCAAATAAATTATTATATACACTCTCTGCCTTTTTAGCCAAAGAAGAATATGTATATCGTTTTTTTATAGAATGACTCGTGGTATTATTGGTTACTGTATAATTTTCAGCAATACCAATAAAATAGAAACCTTTCAACCCATTCTCCATTGCTAAATTATTCCAAATCCTTTTCATTTCTACAAAATTGGGTATTGATAAAGGAGAAAAAATGACAAATAACAATTTCCCATCAACCCTTATATATCGGGAATCTTTAAATGCTTTTAAGTATGTATTAAAATGCAATTTATAATCTTCTTCTCCTGGATATGTTTGTTCCATTATTACAGTTTCTTTAAATTGAGAATTAGACGCAGACCACGTTTTAGTGGACCATGTATGATTTGCCCAACCTAAACAGAAAGGGAAATTAGGATGTCCAGAGTTAACAACTTCATTAAAAGGCCTCTCTAATAATTCCTTGCCGGATCCAAACCAATAATGCCAATAACAGAAACCTTCAATACCTGCATACTTAGCTAAATTTACTTGTTCTTCCCTTACTTCAGGTAACCTTAAATCATAGTATCCTAAATCAGCTGGGACTTTAGGCTGATAATGCTCTTTGAATAAAGGTTTTGCTTTTCCAACATTTGTCCATTCTGTAAATCCTTTTCCCCAAAACATATCATTTTCTGGTATCGGATGATATTGGGGTAAATAAAACGCTATAACTCTTGCTTTCTTATACATTTTTTTTATTTATAAATATTGACTGTGCACAAAAGAATAAAAAACAGATATACCACAAATGCTCACTAGCCGCACCTACAAGAAAGCTAAATAAAAACTTTGAAATAATATACAAAACCAAAAAAGTTTTAGCTTCCATTGTTATTTGCTGTTTTCTATATAAATAGAAGACTAAATAAAAACAAAAATAATATGATAATAGCATGATAATAATTGTCCCTATTATCCCATAGCTTAATAATGAACTTAATAGTTCCCCTTCAAACTCTCCTGTCAAAGCATTCTTTTCTCCATTTTCCAAAAAATAAGCAACATAGCCATAGCCATGTCCAAACAAAAATGTCTTTACATTTAAATTTATTAAAAATATAGTTGCAATTAATTGCCCCAATCTTCCCTCAACAGATGAACCATTTATATTTGCAGCTTCTGAAGAAGAAGAATCAAATATTAAAATAAAAGATTTTACAAAAGGAGCATATTTTTCCAATACAGGGAAATATATTATAGAAACCATTAAAACTCCTACTATAAACAAAAAAAGTAAACGTCGCTTTGGTGGTAATGACGATAAGAATAAAAACAAAACAGGAAAGAAAAAAGCAAATAAAGGGCCTCTTGACCCCGTTAAAAACATATTTAAAAAAATTAATATTATGACAAATAAATCACCCAAATTATTTTGTTTTCGTACAATAATATTAAATAAAGGGATATATCCCAATACAACTAATAATATTCCATATTGTATTGGATTAAAGGTTATTCCAGATAATCGTCCATGCAATCCACCTCTTTCTTCGTTTATAAAACGATTTGCAGATTCTAAATAAGCTATTTTATCATCAAAATACTGAGAGATATATTCTAAATATGGATTAGAATTAACCGAATAAGCATACACTCCATATAAGCATACAACAAAACATAAGATCCTAAAACATTTGTATACATACTTACAATCCCCTTTTTCACCTAAATAGAAAATTGGACAAATAGCGATTAAAGGTATAACACCTTTTAAGTGGGAGATTTGTTGGGACAAAGGAATCGTTTGTTCCCCAAGCAGAGCAATCATTACTCTACTTCCGACATAATATAATAGAAAATATTTAATCCACTTATTAACAAAAAATGTTTCTATTCTATATTTAGACACTACTCCATAACAATAGATGAATAAACAAATTCCTGCGAACAATGAAATCGGTCCTAAACGCACATAATACGGTAAACATGTAACAATACTAAAAAAAGCAGGAAGTATGAAGCGTTGCGAATGTACTGAAAAACAAACAAAAAACAAAAAGATTAACCAGATCAACATTACATCAGTGTTTCTTTACAAGTTTAGCTACAGGTTTAAGCATTAATTCTAGTATTTTAAAAAGCAATACTTGGTTTAATTTGAAAGAATAATTGTGTCTTATTATAATCTTTATTAAGCGTTTAATAATACAAAATCTAATTCTCAAATCAGTACTATATGATCGACGCCAAAAATAACCTGAATAATAACAACTAGCGGCAAAAAGAAAAGCATTATTACTCCAAAGCCTCGGTACTCCTCCTGATTGCATAATACCAGTAGGATGTATTCTATAGCATCCTGTCTTTTCATTTAGATAATAACAAAGACTTTTACCTGCAATAAAAAGAAATAATGAATAATCATAGCCTGCAAACTTCTGTTCTAAATAGTCAGACCAATAATCTTTACGAAAGCATACAGTTAACGTTTGAGGAAAATTATTATTCAACAATTCGCAAAAAATATCACCAGAAAATGATTTCTTCATATTTCTTTCAGAAACATCATTAACATATAATTTACCTAAGACATCAACAGTGTTAAAAGCCGAATAAACAAACCCCACCTTTTCATCATTTTCCATTATATCCACTTGCTTTTGTAATTTATATGGATCTATCCAATAATCATCCCCTTCACATAAAGCTATATATTTCCCATGTGTATGTTCATTCATTATTCGCTCCAAACTTCCATCCTTCTTCGACCATTGATTTTCTCTTTCTAATATAGGTTTAATTATATTAGGATACTTTTCAGCATATTCCCGTATAATATTAGCCGTTCCGTCAGTAGAAGCATCATCATGAACAATTACTTCAAAACAAAAATCTGTTTGCTGCATTACGAAGCCTTCCAAGCATTGACGTATATATGGCTCATGATTATACGTAAGACATTGAATAGTAACCAATGGACTATCTTTTTGTATCATATTTATTATAGTTTATTTACACACTTATTAAACAATGGTTTTTCTACAAACCTCATCCGCAGCATATCAACCAAAATGCAAATCACAAAAATTGCAATTACACTCAAAATAGCATGAAGAACCATGGTATTTGTACCATATTGACCCACGTTATTGAGAATGTCCTGCCACAGCCACTGTCGCATAATATCGCTATTTGCATGGATCAGAAGCACACCAAAAGTACTTGCTCCAATCAAATTTATCACTTTACTGTATCTTATATTCAGGTCCTTGAAAAACATAAACGAGCAAAGAGCAGTAACCAGAGCCATAATATGATTACTATCAGCCACAAACCAAAACACAGGTATATTTTTATTAACAAAGACAGTGGACAACCACGCCATGAACACCACGCTTGCCATAGAAATCAATATAGACAACAAGGTCAACCATCCCCAATTCCTATTGGATATTTTTATTGGAAATCTGTAAAGACGAATATAAGAAGCTATGAAATACAACACGACAAACCATGAGACATAATTTACTCCCAAAGTGATCTTAGGTATAGTACCTATCACACTATACACCAACAGACAAAGAAGAATAAGCCGTAAATGCAACTTAGAGTTCATGGTTTGTATCAAAGATTAAGAAAAGGGATCAACAAATAGAATACCACGAAGCACGCCACAAAATTCACTCCAAAACTTTGTATCGGTACCAATGCATAAAAAACAGTACTGAAAGAAGGACTGCAATATCCCGTAAGCAGAAAAGTGCCTGTAATAATAAGGTTATAGAAATAAATCTCAAACAACAGCTTCATGAATTTTCGTAAGCTGATATGGGATTTACACATAAAATAACCGGTAATCATCACAAAGCAATTGATACCTGTTTTCCCCCACATTCCAAATAAATAAAGAAATATGGACTGGATATGAAGTGGTTCCTCTTTCATCACAGACATTAAGCCGGAATTGACAACATAGTGATGGGCCACAATAAGCAGCATCACAATGATCCGATAAAGTTCCAGATTAGAGTTTCGTTCTTTGCGAGACGATTCTGTTTCATGAATTTGCTTATATGCAGGAATTTTATTTTCACCAGCTTCATGTACACAAGTACATATGCGTATGACGTGAAATATAATAGACTGTTTATCAAATATATACATAAAAATCATTTAATTCTTAATCCATATCATTTTTTGAAGTTTCATCCATCAGTCCTGTCCACACAGCTCGTACTAAAATTTTGTCACAAATTTTCCTCTTACCATCATTATTCCAGTCATTCAAGAAACATTCCTCTTCTTCTTTCGAGAAAGCTACAATAGGAGAAGATTGCAAAGTAATTCCTTTTTATCACATATAATCTTGCAAAATGTCATCCGAAGTATTTTTATATAACTCCTGCTTAACTGTGTCATAAGCTTTCTCGCAGAAAACAGAACTTCCTTTAACAATACGTGCCTTTTCTTCGAGTGTATCATAAGGAAAAAGTTTTTTACCACGATTCACATAATTAAAGGAATGACCATTAGTCAGCAATACGGCTTTAACCTTTTTATTAATTCTATCCAGAACAGGTTTTAGAGTTTCATACTCTCCACAATCTATCAGAATACAGTAATCTACATCTTCTGAATAGAGGACGCAGGTTACACTATTCAGAATAAAATTATTTACAGGAAGTATTGTCATTCATAATCTATATAATGTACATCTTGCAGATGCACGTTATCGAAACATGCTCTTCTCAAATATAGGCGTTTGAATAGATTTATAGACAGAGATATTAAGCAAAACCAGCTTCCTTTTGAAGCTTCTTTTTATTATATTGCCACCAATATTTATCATCTTCGATATGCCAACCAAGAATGTCACCAACCTCCTTTTCTGTGCCATGTTCATACACAATTTGCCACAAATGCTGACCAAAGAAGTTACCTTCAATAATGACCCATCCTTTAGGAGTATATGCTACATCCCATCCAATATAATTTATAGTTGATATCATGTTAGTTGCTACTTCATTCAGCATCTCCAATAATTCATCCCATTTCGGAAATTGAAAACCTATCATCTTGATATGTGATACAGGATGCTCATCAGTAGTATCTCCACTTTCATAATAGCCTTTGGTTTCAATGACACCTGTTTGGAGATTAACACCAGCCATTATTGCATCACGTGACTCACCCACGATAAGGTCATCTGTTATACCGATTTTAGTATATGCTCCCAATAGATGGATCTTGCCCTTCGCTCTTAAAGT
>OLWA01004094.1_pt1 | contig 10160 bp, 4 predicted proteins | sample 1673251 | NCBI WGS metagenome assembly OLWA01 (sample SAMEA3178937, study PRJEB25190) | human gut metagenome | biome: human gut; feature: human-associated habitat; material: faeces | place: Austria | collected 2013
TGAATCTTGTAATCCACAATCTCGTATTTGTCACTGGGCAGGAATTTAGCATAACAAGCTTCATCAACGTCATAAAGGGAACGGTTGTAGAACTCTAATGAAGTCAGGTCTTCTTCCAGCCCGATGACCATATTCTTTTTCGGAGCATGCGTACCTCCCGTGCAGGCTGCAATATATCCTGTCGCCTCCTCTCCCGTAGGAGATAAGGTGACTACTTCTTCGAAGGTGTTGTAATAGTCACTGCTGATCAGTGCTACAACATTCTTGTACATTTCCTTTTCAAACAGTGCGTCGTCATTGCATGACGAAAGCGCTATAATAAGTGCGAGTATCGTTATAAGATTTCGTTTCATCTTCTTCTTTATCGTTTAATTTAATAACCCGGATTCTGGTCGAGAGAAGGTAATCTTCTCATTTCGTCACGTGGGATAGGTACCCAGACAGACCTTTTATCAACGACTCTTGTCAGGAAAGAGGAGGAACTCGGGATGACACGCTGGTAGTAAGTCTCTTTGGTGGCGCCGTCGGGGTTCATCCCGCGGATAGGTTCCTGTTCCGTTTCTTCATAGATACCCCAGCGGCGGACATCATAGAAACGTCTGTTTTCCCATAAGAATTCTACCATACGTTCACGTTCTATCTGTTTTTGTATTTCAGACGTATTGTCAAGCTGGCTGGTGGTTAACCCCGGCAGTCCGGCTCTATAACGGACTTGATTAAATGCCTTTTTGATTTCTTCTTTATTCCGGTCTACAGTATAGGACTGCCCGTCCAGTTCTACAGTATGGGCACTGGTCAGGTTGTTGAGTGCCTCTGCATAAGACAACAGGATTTCTGCATAGCGGATAATCGGGTAGGCTTTTTGGATATGTCGGGCTCCTGTTCCGGTCCAGGCATCCATCGGATTATTGTACTTTTTGATTACGTATCCGGTGATGGGATAGTTGGGCGAAGTGGCTGTAACACCGCCACGACCGTCTTCATCCTGATAGTAGTACTTGGCTGTGTGGTTGTTGAGAGTCGAACTGGACAATGCCTGCCATACTGCCTCGTTGAATCCTACCGATGCATAGAATCGCATTTCGCGATTGGCATACATCTTATATATGCCGGCGTTGAGAGGATAACCGGAAAAGTTACGCGGTTCGGAAGTGAAACCTGTTTCCGAGTAATATCCGTCGGCTGTGGCTTCTTCCTTTGTACGGCCATCGTCCATCAGATAGGCGTCTACCACTTTCTGAGTGACACAGAAACGTCCCCATCCACCCATGGAGGGGGGGAAAGAACCTTTACTGATGGTTTCGTTGATGTATGTCGTGTTTCTTCCCCAGATTAGCTCCGGATTGATGGCTGCCACAGCTTCACCGGTAAAGATGTCCGAATAGGATTTAAAAGGGTCTATTCCGTTGGCTCCGTCCGGATAGTTGTCGTAGAAATGAGGGTCGGAAGTGACTCCGGCAGGAAGTTCCGGGGTGTTGTCGTCTTTCGCATACGTATAGAGCTTGTATGCTCCCATATCCATTACTCGCTTGGCTGCTGCTGCAGCCACTGCCCAGCGGCTTTCGTCATATTGTTGAGATACATAGTGTACACCATCAGTCTTGCGCTTCCAGTTGCCGAAGTAGGCACTGGCAACAGGTCCTCCGTTGAACAACGGGCTGGCATGTATCAATCGCAGGCGGGCTACCAGACCGAGTGCAGCCCCTTTGGTGGGCCGTCCGAAGTCCAGAGTAGAAACATCCTGAGGCAAAGGCAGCAAACGGGCTGCTTTTTCAAACTCTTCACAAGTATAGTTCATTGTTTCGTCATAGGTGGCCCTGGGGCGGTCGTAGTATTCGATAGGCTCATTCGTATTGACTACCTCATCTCCCAATAAGATTGCCGGACCGTAATCGACCAAAAGATTGTAGTAGGCGAAGGCACGGATAAAGCGTGTGTATCCTTCCAGTCTGAGCCGTTCCGAGTTTGTCAGGTCTTTCGGGCGGTCGAGGTTTTGCAGGATGCTGTTGCACTTACGGATGATTTTGTAGTATTTGCCCCATTGGTTCAGGTTGGGTGAACCGGAACCCAAGAAATCCTGCGTGATCTTTCCATTGGCGAAATCCATGCCATGATATATATTGGCTGTTCCGCTTCCGGTCAGTCCGTTAAATCCTTCATCGGTGGCCATGGGGCCCGGTGTATACCCGTTTCGGATGGTCTGTGCCTCATCCGGGAACATGGCTGCCGCTCCCCACATATACGCTTCCATATATCGGGCATTGGTGAAAACCGAGTCGATGTTGAATTCATCATCAAAGTAATTGTCTATGTTTAAGAAGTTGCTGCAGGACGTTACCAACATGACTGCCTGAACCAAGAAGAACGTTCTTGCTGTTTTTTTTATTAGGGATGTTTTCATTCTATCGGGTGATGTATTTATTAGAGATTGACATATAATTGCAGGGAATAGGTGGAAGGGATGGGATATACACGGCCGTTCCAGCGTGCCTGTTCCGGATCGAAGAGTTTCACTTTATCCCATACATAGAGGTTGTTACCTACGAATTGGATATCCAGTGAAGAAACACCTATGCGTCTCAGAAATGCTGCTGCAAGATGGTAATTCAGGGTGATTTCCTGCAGGCGTATGTAGCGTGAATCGCCCTGCCAAAAGGTGGATAACTGGCTGTTGTTGCTGTTATTTCCATATTGCAGGCGTGGGAAACGCGCGTCCTTGTTTTCGGCAAGGGATGGGTCGATCCCGTGTGCGATGGCATAATCTTTGGGAATCCATCGGTTGGCCGGATTGGCTGCCAGGGTGAGTACATTTCCGGTATTACCTTCGAAGAAAGGCATATATCCCATTCCGTTGAGGCGGGTTTCGTCGTTCACTGTCGTCTTTTGACCTACATAGAAAAAAGAGGTCTTGCCGGTTCCCTTGAACAATACACCCAGAGTCAGATTCTTGTAGCGGATTTCTGCCCCCAGGCCGTACATCAGCAGCGGATAAGTGCTGTGTGTCAACGGCACCATGTCCAGCTTGTCCACCATACCGTCTCCATTGATATCCTTATATTTGATGTCACCGGGCATTACTTCCCCGAAAGTCTGCTTGGGACCGTATTTGATGTCATCTTCGTCCTTAAACAGTCCGACTGCCTGATATCCGCGGATGGAATTGTACGGGAAATTATTGTATTCCAGGTAAGGGTACTCCAGATAAGCCTGCTCCCAGTTCTGTACTTTATTTTTGGAGTACGTGAAATTACCCCGTAAGGTGAAGCCGAAATCGGGAGTGAAATCCTGCGTGAAGCTGATGTTTCCGTCGGCACCGTAACTTTTCATTTTACCCACATTCGCGTATGGATTGGAGACCACTCCTACGAACTCGGGCACCTGTACCCGTTGCTGGAAAATACCGTTACGCTGATCATGGAAAATATCGACAACGAAATCGATCTTGTTATTAAACAACTTTCCTTCAATACCCACATTGGACTTGATGGCCTTTTCCCACGCCAGGTTATCGGCTCCGATACGTGTCTCGCCAATAATCTCGATGTCGGGAACGCCCCAAGCTGATCCGGTACCTTCGTTCACTTTAGTAAGGTAAGGGAAGCGGACGTCGGTAATCCGGTCGTTACCTACCGAACCATACGAAGCCCTTATTTTAAGATAGTCGAGCCAGGGGAGCGCCTCTTGTATAAATTTGTAGCCGGTAGGCACCCAGCCCAATGCGACGGACGGGAAGAAACCGTATTGTCTGCCGGGCTGGAAGTTTTCGGAACCGGTGTATCCGAAGTTGACGTCCAGCAGGTAAGTATCCTTGTAGCCATAAGTAAACCGGCTGGATACTCCCTGATAGCGCAAGGGAATGGCCGATAAGTTGCTTGTGGCGTCGTCCGTGTCTTTGGAATCGCTGATGTAATAATAGACCAGCGCGGATGTCCGGTGATCTGTACCGAAGAGCCGGTCATAATTGAGCGTAGCCTCAAAGTGGTATTTGCGGTACTGGCGGGTGGACTTGCTGTACGAGGCTTTTTTCTCCTGTACGGTTTCCTGCATGATGAGTGATCCGTCGCTTGCTCTGCCCAGTGCATTGTAGAGGGCCGGCTGCACGCTTCTCCGTTCATTGAAGTAGCTGTGGATATCGTACGCTCCCTGTACACGTAGTTTAAGCCCGTTGATCAATTCGGAAAAGTCCTGATTGATTGCCAAAGTCGATTTGCCCTTGTACACTTCGTTGGCAGCCTTTCCCGTATGGTTGATCATGACATAAGGCGATGACAGCTCTCCGGCACCGCGTCCGGGCAGCATACCATTGGAATATTGGGTGGGGATGGACAATGGAGTAAGCCGCGACTGTGCTCCCCATATATATTCGGTATTGGCTACGCCGGGTTGATTCAACTGGGAGAGGAATCCGTCCGAACCCAAATAAACTTTCGTTGATTTGGTCAGGTTCACGTCTAGATTGATACGGTAATTATAGGTGTTGTAGCTGACGTTCGAACTGTATATACTGTTCTTGTCTACCTTGTAGGCCGCACTTTCGTTTTTACCTCCCAGGCTCAGAAAATAACGTGCCACATCGCTTCCGCCACGTCCGCTTACATAATAAGTGTGCCGCCAGAATGTTTTGTTGAGTATCTCATCCTGCCAGTTTACGTTGGGATAGAGGTCGGGGTCGAGACCGTCGCGTATAATTCCCATTTCCGTATCGTCATACAAAGGTGTTTCGTTCCGTACTGCTCTGGCTTCGTTTGCTAACTGCGCATACTCATAAGCTCCCAGATATTTCGGCAGACGGTTGAGGACGGACAGCGTGGTGTTGAAACGTCCGGTAATCTGAATTTTGCCCGAAAGGCCTTTCTTGGTGTTGACCAATACGACTCCGTTGGCTCCCCTTACTCCGTACACGGCAGTTGCCGACGCGTCTTTCAGGATGGAGAAACTTTCGACATCGGCAGGGTCGATGGTGTTGAGGTCGCCTTCCAGACCGTCAATCAGTACAAGGGCACTGCTGTTGGCTCCGAACGTACCGATACCACGTACCCAGAAATCGGCGATATTCTGACCGGGCTCGCCACTGCTCTGCAAGGAAATGACACCGGCTGCCCTGCCTCCCAACAAGTTACTGATGGAAGGGGAGGGGGACTGGATATCTTTAGTGCTGACCGTCGTAATGGCACCTACCGAACTGATTTTCCGCTGAACGTTTCCCAGTGCGACGACAACCACTTCATCAAGGGAATTGTTGTCTTCAAGCAGTGTGACCGTTAAGTCGGTTTGGGGTTTGATGGCCACGTGCTCCGACGGTTTGAAGCCGATAAAAGAAAATATCATTTTGTCTCCATAAACCACTTTCAGCTTGAAATTACCGTCATTGTCGGTTGTGGTACCTTTGGAGGGCTTGTCTTTGATGTATACCGATACGCCGGGCATGGATAGCTTGTCCTTATCCACGACAGTTCCTGAAACGGTAAATTCCTGAACTTGCTGCGCGAAGGTTGTTGCCGAAAGCAATAAGCAGAACGACATTAAGTATAAAATCTGTTTGATTTTCATTGTGAGTTTACTTTGTTATTCGATAACCAATTTGCGAATGCGTGCATTACCCCAGTCTGCAATGTAAATGTCTCCCTGTTCATTGACAGCCACTCCCCAGGGATTCTTGAATAAGGACTCTACCGGTCCTCCGTCCTTGTATCCGGCGACGCCGGGCTGTCCGGCAACTGTCGTGACGATATTGTCGGCAGATATCATGCGGATGCAATGGTTGCCATAGTCGGCTACGAACATATTGCCGTCGTTGTCAAACTTGATATCCTTGGGATAATTGAAGAGGGCATCTTCAATCGGACCGTCACGGAAAGCGCTGCCACCGGGAGCATTGAGACGCTTAAATCCGCCTGTTCCATCCGGATCGCGGAGGTCGAGCACCGAAATCCCTTGTCTGTATGCGGTAGGGGCGTTGGAGTGAAGCGTTATATACAGAAGCCAAGGCTTCGCAGGATTAATCGCCTGTCCGTATTGTGATCCGCTGGGACCTTGATGGATAATGTGTCCTTCGAATGTGTTGGGATCTATTTTAGCGATCTTTCCATCACGGTATCGTGTATATAGATAGCCGTCATAAGGGCAGAAGGTGACGAAATTCTTGTATCTGTCGGCATCTACGATTGAGTTCAGATCCGACTGTGAGTATTTTATGTTACGCTGGCGGGGATACCAGGCTTCACGCGGATCGAAGGTAAACGTCACTTCTTTGACCGACTCGTGTGCGGCGGTCAGCATTCCGGTGGCACGGTCCACCGTTAAGCCGTTGGCATATAAGATACGGTTGGCGGCATCTGCTTCAATGAGAGGAGTCACAATGTTCTGTTGTTCGTTTATCCGGGCGATTCCAAATGTACCGCCGTCACGCCATGACATGAAAAGATTGCCTTCGGCATCCAGATCAAGATATTTGCCATATACCTGAGCGGTGGAGAGTGTTCCGGCAAGGAAGCTCGTTTCACCGTTTCCGGTGACCGTGCTGACCAATGCCTGTGTATGATAAGCATATGTTTCTTCGTAAGCGACAGAATCGGTGTCGACCACTACGGAGATACGGGGATTATCGCCCGGAAGGCGCGGTACAATGGCATAAATACGGCTTCCGCTTGATGAAACGACGGAGGCCCTGGCATTGTTGAAATATACTTTGATTTTACTCACGTCGGTGCCGAAGTTTTTTCCGTCCAGAAGAATTTTGTCACGTGCTCCGCCTTCTTTGGGATAGAAGGAGGTCAGTACAATCGGTTGATCGGATTGGTGGGCTTTCTCGGTGGGCTCACTGTAGCTTTCGCAACTCGATAAATAGAAGAAAGCTACCAGCGAGCAGGCTAGGGATAAGTAACGATTCATAAAGTAATAATTTAAAATTAAACGATTATCCGCATGTAGTTCGTCGGATATCTTGATATTACATGGCTTTGATGGCTGGAACTTTATAGTTTGATGGTGTAATCCAAACCTTTATCGGGGGCTACGATGAAGTTGGTAACTTCAAAATTGCAGTCGCCTCCTTTGATACCGTTGTCAAACTTCACAGAGATTGTATGCTGCGTATGTGGTTTCAATGTCATTTCGCGGAAATAGACCAAAGAAGGATCATGTGCGGTCTTTTTCAGTTTCAGTACCAGATCGGTAGCGTTCATGACAGAAAATGTCACTTCTTTTTCGGTGCGTTTCACTTCTTTTATGTCTACGCATTTTTCAAAGAAGGGACGGAGGATTTCTTCACGCCCGATCACCAGTTCGCGGTAATAAACGGCGGTGCGGCGATTGTCGAGTGCTTCACGGATACCTTCCGGAGAACGTTCTTTGACAAAGACAAACGTCATCGTGCGGTGTTCGCCTTTTGAAAAATCATAGTCTGTCTGGATAGGCTGGTGGATATCGGAAGTTCCTATCATGGTCAGATTCTTGTCCAGACACCATTGAATGGCTTCGGGCATGAAAAGACCACCATTGGCTACTTCAATGCCGTGCATGCAGCCGTCATTGTAGAGTTGTGTATGCTCAGGCCACCACAGGGTGGAGTCCGGCTGCTGGCGTGCCCAGCCCGGATGATTCCAGAAGATAAAGGCTCCTTGTTTTTTTGCCTCATTGAAAGCGTCTTTATATGCCTTTTGTTCCAATGGATTGGAGTCGTTCAGGAAGATTGCATTAAAATGTCCCGGAGGCATGGAACGGGTGATTTCACTGCCTCTGATTAGAAGTATTCCTAACTTCTTCGCCTGCTTCTGAGACAGTTCATAAGAGCGGTTATGATCTGCTATAATGTCTTTTTTGTGTGGGCGGTACTCAATATGTTCTGTCAGAGAAATGGCATCCAGTCCTTCTCGATATGCTTCGTCTACACGTACGGTAGGCCATACCAGACCGTCCGAAAAAACACTGTGCATGTGAAAGTCACATTTTAAAGTAGTGTACCCGTTCAGATTGGGAACTTGAATCTCATTGCGGCGTTGCGCTTGTGCGCTCATTAAACACATTGCTGCCAGTGCAACTCCCATCAATACTTTTTTAATTTTCATTTCTTTTGCTTTAAATTAGAGATTTGGTTTTCTTTTGGAATGCCTCTGTCCGGTCATTGGAAAATGGTACTAAACATAGGCCCCTGTGTATTTTGGCGCAAATGTATATGCAAAAAAAAGACCTGCAATAGGCGCAGTAAAAGCTTAACGGGAACTTCACGGAAAAGAAATGTAATCGTTAACGTCTGTGAAAAATGTAATGCCTTTGTAAAGTGTGAGTGTCCTTGTAAACGGACATGAGTTGTTTTGTCTGTGTGGAAATAAAAAAGAAATGGATAGCCAATTTATGCGTTGCAGCATAAAATTGACTATCCATTTCTTTGATTGAGTTCCTCTTTATTTAAGAGGCTTTCTTCTCTTTTACATCACTGCTGGCTTCTACCACATTCACTACATAGTCGCCCAATTTCTCACATTCGGCGATAATATCCATATAATAGACTCCCATCTGATAATCATATTCCTTGTTGTTGACATCCAGAATATTCTGATTTTTCAGTTGGTTACGGTAGTTATTGATTTCGTTTTCGATGTTGAAAGACTTGTTGATATCAATGCTTTGGTGTTCCGGTTTCTCTACCACCACAATCATTTGTGCGAGGGCATCATCGGTCAGCTTCATCATGAAGTGGATGTGCTCGTATTGCTTTTCGGTAAAGTCCTGATTCGTCTGGCGTTTCCGGTTGATGGTGCGTGCCAGGTTGTAACAGCTGTCGCCGATACTTTCGATTTCCGTCACTTCGCGCAGCATGGCACGTATCTGCAACTTACTTTCAGAACTCAGACGCCCTTCGGATACCTGATTCAGATAATTGGCTATTTCAAGTTCCATGTTGTCGCTGATGTTCTCGTACTTTTCTACGCGGCTGAACAGCTTGTTAAAGTCATCGTCCTTTTCGGTGTGCATCAAGTCCTGCACCATTCCGAACATACGGTGGGTACGTTCTGCAAACAGGTGGATTTCCTTGCGTGCCTGCAGGATAGAAAGCTCCGCAGTAGAAAGCATACCGCCGGTGATAAACCGAAGGCGAGGTTCCTCGTCTTCCTCTTTCGGGTGGATTAATGCGCATACGGTGCGTTCGATCAGTTTCACTCCCCATATCAGGATACATACGTTACAGATATTAAAGATAGAGTGGAAAGCGGACAGTTTATAAGAAATGGCTACTTCCGGATTATTGCTCTGGAAGAAGGTATCCACTACCCAGTTGACCAGTTCCATGAAAGGATGGAAAATGATCAATACCCAGATCACACCGAACACATTAAAAACAAAATGGGCCAATGCTGCCCGCTTAGCCTGTGTGTTGGCTGTTAATGCGGCAAGATTGGCCGTGATGGTAGTTCCGATGTTTTCGCCCAGTACGAGCGCTGCTCCCAGTTCCAGACTGATCCAGCCGTTGGCGCACATAATTAATGTGATTGCCATCGTGGCGGCTGAGGCCTGTACGATCATAGTCAGTATGGTACCGATGAATAAGAACAGGAGAATGGAGAAGAATCCCATATCCGTGTAGTTCTGAACAAAGGCGAGCATTTCCGGGTTGGCGTTCAGGTCGGGAGCGTTTGCTTTCAGGTAAGAAAGTCCCATGAAGAGGAAGGAAAAACCGAAAATGAATTCACCGATGGATTTACGGTTGCTCTTGCCGGAGAAGATGAGCGGAAGGGCGATGGCCAGAAGTGGAAGAGCGAAAGCGGCCATATCAACCTTAAATCCGAAAATTGAAATAATCCATGCCGTAACCGTCGTACCGATATTTGCTCCAAAAATAACACCGGCTGCCTGATACAGATTCATCATGCCGGCATTTACGAAACTGACGACCATAACTGTCGTCGCACTGGATGACTGGATCACCGCGCAGAACAGAATTCCGACCAGTGTTCCCATAACCCGGTTGGAAGTTACCGCTTCCAGAATATTACGCATTCTGGCTCCGGCTGCCTTCTCCATACCATCTCCCATCTGATGCATACCCAGAAGGAAGAGGCCGAGCCCGCCCATCAGTGTCACAATTACACTCAAATCCATTTTTTCTCTACCTCATTCGTCCATTTTATGACAAAACAAAAGCGTATGTTGTTTAACATACG
>OLWA01004099.1_pt1 | contig 10149 bp, 5 predicted proteins | sample 1673251 | NCBI WGS metagenome assembly OLWA01 (sample SAMEA3178937, study PRJEB25190) | human gut metagenome | biome: human gut; feature: human-associated habitat; material: faeces | place: Austria | collected 2013
AAGGACAGAAAATGGGTATTTATGAGGAGCTTAAGGCGAGAGGCCTTATTGCACAGGTAACGAATGAAGAGGAAATCAGCAAGATGATTAACGAGGGAAAGGCTACATTCTATATCGGATTTGACTGTACAGCCGATTCTCTTACAGCGGGACATTTCATGGCGCTAACACTTATGAAGCGCCTTCAGATGGCAGGCAACAAGCCAATCGCACTGATTGGCGGCGGTACAACCATGATCGGGGACCCTTCGGGAAGAACCGATATGCGTAAGATGCTTACAAAGGAAGATATTGAGCACAATGCAGAATGTTTCAAGAGACAGATGGAGAGATTCATTGATTTTGGCGAGGGAAGGGCTCTCATGGTCAACAATGCAGACTGGCTTTTAAATCTCAACTATGTTGAGCTGCTTCGCGAGGTCGGTGCCTGCTTCAGCGTTAACAACATGCTTCGTGCTGAGTGCTACAAGCAGAGAATGGAGAAGGGGCTTTCATTCTTAGAGTTCAACTACATGATCATGCAGAGCTACGATTTCTATATGTTATACCAGAAGTACGGCTGTAATATGGAGTTCGGCGGCGATGACCAGTGGAGCAACATGCTTGGAGGAACAGAGCTTATCCGCCGTAAGCTTGGCAAGGATGCCCATGCCATGACAATCACGCTTCTGACCGATTCAAACGGAAAGAAGATGGGAAAGACCGCAGGAAATGCAGTATGGCTTGACCCTAACAAGACTTCACCTTACGAGTTCTTCCAGTACTGGAGGAATGTCGATGACGCCGACGTAATGAAGTGTATCAAGATGCTCACCTTCATCCCTCTTGATGAGATTGAGAAGATGGAAAGCTGGGAGGGCAGCCAGTTAAATGAGGCTAAGATGATTCTTGCTTACGAGCTCACCAAGCTTGTTCACGGTGAGGAGGAGGCCAAGAAGGCCAAGGCAGGTGCGCTTGCCATATTCGGCGGCTCAGGAGATTCATCCAACATGCCTACAGTTGAGATTGAGGATGCTGATTTCAGGGACGGCTTTGTCGATATCCAGACACTTCTTGTGAAGGCAGGTCTCTGCCAGTCACGCGGCGATGCGAGACGTAATGTTGAGCAGGGCGGTGTCACAGCCAACGATGAGAAGGCAACACTTGACACCAAGTTCACCAAGGCTGATTTCGGCGACGGAATTGTTATCAGAAGAGGTAAGAAGAACTTTAAGAAGGCAGTGCTTAAATAGCGGCTGCGAGCGTTAAAGGGATATTTTATTTTGGCTTTTGCAGACAGGCAATAATGGCTTTTTTGTTATTGAAAGTCCACATGCATCATGTACGGGTGTATGTGGACTTTTATTATGCCGTTTAGGCGGCCTCTTCGCAGGTAGAGATTTTTACGGAGAAAATTCTTTCTTGATTTTATTTATACGAAAGACCGCCTGACAGTTGTATTGCCATATGAAGGCGGTAAAAACCTTCATAACTTCCAATTTTTCCATTGACAAATATTGAAATGTCGGGGTCAAAACATGTGCTATACACTCGTACATTAAATTAGCATGTTTTGACCTCAACAGTATATTAAATAAAGTTAATTATTATTTTTTAAATAGTATATTGCAATATAGAATAGCTTGTGATATTATACATATGGTTACAAAATAAATGAGGCGCTGTAAAGCATATTTACGTAATGCGTTGTGTTCGCAGTCGTCTGAATAGTTTAATTATTGGTGAAGGGAGTGTTTACATGAATACGCAGATGAAGAAGGGTGTTTTGGAGCTGTGTGTTCTCTCTATGCTGAGTAGGGGAGACAGGTATGGGTATGAGCTCACGGAGAGCTTGTCGGAGGAGATGTCGATAGCACCGGGAACCTTGTACCTCATACTTAAGAGGCTCAAGGATGATGAGTGTGTTGAGACATATCTTGTGGAGTCGGAGTCGGGTCCGGCGAGGAAGTATTATCACCTTACGGATAAGGGAAATGAGACATTATTGCAGCAGAAGAACGACTGGCAGCAGTTTATAAGAATTGTTGACAAGTTTATAGGTGAGTAGGAGAGGGAGGATAAGATTATGACAAGAGCAGAATATATGGAGAAGCTTGCGCAGGCGCTTAAGGCTTATGACGAGGACTTTGCATTGGATATTATCGGGGATTACAGGAGACATTTCGATGAGGCGGCTGCGGACGGAAGAAGTGAGGAGTCCGTATGTGAGGAATTAGGAAGCGTTGAGGATTTTATAAGGGATATACCTGAGGAGTTTAAAAAGAACTGTGATGAAAAAGCATCCGGGAGAACGGATTCATCAAGTGAAACCTCAGATTATAAGGATGATTTCGGCAAGCTTGCGGGTGACCTTGGCAAGCTGGTAAATGAGGCGGGTAAGATGGCAGGAAAGGCAGGAATAGCTGCAGGAAAGGCTGCAATCAAGGCGGCTAAAAGCGCAGATTCTGCGATAAGCAGGCTCAGTGAGGTCATTTCCGACAAGCTCAGCGAGGTGATGTCGGATGTGTCGAATGATATGGCAGAGAACGCCGCCGATGATAACACCGCAGATAGCAGCAACGAAGGTGCGGAACATACCTGTGACAGGGCTGCAGAGTTTGACAATGTCGATGTCGAAGAGTACGCAGACATTGATTTTAATAAAGACAATATTAGTAACAATGTCAATAATAATAACAATAGTAATGTCATCAATAGAGACATTAACAATAGCAATACCATAAACAGTAATGTGAACGATAGCAACATGAATGCTGGTACAGCCGGAGCCTACGCCGGAAATACAGCTTTGGATATTGTGAATCCGCTTATGGTGTGCAGCTATACCGGACTTAGGGGGCTTAAGATGAGTGTTGTCGAGCCAAATGTGGAGCTTGTACAGGCGGACACGGCTGCAATCACAATCATTCTTTCAAGACCGCTTACAAAGAAGGAAAAGATGTATATGAATCCGATTGTCTCAGTTGAGGATGGTATACTTAAGGTTAAGCAGGAGAATAAGAACAAAGCTGTTTCCTTTATTTATAATCCGGTAAATGAGCCGCTCACATATTTTGTCACTGTTCCGGCACAGTTTGAGAAGTTGAATGTTTCAACAGTGAGCGGCGGAATATATATACAGAGTGATATCAAAGCTGAGAGCTGCAGGCTTTCAACGGTGAGCGGCGGCATATATGTAGACGGTGACATCACTGCTGAGGAGTGCAGGCTCTCAACAGTGAGTGGTTCCATAAAGGTCCAGCATGACATACATGCCGATAAGCTGAAGTTTAACACAGTGAGCGGTCAAATCAGGACAGTTGCACAGTTATATGCGAAGGGGCAGGAGTTCAGCTCTGTGAGCGGAAGCGTGAATGCAGTAGTTGCCGGTGAAAGCTTCAGTGCTGAGACGGTGAGCGGTTCAGTCAATTTAGCTGTAATTGGAGCATGTTCAGGTAAGGTGAATACGGTTTCAGGCGGAATAGTGATTAAACTCTTATCAGATATCGGAATCGACATAAAGTGTTCAGGCATGAGTGGCTCCCTGAAGCTTATGACGGATAAGCATGTTGTATGGGATAACTACGATGAAAAGAATACGATGCGCTTCGGATTTGCCAAGTCCGACAGGCATGCAGTGTTCGGTGACGGGCAGGCACGGATAACATCAAGCTCCGTGAGCGGTTCGGTCAAGGTATACGATTTTGGAAAAACAGAATAAGCCTTGGGACAGGGACCAGACCCCGTGTCCCAAGTTTGGGACACAGGGGTCTGGTCCCTGTCCCAGCGTGGCTGCCGCAGCAGAGGTTTTCTGCGCGGCAGCTTTTTTGTGTAAAAGTGAAATCTTATAAAGGTTATATTAACTTTTCATAAAGTCTGTTGACTTAAGTTTTTTTGGGTGGCATTATTGCTTGTAAACAGTAAAAAATACATTAAGTACATTATAAAGGTAATGTTGTGAACCTTTGACCGCAACGGCATATTATAGATGATGTACTGTGGGAAATGAGGAAATTATGGGAAAATTGATTAAGTATCTGGCTGACCATAAGCTTGCTGTGCTTGCTATACTGCTGCTTCTGGGTGTCCAGGCATTCTGTGACCTATCGCTCCCGTCATATACCTCGGATATCGTTGATGTCGGAATACAGCAGAGCGGTATCAAGGGTGCGGCGGCAGAGAAGTACACTGCGCAGACATATGAGGCATTGAAGCTTTTTATGAGTGAAGATGAAATTACGTACATGGACGAATGTTACGAGATGGATGGTGAGTTGTATGTCAGAAAAAAATTGTCATCGAAGGAGCTTGATAAGTTAAATGATACACTGCTCACTGCGGCGGGCATGGTGTATTCGGTTGAGACATCCGGTCAGTACAGTGTCAGTCAGCTTGTTGACGGTTATAGGGCAGGGCTTGTGACAAAGAAAGCACTGTCGGATGTAGCAGGGCAGGTTGAGGCTGCCATGGGGGATATGGCTTCTTCCATGGAGTCTCAGATGGCGGTTGAGCTGGTAAAGAGTGAGTATACGCTTCTGGGCTATGACCTTAATGCAATCCAGAGAAATTATCTTCTGATTACAGGAGCTAAGATGCTTGCCATGACACTTCTCATGGTTGCGGCTGCGATAGGAGTGGGATTTATCGGGGCAAAAACAGCAGCAGCTATAGGACGTGACCTCAGAGAGAAGCTTTTTACCAAGGTCATCGGATTTTCCAATGCCGATATAAATAAATTTTCAACAGCCTCTCTTATAACAAGAAGCACCAACGATGTACAGCAGGTACAGCAGGTATCGGTCATGATGCTCAGAATTGTCCTGTATGCACCTATAATAGGAATAGGCGGTATCATAAAGGTTATGGGAACAGATACCGGAATGGGTTGGATAATCGGTGTTGCTGTTGGCGCGGTGCTTTCGCTTGTGCTTGTGCTCATGGTTGTTGCCATGCCTAAGTTTAAGAAGATGCAGAGCCTTGTCGACCGTGTAAACTTAGTATCACGAGAGATACTCACGGGCACGATGGTCATAAGAGCGTTCAGCAGGGAGAAGCATGAGGAGGAGAGATTTGACAAGGCGAACAGGGAGCTTATGTCAACACAGCTCTTTACCAACCGTGTCATGTCCATGATGATGCCTGCGATGATGCTCATTATGAATGCAATTACAGTGCTTATAGTATGGATGGGTGCGAAGGGAATTGACATCGGACGCATGCAGGTGGGTGATATGATGGCATTCATAACCTACACAATGCAGATTGTCATGGCATTCCTTATGATAACGATGATATCCGTCATGCTTCCTAGAGCGGGCGTTGCGGCAGATCGTATCGAGGAGGTTTTAAACACCCGGGAGACGATAACGGATAAGGCAGACACTGAAAATACAGACAGGAAGCTTACAGACTGCAAGGGAATCGTCGAATTTAAGAATGTTTCATTCAGATTCGATGGTGGAAGTGAGAATGCAATCTCCGGCTTGAGCTTCAAGGCTGAACCGGGAAAAACGACAGCAATCATAGGAAGCACAGGCTGTGGAAAATCCACGGTGGTAAATCTATTAGACAGATTCTACGATGTCACGGAGGGAAGCATAACGCTTGACGGTGTGGATATCCGCGATATGTCGCAGAAGGAGCTTAGAAGCCATATAGGTCTTGTGCCTCAGAAGGGTGTGCTCTTTTCGGGAACGATTGAGAGCAATATCAAGTACGGCGGGGATTTTGTTACTGATGAGGATATGAAGGAGGCGGCTGCTATCGCGCAGGCGACTGAGTTTATTGACAGCAAGAAGGATGGCTACGCTGAATCCATCGCGCAGGGTGGAACGAATGTGTCCGGAGGGCAGAAGCAGAGACTATCCATTGCCAGAGCCATTGCTGTAAAGCCTAAGGTATATGTGTTTGATGACAGCTTTTCGGCGCTTGATTTTAAGACGGACGCGGCGCTTAGAAAGGCACTTTCAAAGAGAACAAAGGAAGCTTCCGTGATTATAGTTGCACAGAGAATTTCAACCATTATGAATGCAGACCAGATTATACTTCTTAATGAAGGCAGGACTGTTGGAAAGGGAACACACAGGGAGCTTTTAAAGAACTGTCCTGAATATCTTGAAATTGCAAAATCCCAGCTTTCCGAAGCGGAGCTTGCAGGAGAGGAGGCTTAAAGGATGGGCGATAATAGAGAATATTCAAAAAACAGAAATATGGGCAGACGTGGCCCGGTTGGACACGGCGGCATGATGCCGGGCGAGAAGGCGAAGGACTTTAAGGGCACAACAAGGAAAATATTGTCCTATATCGGAAGCTATAAGATAGCGATAGTGCTTGTAATGATAAGTGCCGTTGCCGGAACGGTCTTTAACATAGTAGGACCGAAGGTGCTGTCAAAGGCGACAACCGAGATATTCAACGGTCTTGTATCAAAGGTGTCCGGCGGAGCGGGCATTGATTTTCACAAGATAGGTGTTATTTTGCTTATACTTCTTGGCTTGTACTGTGTAAGTGCGTTGTTTTCATTTATACAGGGATATATAATGAGCGGTATATCGCAGAAATTAAGCTTCAGGATGAGAAAGGAAATTTCCGGGAAGATTAACAGAATGCCTCTGGCATATTTTGAGTCTAAGACTGTCGGTGAGGTGCTCTCAAGAATAACCAATGATGTTGATACCTTCGGAATGAGCCTCAACCAGAGTATAACAACGCTTATCACATCGGTGACAACACTTATCGGTGTGTTCATAATGATGATGACGATAAGCCCGCTTATGACGCTTATCGCGCTTGTGATACTTCCGATATCAGCATTTTTGATAAGTGTTGTTGTAAAACATTCTCAGAAGTATTTCAAGGCACAGCAGGAATACTTAGGAGACATTAACGGAACAATAGAGGAGTCCTACAGCGGACATACGATAATCAAGGCATTTAACCGTGAGGAAAAGGTAAATCAGGATTTTCAGGAGACGAACGCAAAGCTCTACGCATCTGCGTGGAAATCACAGTTCTTGTCGGGACTTATGCAGCCTATAATGACATTTGTAGGAAATCTTGGCTATGTTGCGGTGGCTGTGACAGGCAGCATGCTTGCGGTTGCCGGTTCGATTACGGTAGGTGATATTCAGGCGTTCATACAGTATGTAAGGAGCTTTACACAGCCTATAACACAGATTGCACAGGTATTTAACATGCTTCAGTCGATGGCTGCCGCTGCGGAGAGAATATTCGAGTTCCTTGACGAGGAGGAGGAGCCGGTTACCGAGAATCCGGTAAGACTTGAGGATATCAAGGGTGAGGTTGAATTTGAGCATGTCAGGTTCGGCTATGACCCGCAGAAGCCTGTCATCCATGATTTTACATGTCATGTGGAGCCGGGAAGTATGGTTGCAATCGTGGGTCCTACAGGAGCAGGAAAGACCACCATGGTCAAGCTGCTCATGCGCTTTTACGATGTGAACTCCGGCTGTATCAAGGTGGACGGCGAGAATGTGAAGGACTTTGAGAGAAGGAATCTTCGTGAGGCGTTCGGAATGGTGCTTCAGGATACATGGTTATTCAAGGGAACCATCATGGAAAATATCAGATACGGACGTCTTGATGCGACCGACGAGGAGGTCATCGCGGCAGCTAAGGCAGCCAATGCGGACCACTTTATAAGGACACTTCCCGGCGGCTATGCTATGGAGCTTAACGAGGAGGCAAGCAACGTGTCACAGGGACAGAAGCAGCTTCTCACAATAGCCAGAGCCATACTTGCCGACAACAGGATAATGATTCTTGATGAAGCGACAAGCTCAGTAGATACCAGAACGGAGCAGCACATACAGGATGCGATGGCAAACCTTATGAAGGGAAGAACGAGCTTCGTAATAGCGCACAGACTTTCAACGATAAGGGATGCGGATGTCATTCTTGTGATGAAGGACGGAGATATCATAGAGCAGGGAAATCACAAGCAGCTTTTGGCACAGAATGGTTTCTATGCACAGCTTTACAACAGCCAGTTTGAAGGATAAAAGTCTGGGACAGGGGTCTGACCCCTTGTCCCATTTTTGGGACATAGGGGTCAGACCCCTGTCCCAGACAGGAAGGGAGATGGATTATGAAACATCTGATTAACAGCAGGAAGGACTTGTTTACAATCCCGAATCTTATGGGATATTTCCGCATAATACTCATTCCTATATTCATGGCGGTGTATATAGGTGCCGACAGCAGGGCGGACTACATTGCGGCGGCGGTCATTCTGGGAATATCAGGGCTTACGGACTGCTTTGACGGAAAAATCGCCAGACATCTCAACATGATAACGGAGTGGGGCAAGGTGCTTGACCCTGTGGCTGATAAGCTTACGCAGGCGGCGGTGTTCATAAGCCTGTCATTCCGCTATCCGACGATGAGGTATCTTGTGATACTTTTCGTTGTGAAGGAAATGTTCATGGGAATCATGGGTGCCATCATGTTAAAAAAGGGAAGCATGATGGACGGTGCAAGATGGTACGGAAAGCTCTGTACGGCTGTGCTCTATGGGGCGATGGTTATAATGATGCTTGTCGTTGACCTGTCCTATTTTGCGGCGGGACTTATTATCTCAATCTGCATAATTATGAATATCTTCTCGTTTGCATGCTATATAGTCTACTATGCGCGAGTGTTTATGAATAAGCCGGTGACGAGCGGAAAAATAAAGATGTGGAAGCCGGTGACGGCAATACTTGTGTTCGTGCTTGTGTATGTGATTGTTAATCTTGCGATAGCTGTTATCGGAAGCAGCAGGCAGCCGGAGTATGACGGCGATAAACAGGCTGCCATGTGGAATACGGATGGCACTGAGAGAGCAGTCATTGTCGAGGACAATTCGGAGGCACTTTTAAGCAGAGTACGGATGATACAGAATGCTCAGTCGGAGATAATCCTTTCCACCTTTGATTTTATGTCGGATGAGAGCGGCAGGATAATGCTTGGTGCGCTGTGCGGGGCAGCCGACAGGGGCGTAAAGGTAAATGTCCTTGTGGATGGCTTTGACGGTGTCTTACATACGAAGTGGAATCCATACTTCTATGCATTGTCTGCTAAGGAGAATGTAAGCTTTATGATGTACAATGAGATAAATCCGTTTACCATGTACAAGGGCATGGCGCGTATGCATGACAAGTATCTCATTGTTGACAGACAGATATATATGCTTGGCGGAAGAAATACATTCAACTATTTTCTTGGCGATTACAGTGACTATAAAAATTATGACAGGGATGTGCTGGTGTGGAGAAGTACTCCAGCGGCGGAGCAGGAGAAGGCTTCGGTAAATGAGCTTTTAGCCTACTATGAGACGGTAAAAAACAGCGGTGAATGCAGCAGGTACGCTCATGGAAAAAGTCTTGCGGACAGGTATTGTGTGAAGCACGCAGCGGAGCGCATAGCACAGGACTACGAAAAATACTGCTCTGAGCATGAGGAGCTTCTGGAGAATTATTCTTATGAGGATAATACGTTTCCGGTTGAGAGCATAGCATTGCTTTCAAATCCGGTGAATGCCGGAGTGAAGGAGCCTGTTGTGTGGCATAAGCTTATGAGCCTTATAGACAGTGCGGAGGATTCCGTCAAGCTTCACACACCGTACATAATCTGCAATGATATGATGTATGATACTCTGAAGGACGCAGCCGCAGGAAAAGATGTCACGGTAATGACTAATTCCGTTGCTAACAATGGCAACAGCTTCGGGGCGGCGGATCTTGAAAAGAACAGGGACAGAATGCTTGATACGGGTGTCACTCTCTTAGAATACGATGGAGGGGTGTCATACCACGGAAAGAGCATGGTGATTGACGATGACATATCCGTGGTCGGTTCATTCAACATGGACATGAGGAGCGCATATCTTGACACAGAGCTTATGCTTGTGATTAAAAGCGATGAGCTGAATGCGCAGCTTCGCGGTATCATGTCGGAATATGAAAAGTCGGCGGTAACCGCATTGCCGGATGGTGGCTATGACAATCCTGGCAATGTGGTGCCGCAGGAAATAACCACAACGCGCAGGGTGAGAAAGAATATTATAAAGTCACTGTTTTACTGGGCGAGGTTTTTGTTCTAGCACACCGAAAAATAGGTTTCTGATACATTGACGCCGAATGATTGTTTCATATGCAAGGCGGAGGAATG
>OLWA01004100.1_pt1 | contig 10142 bp, 11 predicted proteins | sample 1673251 | NCBI WGS metagenome assembly OLWA01 (sample SAMEA3178937, study PRJEB25190) | human gut metagenome | biome: human gut; feature: human-associated habitat; material: faeces | place: Austria | collected 2013
TAACAATAATTAATGTTCTTGTTGGTGTTGTGATAGGTGCAGCACTTATATGGTTCCTGATTATTCCGGCAAAGAACAAAGGTCTTACACAGGATTATAAGAAGAATCTTCAGGAATACAGTGAGCAGTTATCTTCAAGTAATGTAGAACTTAATTCTATGCAGAAAGAACTTGAGGATGTGAAAGCACAGAAAGATGCACTTGAGCAGCAGCTCGGTGTTGTTAGTGGAACAGGTGGAAACAACAAGCTGTTAGTATCAGTAATAGAGGCGGCAAATGATTATATTGCCAATAAGCCTGATGAAGCTGCCAATAAGCTTGTTGATATAGATGTCAGTGCACTTCCGAGTGAGTCAGCCAAGACATTGTATAATACAATAGCTACAGCTACACTTCCGGCAGCAGCACAGAATTTCTATGACACAGGAATGACAGAGTATTATAAGTCCAACTATGAAGTTGCGGCAGAGAATCTTGTCAAAGCATACAAATGTAATAACAGCGTGGATTCAGCTTACTATGCGGCAAAGTCATATGTAGCCCTTGCAAAGACTGATGATGCTAAGAAATACTATCAGTATATTGTGGATGATTATTCGACAAGCGGATATTACAAAGAAGCCAGCGATTATGTTAATTCACATTGATGAGGTACTAAAAGATAAGCCCCCGGCAAAGATAATTCTTTGCCGGGGGCTTTGTTGCAGAATTAGTGAAGTGTAAAAGTAGAGAGGAAAGAGGAGATTATTATGTCAGAACAGGTTAATACAGCTGATGGGCAGGATGAAATCCAGCATATGGATTATATATACATGGTTAATGATAACAAGCTTATAATACGTATGAATGCAGAACTTGACCATCATCTGGCAGAAGAAATGCGTCAGGTTATAGATGATGTAATAGATAAGAGAGGCGTAACTCATATAGTATTTGATTTTACTAAAGTGGATTTCATGGACAGTGCAGGAATAGGACTTATTATGGGGCGTTACAAGAAGGTTATGGATAAAGGTGATATAACAATCGTGGGAGTCCGTGAAAGTGTTAAGAGAATACTTCTTATATCAGGACTTCATAAGATAGTTAACATATATGAACTTAAAGGACAGGAGGCATAATTATGATAGAGAATAACAATGTTGAATTATTATTTGAAGCCAGGTCGGAAAATGAAGCATTTGCAAGGGTTGTTGCAGCAGCCTTTGTTACATATTTAGATCCAACAATCGAAGAATTACAGGACATAAAGACAGCGGTTTCCGAGGCAGTAACTAACGCAATAGTCCACGGCTATGACAATGGTCCGGGAAAGGTGAGAATGAGACTTAAAGGCATACAGAATCAGGTAATAATAGAAGTACATGATGATGGTCTTGGCATAGAGAATGTGGCAAAAGCAATGGAACCATTGTATACAACCAAACCGGAACAGGAACGCTCAGGAATGGGATTTTCGTTCATGGAGGCATTCATGGACGATTTAAGGGTGGCGTCAGCACCAGGCAAAGGAACAACAGTGCTTATGAGAAAGAAAATAGGGGAGTAATTGATAGGATGTGATGCTATGGATCAGACTAAGGATTGTACCAGGGAATTGATCGCTAAAGCACACAATAATGACAAAGAAGCCAGAGAGAAGTTGGTAACAGATAATCTGGGGCTTATATGGAACATAATTAAAAGATTTAAGGGGAGAGGAACAGAACAGGAGGATCTGTTTCAGATAGGCTGTATAGGGCTTATAAAGGCAATTGATAATTTCAATCTGGATATGGATGTTGCATTTTCAACATATGCAGTTCCCATGATAACAGGTGAGATAAGAAGATTCCTGCGTGATGACGGAATGGTAAAGGTCAGCCGTTCCATAAAAGAAAATGCGGTAAAAAGCATGAGAATGGCGGGACAGCTCCGTGATACATTGGGCTGTGAGCCGACAGTAGAACAGATAGCAGCTGCCTGTGAGCTGTCAGTTGAAGATATAACACTGTCAATGTCAGCTTCCATGGAGGTCGAATCAATATATAAGACAATCTATCAGGGGGATGGAAGCGAAGTAATGCTTATGGACAAGTTAGAAGATAAGGCAGACATTGGGGAAACCGCATCAAGCAAAGTTGCGCTTGCACAGCTTATGGAAACACTTTCACAGCGTGAAAAAGAACTTATCAGGATGCGTTATTATGATGATTACACACAGATGCAGGTTGCTAAGGAGTTTGGAATATCGCAGGTGCAGGTGTCGCGGATGGAGAAGAAGATTTTAAGTGGCATGCGCAAGCGGCTGTTTGCATGAAGGATTCATTCATATATTAAAGACACAGCGGCGTAGTGTTTATGCTGAATGAACACAGTGCTGGGACAGTTTTGTGCATGTCTGGAGTGCGATGGGCGAGGGCAGGCTGTTAAATAAATGAAGCCTTATGAATAAATTTTTGGGCATGTACAATACTAATACTAGCAACGGAGGGTTTGTTATGTCAGAGAAGATTTATTTGAAGATTGACCAGCAGAGGTGTGTTAAGAAGCCTAGGGTCACTATTGGGGATGTGATGACTGTTTATTGCAGTGATAAGGATATGATTGAAAAAATCGGACATATAACACTTGTGGAGTTTACGCTGGGCAAGTATGACAGGAAGGTGCTTGATGCACTTGATGTTGTGGGCATTATTCAGAAGGAGTATCCGGATGCAGATATTGAATGTCTTGGGGAATGTGATTTCGTTGTTGAGTACAAGAAGCCGGAGAAGGAAGGCACAGTGCATTGGATTAAGGTTGCTGTTATATGTTTTATAACAATGGTTGGAAGCGGATATGGAATTATTGCTTACAACAATGACGTAAGTACGACGGATATATTTGACCGGGTGTACGAACTTCTTGGAGCTTCTGCATATAAGGCAACGAATGCAATGGAGATTGCCTATGCTGTGGAATTGTTATATTTTATGACCATTTTGCGGGACAAAAGCTGTCAAAAGCGCCAACACCGCTTGAGGTGGAAATGGATAAATATGACAAAGATGTATCGGAATCTGTTATTGACAGGGAAGGTGGAAAATGATAGCTGTTATTATTCTTATAGGGGCTATGTCGGGAGTGTTTACTGCTGCAGGACTTTTTGCACTTATAACCAGTGTTGGTGTTATTAACAGATATGCTGATGTCAGCGGGACGAGCAGACATGTGTCTCTGTATGAGGAATGTATAATAATCGGTGCGACGGCAGCTAATGCTGTATATGTTCTTGGAATCACGGTTAGAATAGGAATGACGGGCTGTATTATATTCGGGTTGATATCCGGGATATTTATAGGCACATTTTTAATAAGCCTTGCAGAGACAGTTAAAGCATTGCCTATATTTGTTCACAGGGCAAAGGCGGGCACCGGTCTTGGTTTTATTGTGGCGGCGACAGCGGCAGGAAAAGCACTAGGACAGCTTGTATATTACTTATATATGTATTGATTTTGCATTGCAAAAAGGGAGGATTTATGCACGATATTAATTCTGAAAGCGGTACCAAAGCTGATATTGAAAAAAGAAATGAAAGCTATAATGCTTATGTAAAAAATGTTACGCCTAAAGGAAGCTGTGTGGCAAAATGCTTTAAGGCATTCATTGTTGGTGGCTGTATATGTGTTGCAGGACAGATTATTTTAAATGTATGCAAGTGGATGAAAGTGCCTGACACGGATGCAGCATCTTACACAACACTGATACTGGTATTTTTAAGTGTAATTCTTACTGGACTTAATATTTATCCGTCTATAACCACATTTGGCGGAGCAGGAAGTCTTGTTCCAATTACAGGATTTGCAAACAGCGTTGCTGCACCTGCGATTGAGTATAAGAAGGAGGGACGGGTGTTCGGTATTGGCTGCAAGATATTCACGATTGCCGGTCCTGTTATTCTATATGGAATATTTTTTAGCTGGTGTGCAGGACTTATATATCTGGCTTTAAAGCTTATACATGTACTGTGATTCTTGATTAAGAAACATCTGTATGGTAGAATCATAGGAACTGTTTTAAAGAAATGCGCAGGATACGAGGATAATATGGGAACTTTTTTAGAAGATTATTATAATAAATTTAATGAAGAAAAAAGACTGACTTCAAGACACGGACAGATTGAATTCCGTACATCGATTCATTATATACATGAGTGTATTGAAGAATTAAAGAGAGAAGGCAGAGAAAATATAAAGATTATGGATATAGGTGCCGGGACAGGCAGATACAGCGTTGCACTGGCTGAGGAAGGCTTTGATGTAACTGCAGTTGAACTGGTAAAGCACAATCTTGGAATATTGAAATCTAAGAATTCATCAGTTAAGGCTTATCAGGGCAATGCACTTAAGTTAAAGCGTTTCGAGGATGAAACATTTGACATAACCCTGCTGTTCGGGCCGATGTATCATCTGTTCGGACAGGAGGATAAGGTTAAGGCATTAAAGGAGGCGGCCCGTATTACAAGGAAAGGTGGCTTTATTCTTGTCGCTTATGTTATGAACGAATATGGTGTTATTACATATGCATTTAAGGAAAGACATATTAAGGAGTGTATGGAACAGGGCAGGCTGACAGAGGATTTCCACACGATATCTTCAGAGCAGGATCTGTATGATTATGTGCGTCTTGAAGATATTACAAAAGTTAATGAAGCAGCAGAATGTGAACGTGTGAAGATTGTGACACCGGATGGACCAGCTAATTACATAAGACAGTTTGTGAATCAGCTTGACGAGGAGGAATACGAGATGTTTTACAGGTATCATCTTGCAACCTGTGAAAGAGCTGATCTGCTTGGTGCTGCTGCACATACGCTTGACATAATACGAAAATAATACATAATTAATACATTTTTGGACAGACTACTTATAAAGACTAATGGCACATGAGTATGTGCGGAAACGAGGATTATGACTGGAAAACAGAGTCTGTTATTTGACAAAGATGTATATGTGAGATGCACAGCGACAGTGGTTGGAAAGAAAGAGGCTGATGGTCCGCTTGGTGAAATGTTTGATGTGGCAGTAGAAGATGATATGTTTGGCAAGAAAAGCTGGGAAGAGGCTGAGAGCCACATTCAGGAGATGGCGGTTGACAAGCTGCTTATTAAAAGCGGTATGGCTGCGTCAGACATAGATTATATCTATGCCGGAGACCTTCTTGGACAACTTATAGCAACATCTTTCGGTCTTATGAGATATGAAATACCGATGTTTGGTCTGTACGGAGCATGTTCAACGATGGGCGAGGCATTATCACTTGGTGCAATGTGCGTTAATGCCGGATATGCGCAAAATGTAATTGCCATCGCGTCAAGCCATTTTGCAAGTGCTGAAAAGCAGTTCCGTTATCCGCTCGAGTATGGAAACCAGAGACCAGTTGCATCTACATGGACAGTTACAGGAGCAGGGGCGTATATCGTCGGCGATAAGCCTCTGGATAAGAAAAAATGTGTTCTCATAAAGGGTATTACAACGGGAAAGATTGTTGATTACGGCGTTAAGGATTCAATGAATATGGGAGCATGTATGGCTCCAGCAGCAGCAGAGCTTATAGAATCTAATTTCAAAGACCTTGATGTTGATAAGGACTATTATGATGCAATATTTACAGGCGACTTAGGAGAGATTGGCAACAGGATATTGTCTGAGCTTCTAAAAGAAAAAGGCATTGATATTGCTGATAAGCTGTATGACTGTGGAATGCTTATATACGAAGGGGAAACTAAGTGTTCAGGAGGAAGCGGCTGTGGCTGCAGTGCAGTTGTTCTTGGAAGCTGTATTATGGACAGGCTTATAAGAGGAGAATATAAAAGGGTTCTTTTTGTTCCTACAGGAGCTTTGTTATCTACCGTAAGTTACAATGAAGGAAAAAGTGTGCCGGGCATAGCCCATGGTGTAATTCTTGAAGGAAAGGAGAGTTAAAGCCATGGATTTTGTTAAAGCATTTGTATGTGGGGGGTTAATATGTGTTCTTACACAGATTCTTATGGAAAAGACAAAGCTTATGCCGGGAAGGATAATGGTTATTCTTGTAACAACAGGAGTTGTACTTGGAGCAGTTGGGATATACGAGCCGTTTGTTAAATTTGCAGGAGCGGGAGCAACAGTTCCTCTTACGGGATTTGGCAATGTCTTATGGAAGGGTATGAGGAAAGCAATAGATGAGCAGGGATTTTTAGGATTGTTTACAGGTGGATTTACTTCATGTGCAGTCGGAGTATCAGCAGCACTTATATTTGGATTTATTGCATCACTTATATTTGAACCTAAGATGAAGAAAGAATAAAATAAAAGGATAGTGGTTCGTTCAAATTGAACCACTATCCTTTTTTAATGATTAAGGCCGTTTGTCAGATGAATTAGTTTTATCAGATGTCTCTGTTGAGGCAGCTGTTGATTCTTTAGAATTGTTCTTGTTGCTGCCTGTTCCGGGTGTAACCTTGGAAGGCTTGGTTGTTGCACTGTGAATAGTGCATAACTTAGATAACTCAGTATCTGTAATTGAGATATCAGCATCCCATGTCTTAAACTCAGAACCGTCTTTATCCTCGCCAAGCTTATCAGCAGAAGATTTCTTTCTCATAATCTTAGTTGTAACACTTGGACAACCGGAAGTAGCAATATCTCCGGATTCATTACATATTGAAACCTTAACATGTGTTGTACAGTATTCAGTAGGAACTGTGTCTTCAGTGAAATATTCTGTTATAACACAGTTTCCTTCAGGGTCCTGGTCACATAAGCCCTCAACTGGAAGAAGCCCTGACTTAGAGCATACAGCCGCCTCTACAATACCAGATGGCTGTTCATAACTTCCAGTTGGAAGATTAAGATTTTCATGAATTGTCTGCATAATTGTACGCCATATAACATTGTGGTTGACAACATTTCCAAGCTCTTTGGAGTTATCATCATAGCCTGCCCATATTACGGCCGTGTAATATGGAGTGAAGCCACAGAACCATCTGTCGCTGTCGAACTGTGTTGTACCTGTCTTACCTGCTACAGGCTGGCTTGAAAAGTTAGCTGTACGTGCAGTACCGTCAGTAGCAACAGAGCGTAATCCCTGAATAAGAAGCCAGTCAGAATTCTCATTAAGTACCTTATGCGTTTCAGGTACAGAATTATCGATTATAATGTTGCCTTCTGAATCAAGCACTTTTGTGTAGTAAATAGGCTTTGTGTAAGTTCCTTTATTAGCAATGGCTGCATAAGCGGCACACATGTCAATATTGGAAACACCTCGTGTCATACCACCAAGTGCAAGTGATTGTACAACATCGTGTGCACCGTTGATTGCATTTTTAGGAGAAACCAGCGTTGAAATACCGAAATTCTCAAGGTAATTATAACCAACCTGGGGCGTAAGCTTTGAAAGAATCTTAACAGCAGGTACATTCTGTGAAACAGTAAGAGCTTCTCTTAATGTCATCAGACCTCTGTATTCACCTTTTGTAAAGTTAGTAACAAGCTTTGCATCAGTTCCTGAATAATAATAAGGAGCATCATCAATGGCAGATGCCAGAGAATATGTCCCTGTATCAAGGGCGGGACCGTATACAGCAAGTGGCTTAATACTTGAACCCGGCTGTCTTGCAATGTCATTAGATGCACGGTTTAAGCTTCGGTTAAGGGTTTTATCACCGCGTCCGCCAACCATAACTTTAACATGTCCGTTGGTCTGATCCATTACAGTAAATGATATCTGGGGCTGTATTGTAAATGTAAGTGTCTCAGCATATATTTCACCACCCTCTTTAAGGAGCTCCTGCTTATATGCTTCAACATAACTTCTTGCAGCATCTTCATCGGTCATCGTAAGACTGAAGCGGGTATCTCCAAGAGTCTTTGTGTACCAGTTAGCCATTGAATTGTGTGAATAATATGAAAATGATCCATCAGTCTGCTTTATTGTTAAAGCATAATTGATAGAAAAATGTGTATTATCATTGTAGTTGCCAGGATTATTGATAACATCGTCAGCAACCTGCTGCATCATTGTGTCCTGAGTTGAATAAACCTGAAGTCCGCCACGATATATAAGGCTTGTAGCCTGTGCTTCTGTATATCCCTTCTGTGACATAAGGTCAGAAGTAAGCTGATTGATAAGTTCATCAACAAAATATGAATAAGTTGTAGTTGATGTTCCGGCAAGTTCAATCCCTTCAAGTCTTGCATAGACATCATCGGAAACCGCTTCATCATATTCTTCCTGGGATATATATCCCTGCTCTTTCATATTGAGAAGGACCTGACTCTGCCGGTCTTTGTTTCTGTCGGCGTGCCTTATTGGATTAAGACCGGTAGGACTTTTAGTGATGGATGCAATTACAGCACATTCACTGATAGAAAGCTCTGATACATCCTTGTTAAAATATCCTCTGGCAGCAGACTGTACACCATAATATCCGTTACCAAGGTTAATGGTATTAAGATAATTCTCAAGAATGGCATCTTTAGACATTACTGTCTCAAGCTTTATAGCCAGATATTGTTCCTGAACCTTTCGCTTAATCTTTTCAATTGTAGATTCGTTAAAAGCATTAAAAACATTATTCTTTAGAAGCTGCTGTGTTATTGTACTTGCACCCTGTGACATCTCACCTGATGAAAGTGTAATTGAAGCAGCTCGTAAGATACCTCTCATATCGATACCATTATGCTCATAGAAACGCTCATCTTCTATAGCTATAAATGCATGTTGCAAATCTTTAGGAATCTGGTCAAGTGTTACATATGTCCTGTTAGCTCCGGCAGAAGAAAGTGTCTGTATTTCATTCTCATCTGAATCATATATCTTAGTTGCAAAGCCTTCAGGCGAAACATTAATAGAAGCTATATCAGGAGCATTTTCTATAATTCCCTGAAATGAACCGAATACAAGGCATGAACCTGCTACAACTAATGCTATTATTCCGACCAGAGCCAGCTTTATAAAAAATATACCTAATTTGGTGCCAAGCTTGGTAGTAGCTGAATTGAGCAGCTTTTTCTTTTGTTTTATGCCTTTATCACCATAATTCATATATTGTCCTCCTTAATAAAGTCATGATATTATATCATAAAAAGAAGGCACAGGCAAATAATTGGAGTTGTGCCGAGTGATTTGGAAAAGGAAAAAATATGAAAAAAATAATTAAAAACGGACAGGGAGAATATATAGAGAAAAAATCAAAATTTATAGCGCATATTTTTAATGTTGAAAGCGAACAACAGGCAGCAGCCATAATAGCAGAAGTAAAAAAGAAATACTGGGATGCCAGACATAACTGTTCTGCATTTGTGATCGGGGAACATAATGAAATACAGAGAAGCAGTGACGACGGGGAACCGGCAGGAACAGCAGGTCATCCGATGCTGGACGTGCTGCTCGGAGAGGGCATCCACAACACAGCTGTTGTGGTGACACGTTATTTCGGCGGAACACTGCTTGGAACAGGCGGGCTTGTCCGTGCGTATTCAAAATCTGTACAGGCAGGGCTTGCGGCCAGCACCGTACTCGAAAAGAAAAAAGGCTTTCTGCTGGCGATGGAAACCGATTATTCCGGGATCGGTAAGATCCAGTATCTGCTCGGACAGAGAGGGCTTCTGATCACAGATTCTCAGTATACGGACAAAGTGACCGTCGAGACTCTGGTTCCGCAGGAAGAGCTTGTCTCTGTCAAAGAAGAGATCACAGAAGGGACGAACGGCAAGACGGTCTTTGCAAAAGAAGAACCGGTTGCCTATGCATTTGACGGGAAAACACCGGTCTTTTTCTAAGCAGGGAAAGGACTGCTTGCAATTTACAGGGGTTCGACGTAAAATATAAGGGATTAATTCGGAGGAAAATAATTTATGAGTGACAAATGTAATGCTCCGGTAGGAGTTTTTGATTCCGGCGTTGGCGGTCTTACGGTGGCTCGTGAGATCATGCGAAACCTGCCGGAAGAGAATATCGTATATTTCGGGGACACAGCCCGTGTTCCTTATGGAACAAAATCAAAAGATACGGTGCTGCGTTATTCCAGACAGATCATCCGCTTCCTGATGACGAAGCACGTGAAAGCCATCGTCATTGCCTGCGGCACCGTGTCCACAACTTCGCTGGATACCTTACAGGCGGAAAATGATCTGCCT
>OLWA01004104.1_pt1 | contig 10136 bp, 14 predicted proteins | sample 1673251 | NCBI WGS metagenome assembly OLWA01 (sample SAMEA3178937, study PRJEB25190) | human gut metagenome | biome: human gut; feature: human-associated habitat; material: faeces | place: Austria | collected 2013
GATCACCTTGATCGTCCAGGTGGCGATCCACAGACTCAGCAATACGGAAACGGCAACCACCCAACTTGTGGAAACCAGATACAGGCGGACGATCTCATCATTTTCATAGCCGAGGATCTTAACCATGGAAATAGAATGTTCATTCTTTTCAATGATCAGTTTTGTCAGAAGATAGATCAGAAGGGCAAACAGAACAACCGCAAATACATTGATCAGCTGAAACATATTTCCCATAGAGACATCCAGCTGTCTGGAAATCTTGGTCAGGTCGTCCTGTGTGATCGTGGAAGCAATGTACGCTTCTTCGATATCGGTGATCTTTTCGTTTGAGAAATAGCCATTAAAATACGTGTCGGATTTCTCAAACACACGGCAGAACTGCGGCATTGACATAAATACGGAAAGTCCGGACGGATAGACATAGATTCCTTTTACCGCAAAAGAGTATGTTTTATCCCCGTAAGTCTCTTTCAGCCAAATGGTATCTCCTGTTTTTATATTGTATTTTTCCGCATATCCATCCGAAACATACACGCCCTCATCCGGAAAATCCGTCTTCATGTAATGACTTCCCTGCTGTGTTCCGTAGACGGTGACGCTCTCACTGTCCCGTTTGCCCGGAACGGTTTCCAGTGATTCCATGCAAAATTTTTCTGCCTTTTTGTTTTCTGTTTCCAGTGACGGAGTCAGGAAGCGGCTCAGTGCCCCATACAGGGTGTAAGTGTCATCCTCATCAATCTCATCCGGTACGTTCAGAATGTACTGATAATCTGCGATCATATTGTCAACGGTCTGTTCCTGGTAATGATCCAGAAGCGGTGCCATCATCATGCCGAACAGCAGCAGAATATTGGCAAATACGATTCCCACAAACAACGTGATGTAACTGGATTTGTTCTGCAGGATGATACGCAGACGGAACCGGTCAAAAAAGCGAATATCCGGCAGTTTCACTGCTTTTTGTTTTTTTGATGTGCTTAAGTCTCTTCTTAGAAACTTCAGCGGAGTGAGTTTTAATCTTTTCGAGATCAGGACCAGATTGACCAGCAGCATGATCACAAACGGCACAATGGTCGTCAGGACGAATGCATCCATATTCCATCTCGTTTCGTAGGTCGGAAGACTGTAACTTCCATAATACATACCGGCACAGATATTTTTAAAGACGGTATAACCCAGAACATTTCCGATCACCGCTGCTATAATCGTGACCAGAAGCGGCAGTGTCATGTAATGTACCAGAAGTTCTTTTCTTGTATAACCGGAAGCCCGCAGGGTTCCGATCACCGCAGCCTCTTTGACAATCGTATTGTTTGTTGTCACCGCAAAAACAAAGGCCATGATTGCAATCAGGATATACAAAAGCACGATCATCATCGAACGGTCACTGCCCATATCGTCTCCGGTGAAATGGATCGCCTGATTTGCATAGCGCGGGATATAGCCTGTCACCGATGTGTAATCTGCCAGTATCTCAAGAAAGTCATCGGAACGTTCTTTCTCTGCTTTTTCTCCCTGTGGCGGATCATCATATGTCCAGGAATAACGATATTTAAGGTGCGTTTCTTCCAGATTGTCAAAGGCTTCATCTGTGACAATGGCAACACCGAACTTAACTGCATCAAACATCATATCCGAATTATTGGAAAACAGTGCACTGTAATCAGACAGTGCCACATAGCCTGTCACCGTTTTTTCTTCTTTTCCGACTTTTATGATGTCACTGATCTGTATCTTGTTATTTTCTGCATACATACGGTCGATGGCAATCTCATCTTCCTTCTTGGGAAGCTCTCCTTTCATCAGGCATACGAGATCGATCTGGCTGCGGTTTTTGAAAACGCGGACTGTACTGTCCTTTTCCCCGTCGAGATCAGTATCCGCATCTTCTTCGACATAGTAATTTTCATAAATCTGAACGCCTTCTTTTTCCAGTCTTTTGATTTGACTGTCCGTTGCCTTTTTCTCCAATGTAAAGTTTCCATCTTCGATGTGATATTTCTCAAAGCTTTCCTGATAAGCTGCCAGCATACTGTCATCTGCCACCAGGAAACCGGAGACAAATCCGATCGTCGCTGTCATAAAAAGAAAAACTGCAAGGTATTTTCCAATGTCACCGATCAGTTCTCTTGGAAGACGTTTGAGCAATGGATTTTTCATATTCTCACCGCCTTTCCATTTCAGATTATAAAATTTGACTATACCCTTATTAAACAAATCCATTTTCTAAAAATCTGTTTAATTTGGCTTGTAACCGCTATATTTTTGACGGCTATTTTTATATATCAAATTTATATCATTCCTTATTTAATAGGCACTTTTTCAGGTAGAAAATAAAAAATCGACTGTCATTATTTTAAGGCAACGACAGCCGATTTATAAACGATATTCAATTGTTTTCAATGAAATAGCTTATAGCACTTTTATGCCGAAATTGATTTCATTTCTTCTTCAAGCTTGTTGATTTTTTCGATAGGAAGCTTAGTGGCTTTCGCAATATCTTCCTTAGAAATAGTGCCTAAAAGTAATAAATTATAGGCAATCTTAAGCTTTTCGTCATTGATTCTATCTTTCATAGCTTTGCACATATAATCCACTCCTTCAGGTGTTTCTTTAAAATATTATACACTTTAAATTCTATCCAACAATTCGCTCGGTTTAAACGCAGGAATCGTGCTTTCTTTAAAGTCACGGACATTTCGCGTTACAATATAACTTGCTTTGATACGCTTTGCACAGCACATTTGTACAGCATCTTCATAGTCGTTAAGGCACATTTCAGCTGCATTTTTCAAATCACTTGACCTTAATTCAGCCACTTCAAATATTGTCATGAGTTTTGAAATGATTTCCATTGTTTTTTGCGGTGTAAGTTCTTTCCTGAGAATGTAAACAATATTCGGAATCGATAGAGCAGATATATAGCCCTCAATCTTTTTTACCTCGCATAACTTCCAGATTTTCAGTGAGTTTTCAAGAAAATCAGGACGATTACAAAGCACATCAAGGATAACATTGGTATCAATCAATACTTTCATGTTTTTCTATCCTCTCTTGAATCATCTCTTTTTCATTGTAATCATTTTTCAGAACGCCCACCAAAGAATCAGAAAGAAATGAAATAGCAGCAGTATTTGATACCATTCGTGCAACTTCTTTCCCATTTTTGAGAATAATAATTTCATCGCCGGATTGAACCGCCTGCAAATAATGTCCAAAGTTATTTTGAATATCTGTTGCCGATACAGTTGTAATCATATAAACACCTCCTTGTTAGCTAATTTTATTATACGCTGTTTTAGCTAAAATGTCAAGTGGAAAATTTGACTTTTCAATTGAAATATGGTATAATGTAAAAAAATGTTACTTTATACTGCCTAAAAACACTTGACTAATTATTCTTCCCAAAACACTCACCGAAAAATTCCCTTGATATGCAACAGTATCACAGCGATACAGTTTGTGATACTAATGCTCAAATAGCATGTAAGTATCACATGGATAAATGCATATTTTTTGTAATACTTGTCACTCACTATTACAGTGTGTATCAGGTGTAATGATTCTCTTCAGCGAGTGGGAATAATAAACACCCCGAAAAACAGGGCGTAAACACGGCAAAAGCCGTTATCAAATCGTTATCATGGCAACATTTTGGCAACATTTCTCGATTATCGGCAACAGTGATATAATAATTGTCTGAAAAGATAAGAGCTATTTGATTCGTATTTGAATCAGATAGCTTTTTTTTAAACTATATTTATTTGTATATTGGGATTGTCACTTAAAATATCAAATGCTGCTTTTAATTCTTTTACTGGTAACGGTTGCATATTAGCTCCTGCAAGATCGGCTCTGTCTTTAGTCTTTACAATAATTGGGCGTTTAACATTATACTTTCTGCAAAACTCCCCATAGTTTTTAATTCCATTCACTATTTTCTCTGCAAAGAACCCCACAAAATTAATATATAAGGCATAAATCATAGCACTCATATTATCTACAAATAAATGCAATTCGATTTGTTCGTCCATTTTATCAATATCATCTTTTGCGTGTTTCCAGTTTTTAAACTTTAACAAATGTTCTTTTGTGCAAATAATTCTAATTCCGTTTTCAACTGATTCATTATAAATCATATATGGAAACTCACAATGAACGATATAGTTTCTAAAATTTACCCAAAATCTATACTCCATATGATTATCATAAAACGTATGGCACATGGTGTTAAATTTATCCAAATTATCCTCCGATGATTTTTCTTTTATCAGACGAGTTTCCATATCAATATATGTCTTTAAAGATATTGCATAATTTAGAATTGCTGTATTAGCAAGCATTACTGATCGTTCTGGCGAAACTCCATTCAACTTAAGTTTACTCATGTTTTCAGTAGACATAAATCTTTTATATGCTTCTCCATTTTCGATAACAATATTTTTGATTTGCGTTATACAGTTATAAATTCCACAAAACTCAAAAGCAGAATTAAGTAGATTCAGTTCTTCCTCTGTAATTTCATTCTTTATTGAAATTGTTTGAGAACCATTATCTTTGGTTATATCAGCTACTAACAGTATAAGTTTATCCATTGTTATCCTCTTTCATCACCCTGCGCTCAGTTTCATTCCGCTCCGCCTCCGACCTCGGATACCTGTATCTCCACTGATCATACTCCTCACGGCTGATCTCCCCATTACGGTATTTCTGAGCCATTTCCTCCCATGGTTCGAGCAGACCTGTTATTTTTGCAAAGGTCGAGCCGTTCTGCCTGTTGATGCGGATACAGATCTCACCGTCCAGACGGTCGATCTTGAAGCCGTATAAGTCCTCTAAAGCGAACAGCGTGTGCATAAGCCCGGTGTAGCTGTCAATGTTTGGAACGTTCAGTGCTTCGGCCGATACGTCAAGTGCATCGGCAAGCAGCTCTACAAGGTCAGCCTTGGGCGTTCTCGAACCCGATTCATACTGTGCCATACGAATATCGGCTGTCCGTTCCGAGAAGCCGACCTGCAAGCCTAAGAACTTCTGCGTCATACCTCTGAGGTTTCTGATAAACCTGATTCTCTCTCCTATTGCCATATTGTTGCCCTCCATTTTCAATCGGCTGACGATCTGCACCGCCATATTTCACAAATTAATTATAAGATATATGATTAGTGTTCATCAAGATAGTAAAAATAAAAATGTTTAGTGATTTTATACTTGACATAACGATATATGTTTAGTATAATAAAATCAGAACTTAACGATCTAGAGTTAAGCTAGAGAAAGGAGATACTCTTAATGACAGATAGAAATTTTATGAGAGTAGAAGATGTTGCCAGGGAACTTGATGTATCTAAGTCCTATGCTTATAAGATAGTACAGAAGCTCAATAAGGAGCTTGAAGCCAAGGGATATATCACGATCTCGGGCAGAGTGAACAGACAGTACTTCCTCGAAAGGACTTGCTACGGCGGTTCTGCTGAGGACATCGAAAGGAAGTGATGCAATGTCAGTCTACAAGTACGGCAACAAGTGGCGTGTGATCTATCGCTACACCGACAGCCGTGGAGAACGCAAGCAGACACAAAAGCGTGGTTTCTCCACAAAGAAAGAAGCTCAGGCGTGGGAGCGTGAGCAGATGAATAAGACGGAATCCAGCCTTGATATGACCTTCGAGAGTTTCTCGGAGTATACTTCGAGGACATGAAGAAACGTCTGAAAGACAACACATGGCACACCAAGGAGCATATCCTCCGCACAAAGTTGATCCCGTTCTTCGGAAAAAGAAAGATGTGCGACATTCAGCCCAAAGATGTGATAACGTGGCAGAATGAAATGCTCGAAGGTTCGACCAAGACAGGCAAGCCATACTCGCCTGTGTACCTGAAAACGCTACACAATCAGCTCAGTGCTGTGTTCAATTATGCGGTCAAGTTTTACGGACTTCCGAGCAATCCCGCAGCCAAGGCAGGCAATATGGGAAAAGCCAAGAATCGTGAGATGCTCTTTTGGACGCAGGAGGAATATAAACAGTTCGCAGAGGTCATGATGGACAAGCCTGCTTCATTCTATGCCTTTGAAATGCTGTACTGGTGTGGAATCCGTGAGGGTGAGCTTCTTGCTCTCACCCCTGCCGATTTCGACTTTGAGAAGCAGACGGTATTTATCATAAAGTCCTACCAGCGTATCAAGGGACAAGATATTATCACTGATCAGAAAACAGCAAAGAGCAACCGTGTCGTGAAGATGCCTGATTTTCTTTCTCAGGAGATACAGGACTTTATCAGTCAGCTTTACGGTATCGGAGAACATGACCGTATGTTCATGATAACCAAGAGCTATCTTCATCACGAAATGGACAGAGGAGCGAAAGAATCAGGTGTAAAGCGTATACGAATTCATGATCTCAAACACTCGCATATCTCTCTATTCATTGAAATGGGGTTCTCCGCCGTTGCGATTGCTGATAGAGTAGGTCATGAGAGCATTGATATTACCTATCGCTATGCTCACCTTTTCCCAAGCACACAAAATGAAATGGCGGACAGGCTCAGTGACCTGAGAAGCGAGGATATGGAGGGAGGTGAAGATGATGTCAGCGAAAAACCTTGACAGCAAGGGCAGATTCAGGGCGAGAACCATCGGTTTCCGTGTCTTGCCCGAAGAAGACAAGCTGATCAACTCGGCTGTGGCTCTCTCGGGACTGACCAAGCAGGACTACATCGTGAAGCGGCTGCTGTGCCGTGATGTGGTGGTGCAGGGCAATCCGAGAGTGTACAAGTCTCTGAAAAATCAGCTTGCCGAAGTCCTCAGCGAGCTGAAAAGAATCAAGAACGGCTCTGCTGTGGACGATGAGCTGCTGTCTACTATACAGCTTATCACAACAACTCTAAATGGTCTGAAAGGAGATAGAGAATGACCGATAAAAGAGAAATGACTGCTCTTGACGCACCTGTTGGCGCAGGTGCAGAGCAGTCATCAGAATTAACACCTACTATTATACCAGACTATGGGGAGAATTTCAAGCCCTCGGAGGAGGAAATGTTTGAGGCTCATTTTATTATACTACATCAAAAGGAAATATAAATTTCTTGTTGACACCTTAAACAGAAAATACTATAATTTTAAAAGAGATTAAGAGTAGAAAATATGAAAGGAAATTTCCTGTTTGACTGCTTCAGGAAGTTTTGATTCGGAAAGGAGAATAAATGAAAACATTTGCACAGAAAATAAAAGCAGAACGCAGCAAACGTGGCTTTACACAGACTGAAATGGGAAACTTTCTCGGCGTTACACAGCGAATGATATTGTCTTATGAAACTGCCGGAAGGCGTCCGCACCGCAGAAAAATGCAGCAGTTTGCAGATGCACTTGAACTGCCTTTTGAATATCTTTATAATGATAAATACGATTCAGTTTTGTCAGTTTTTGATGAAACTTCTGAGAATACCATGGAGAATGACAGCACAAAAACTGATGACGATTTTGCAGATACGGAATTACAGGTAATGGCAAAACTGGAAATGGAATTTTTACAGGAACGGAGCACAGTGCTTTTTGCAGAGGAAAAACTTCCTCAGGAACTGAAAGATGATTTTTTTCAGTCGCTTTATGAATCGTATCTTAAATATCGGAAACGCTCATCGGATAGTGATGAGTAAAAGGCGTTGTATAAATTTAAATTTGTAGGAGTGAATATATGTGGAGGCTTATCTGGCTATTGATCTGAAAAGCTTTTATGCATCGGTTGAATGCGTTGAAAGGGGACTTGATCCTCTAGATACAAATCTTGTTGTGGCTGATGAAAACAGAACTGAAAAAACGATATGTCTTGCGGTGACGCCGTCGCTTAAATCGTACGGACTTCCCGGCAGGGCAAGATTATTTGAAGTTGTGCAGAAAGTAAATGAAATAAACAGAGAACGGTTTAAAAGGAATAATTATAAGAAGTTTTCCGGAGAATCCTGTCTGGCATCAGAACTTGAAAATGATATGTCATTGCAGATGAATTATGTGGTGGCACGTCCTCAGATGGCGCACTATATAAAAATCAGTACGGATATTTATAAAATTTATCTTCGTTATATTGCTCCTGAAGATATTCATGTTTATTCTGTTGATGAGGTATTTATGGATATAACAGGATATCTTAAAACGTATAAATGCAGTCCGTATGAACTTGCACAGAAGATAATCCGTGAAGTTCTTCGTGAAACTGGCATAACGGCTACGGCAGGGATAGGAACGAACCTTTATCTTGCAAAGATAGCTATGGATATTGTTGCAAAGCATATGCCGGCAGATGAATATGGTGTTCGTATTGCACAGCTTGACGAGATGTCATACAGAAAACAGCTCTGGGGACATCGTCCTGTAACGGATTTCTGGCGTGTCGGAAGCGGATACAGAAAAAGACTTGAATCACTGAGTATTTATACTATGGGTGATATAGCCGTATATTCACTTCAAAATGAAGAAAAACTTTATAAGATGTTTGGCGTTAATGCAGAACTTCTTATTGACCATGCATGGGGCTGGGAACCATGCACCATCGCTGACATAAAGGCATATCAGCCGGAGAACAGGAGTATAAGTCAGGGGCAGGTTTTATCGTGTCCGTATTCATTTGAAAAGGGCAGACTTATTGTGAAGGAAATGACAGATCAGCTTGTTCTGGACCTTGTTCAGAAGGGACTTGTTACTGACCAGATGATTCTTACAGTCGGGTATGACACTGCCGGAGTGCCGGAAAATTACAGTGGAAAATTTGAAAATGACCGTTACGGCAAAAAAATTCCGAAACCGGCACATGGCTCTCAGCGTCTGGAATTTCCGACATCATCAACAAAAGAGATAACTGCTGCTGTTTTAAAGATTTATGATACAGTTGTGAACAGGAAACTCATGGTCAGAAGAATGTATGTGGTGGCAAACCATGTTGTGAGAAATGAAACGATTGACGATGAACAGCCGGTGCAGTTCAGCTTATTTGAGGATACTGACGTTACACAGCAGATTCAGGAAAAAAGAAAGGCAGAACTGGAAAGGGAACGCAGACTTCAGAAAGCAGTGATTTCGATAAAGGAAAAGTACGGCAAAAATGCCATTTTAAAGGGTATGAATTTTCAGGAAGGTGCTACTGCCATTGAGCGGAACGGACAGGTTGGTGGACACAAGGCTTAGGGGGATAAGATGACAATACAGGAAAAATTATTTTCAATGCAGGATATTAAATATCGTGACTTTCATTCAAAACTTGTTCCGGACAAGGAAAAGGAATATGCTATTGGTGTGAGAACGCCTCAGCTCAGAGCACTGGCTAAGGAATTATTTAAAACGGAAGAAGCCGAAGGATTTTTACAGGAACTTCCGCATCGTTACTTCGAGGAAAATCAGCTGCATTCATTTTTAATAGCACAGATAAAGGATTATGATACAGCGATAAGTGAGGTGAAACGCTTTCTGCCTTATATTGATAACTGGGCAACGTGCGACCAGCTTAATCCGAAAGTTTTTAAAAAGAATACAGATAAACTCATTTCTGAAATAAAGGAATGGATACATTCTGAGCATACCTATACAGTCAGGTTCGGGGTATGTATGCTTATGAACTATTACCTTGATGACAATTTTAAAACTGAATATACCAATATGGTTTCGGAGATAAGAAGTGAAGAATATTATATAAATATGGTTATTGCATGGTATTTTGCAACGGCACTTGCAAAACAGTATGACGCAGTTCTGCCATACATAGAACAGGGCAGACTTTCTGTATGGACGCATAATAAAACTATTCAGAAGGCAAGGGAAAGTTTCAGAATTACAGATGAACAGAAAAGCTGTCTTAAAACGCTGAAAAGGTGAGTAATATGGAAAATGAAAGCAAATATCAGGATATAATAAATCTTCCGCATCATGTTTCGGAAAGGCACAGACCCATGTCTATGCATGACCGTGCAGCACAGTTTTCACCGTTTGCGGCTCTTAACGGATACAGCGATGCAATTGCTGAAACAGGACGTCTGGTTGAAACTGAAGTTGAAAACAAGAACCACAATGATGAATAATAAAAAGCCGGATCATTCTGTTTGAACTGACCCCAAAAAGTTAGACAAAGTTTTCAAGGAAAAAATATGCAAAGC
>OLWA01004105.1_pt1 | contig 10134 bp, 9 predicted proteins | sample 1673251 | NCBI WGS metagenome assembly OLWA01 (sample SAMEA3178937, study PRJEB25190) | human gut metagenome | biome: human gut; feature: human-associated habitat; material: faeces | place: Austria | collected 2013
AGACAAAACTTAACAATGTCACACACCAGTTGGAAACGGCAAAGATGGAGGTGCAAAAGCCGTTTCCTGCAGAGGAAGAACTGAAGGAGAAGATGGAACGGTTAGCGGAACTGGATGCCTTGTTAAATATGGATGAAAAAGGCGAGACACCGGTACTTGAAAATGAACCGATGGTTACTCCTTTGGGCGAATGGTTGTTAGAACATCTTCTGCCGGAATTTATGGAAGAGTATGAAATGACAGAGGAACGGGCGAGAGAAGTGTTGTTAGACGCCCTGCCGGAAGAAGAAAGCGAAGTGGTCTGTTTTTCTTCGGAGCAGAATGCAGAGAGCCTTGATAGTGAGGAAATGCAAAAGCAGATGTCAGAATATATGGATGGTGATTTTTATGCCATACCGGTATCGGATACAGAATATCTGATCGCACCAAAAGTAGAACAGGACAGTGTGATTTATCTGCGTTCCATTTTAAGTCAGTTGGGAGATACGGTGTTATCTTCGCCGGCAATGAAATCCCATGCTGCGTATGAGTATGATTCCGGAACAAACCGGATGAAACCGTTTGACCATATGAGAATACTGAGAGGACTTTGTGCGGTAGGTGAGGAAAGGCATATCTACCATGCACGGTCACGAGAACCAACAGAAGCAAGAACATCCAACTTGGCACAGGTACATTAAAGGAGCGTTTGGACATCATGTCCAGACAGAAAGAAAAGAGGTAAAATGAAATGAAAAGTTATAGTGAATTTATGGAGTATATCAAAGAAAATGTAACGGATTATCTGCCGGAACGGTTTGAAAGTGCAGAGATTACAATCCGTCAGGTGGTGAAAAACAACGATGTAGTGTTAGATGGTTTACTGATTTCAAGTCCGGATAGTCATATTTCACCCACTATTTATCTGAATCCTTTGTATGAGCAATACAAAGAAGAAAAAGACCTGGATGGAATCGTGTCGAATATTGCAGATACTTATATTGAAAATATCGAACCGGTTGTAAACAGAGGATTTCAGGAAAAATTAGAAGAGATAGGAAATTATGAGACAGTAAAAGACTATATTTTTCCAAAACTGGTCAATCTGGAGAAAAACAGCATCCGTTTACAGGATGCACCATATACACAGAGGGAAGATCTGGCGGTTACATACAATATAAAGGTGACTGGAGATTCGCATTCTATGGGTTCTATTATGATTACAAATTATTTAATGGAAAAATATGGAGTTACACCAGAAGAATTACATGTACTGGCAATGGAAAATATGGAGCGGTTATCGCCATCGGTATGTGAACCGCTTGAAAATGTTATGGTAGAAGTTTCGGCGAGCCAATTATCAGAACAGGAGGGAATTTCATTTGAAGAGGCTAAAGAGCATGTCAGAGAAATGCTTCCACCGGGAGGAACAGAGATTTATTGCCTAAGCAATGAGTCAAAACTCAATGGAGCTGTCAGCATCATCAGTGAAAAGGTGCAGGAAATGGTGGCTGAACAGGTGGGAGGAGATTATTATGTTCTTCCATCTTCGGTGCATGAGTTAATGATTGTACCTAAAAGTTTAGGCATGAATTTGGAAGAACTTGAAGAGATGGTAAGTAATATAAATGCGATGTGTGTAAGAGAAGATGAAGTTTTATCAAATCATGTATATCAGTACGACGCAAAAGAACATAAATTTAGCAGATGTGTTCCGGAAAGGAACCTGAAAAAGAATTTGGAAATGGATTTAGAACCGATGGTTGATAAGCAGGAAGAAAAGAATACTTTGCAGTCAGAGCTGCAGGAACAAAGCCATGAACCGATGAAACATTCCGGAAGAATTCATTAGTCAGGAAAGGAATTGAAATATGAGTAAAAAAGAAAAGACAGGTATTGTGGTCCATTCATTGGAGGAACTGAAACAGCTCATCGAACAAAAAGAGGAGGATACGATGTTAGTGATAACAGTGGAGGTGGTGTCGGATGCAGCATGAATTAAAACAGGTGGAAGTGCGGTTAAAACTGACGGATAAAACAGGGGTATTCAGTATGGAACGCATAGATACGCCGGATAAAGCAGTTTCTGTTCTGGCACCGGTGTTAGCAGGACTTGACCGGGAGGAGGTTTGTGTTGTCAATCTTGACGGCAAGGGGCGTCCCATCAATTTCAATGTGGTCAGTATTGGGAGTGTCAATGCTTCTCTGGTAACCGGAAGAGAATTATATAAAACAGCCATACTCAGTAATGCTGCAGGGATGATTATGCTCCATAATCATCCGTCATCGGATCTTCAGATGAGCGTGTCAGATCGCAATGTGACAGAGAAAATGATGTATGCCAGCCTACTGTTAGATATTGAATTTTATGATCATGTCATTGTAGCAGGAGGAACAGGAAAGACTTTCAGTATCCGGGAAAATGTACCGGAGTTATTTGAACCAAGTCATTATGCACATTTGATTTCTCATGTAGCAGACGGTGTAAAAGAAGAAGCATTTTACCACGGAACATCACCTGTCACTTATGAAATCCTGCAGATCAAAGACGGAAGCGATGGAGAACAGTACCGTTTTTGGGGCATGAACTATGTGCAGGAGACAGGATTGCAGGTAAATGTCAGTGATTATGAATCAAAGTATCAGGGGGAATTAAAGCCTGGAGAAACACTGGATACTTTGTATGAACGGTTTAATCTCCACCGCCCAGAGGATTTTATCGGTCATTCCCTGTCGGTGAGTGATGTGATTGTTTTGGAATCCGGAGTTGATAAGAGAGCATTTTATGTGGATTCTTTTGGCTTCTGTGAAGTTAAGGATTTTTTTGCAGAAAAACCGGAGAGATCGGAAATCACATTTACCGTGGCTGAGTGCGGTGAGTTTCATTCTCTGGGAAGATACCGGGATGACATTTCAAATGCAGAAGAAGCCATTGCTCTTTGGAAAGAGTATCAAAAAGGTCCTCTTAACGGTATTCCAAGCATCGGTATTCAGATCCATAAGCCGGGACAGACGGAAATGGAAGATACGCAGGTAGATTTGGTGTCCGGTAAAACGATAGATTTGGATATGATGCGTTATTATCCGGAGATCAATGCGGAAGAAACTGCCATTCAAAAGATTCGTGAATTGGTTGAAAATCTGCATGATGTAGAAATAGTTGGTAAAATACCGGAAAATATATCAGCGGAACGTATAATTCGTGGGTTTGATCCGAATGGGGAGAATAATGAGAAGAAAGAGAGAAAGATAAAACTAGAAAAAAATGCTCATAAATTTTGACTTTTCTTTATAATATGGGTGGGTGTATAATGAAAATGTAATTAAATGAACTTGACAAAGTAATTTGGTTATGGCTATTGTGTTATGAAATCATGGGGGAAAATTATGACAGAATTACAGTATAAGGATTTATTAATAGAAACGGCTAAGATGAGTGATTATGAGCATAAGGACAGGGTGATAGAAGCACTTAAGGTTGCGTCTGTTTCCTTTCAAAAAGAATGGGAGTTCACATATCATTTGCCTAATCATCGTAAGGAATACATTATTATTAGTGTCGTTCCAGAAAAATTGGTTGTCTTGAAAGATCATGAGAATTTCGTTGATGATTTATGTAGACAGGTTTATGAACCGAATGATACCAATGAATACTCAGGAATGGTATTAAAGCCTGGGATACTTCGTTCTTCCTCTGAAGAAATAAGCCAAGAGATACTTTTTGAAGATATACAAAATCGAATAATTGATGAAATTCGAGAAGCAAAATTTTTAATTTGGATTGCAATGGCGTGGTTTACCAGCAAAAAAATTTTTGATATTTTATTAAAAAAAAGAAATGAAGGGTTAGATGTAAAGATTATTATTGATAATAATTCCATCAATCAAAAGAAACCTTTGTTCACTTTAGAAGATTATTTCGAAGTTTATCGGGTAGATGTGATGTCAGAGCGGTATAAAAATATAATGCATAGAAAGTTTTGTGTGATTGATTTAGAAGTTGCAATGCATGGTACTTTCAATTGGACGAATGCTGCAAATTATAATAAGGAACATTGGGATGTCGATCATAATAGAGAAACAGCAAAAAAATTTGCAGAAGAATTTGTGAAAATGAGAAAAGATGCTGAATTGAAGGAAAGACGATTTGATTTTTAAATGGAGTGTTTTTGATGGATATAAGAGAATTTTATTTACAAAATATAAAGGAATCAGAATATCATTATCGTTTTTTTGATTCTGTTAAAGGTGTAAACCGTACATATAATTTTTTTTATGGTGAAGAAGAAACTCAGGAATATCAATTTGAAATTTATGATGTTGAAGAGGCAATAACCAAATTTAAAGAATTATGTCAGCCAAATGTTACTTTTTCCAATGAAAATGAATGTTGGTTTTACCTTATAACATATTATCTGTATATGCATGGATACGAAATAAAAGAGTTCCCAAGAATTTTGGCAAGACCTCCTATTAATCCGGCCGATTTTACATATGGAGATATTAGAAATCGCATTATTGCTCAGGGTGGGGATGATAATGGAACTGTTCGTTATGCGACAAGAAGAGCATTTGTTGCAGAACTGACATTTGTGCAAAAGACATGTAACATTGAAGTGGATGATTGTATAGATCAAAAATTTATTGAAATTTCTACTCGACAGGCATCTTTCAACAGTATGCATATAGACGAGAAAATTGCTGAGATTGCAAATCTTATTGAAAACTTGTTGAAACGAGATGGAAAATTTATTACACCAGAATATGAAAGAGTATGTTGTGAATTTATTAATGACACGATAGTGAGGAGTTATAGAAAGAAAATGCAATGCTTTAGACATTGTACAGACGAAGCAATAGAGGAAAGACAGGGATATTCTGAAGAACAGAAGAATTTTTTTGTTGATTATGGACTTACGATTGTAAAAGCTATTCATGAACTGGTAAAATAAATGATAAAAGCACAGACTTGGTTTTGATCTCACTTTACTACTATTTCATAGTTGAATTTGCAATATCATGTTTTGATAGAAATGCATTATAATCAAAGGTAATGGTGATGATATTTTTACATAGAAACAAGAATAGAGTTTCTGATTAATATGAAAGTTGTTCTGTGCATGGTTGAAGGTTTTTAGTATGCGAGCCAAGGTGGACGTAAAATAATTAACTGAGAAATAATCTGTCAACAGTTAAATTAGAGATGGTGTTAAATATAGTTTATAGATGTAATAAAATGAGTTGTTTGTATTTGCATGTAAAAAGGAATTACTTCGGTAGTTCTTTTTTTCATACTTAAAATAAGAACAGGAGGTTAAAATAAATGCTAAAATTATTCAGAAAGGACTCGCTGACGCCACAGACGGAACGCATTTACAAAGTTCCGTTATGTATCCAGGATACGATACCAATCTATCGAATTTCGAAAAATGGTATCTTTGAACTGGAGAGTCCGACAAACAAAGACGGAGGAAAAAAGAAGATTCATCAGTTTGACAGGATGTATCTGTTTGAGGATATTAACTTTTCCACGCAGGATGAGGAAGAAAAAGAAGAAACCGGCAAGCGGTTTGAAACGCTGCTTCGGTCAATGAATGTCAGCTACAAGGTGATTGTATCCAATCATTATGCCGATAATGGAAGGCTTCGGGAAGAAATCTTGCAGAAGGCAGTCAGCAAAGAAATGGAGCCTTTGGCGAAAGAATACCACAAGCTGATTGAAAAGCGATTGCAGGAAGGGCGGGGAGGACTTTTGCAATCCAAGTATTTCATTGTCAGTTGCAGAAAGCCGGATTATGAAAGTGCCAGAAATTACTTTAACACCATAGAGTTTTCCATACAGCAGTTATTTCACCGATTGGGGAGCTGCCTGATACCATTAGATGCCACGGAACGCTTGCGAGCATTACACAGTTATTATCGCATGGGTGACGAGGCATCTTTTTCTTTTGACTGGAATGAATATCTGCATCTGAAACGGGACTGGAGAAATGACATTATCAATACTTCATTGCGGGAGCATCCGGAATATTTGGAAATGGAGGGTGGAAGCTGCGCCTGTGTGATGTTTATCAGAAAATATCCGAACGGTTTGACGGATCAATTCTTAAATGAACTGACAAACATGGACTTCCCGATCATTTATTCGATGGATGTGGAGCCGCTTGACAATGATGTGGCATATCAGATGGTGATGAAAAAGTACATGTCTAATGAGCGGAGTATTAACCGTGAGCAGGAGTTAAAAAACGAAAATGGAGATTATTCAACGAACATCAATTATGAGAGGAGAAAGCAGCAAAGAGACACAGAAGAGATGCTTGACCGTATTTCTTCGTTTGATGAGCGACTTCTTTATGTGGGAATTACCATTGTGGTAAAAGCTGCTTCAATGGAAGAACTGGAGGAACGGACAGAAAAGGTGCGTATCATTGGAAAAACACACAACATGGACATTGTTCCACATTCCTATCGACAGCTTGATGCCTTGAATACATCATTGCCGACGGGAGCAAGATTTGTTGATACGATGCGGACAATTACCTCTGAGGAACTTTCCATTTTTATTCCGTTTAATGTGCAGGAAATCCATGATGATTTAGGCTACTGCTATGGATTTAACAAGGTATCCAAAAATCTGATCATAGGAAACCGTAAATTATTAAAGAATGGAAACGGGATGGTGTTTGGTGTTCCGGGTTCAGGAAAGTCCTACAATGAGAAATCAGAGATGGGGCAGGTGTTATGTTTCTCAAAGGATGACATTATTGTGGTAGATCCAATGGGAGAATACAAAGACATTGCTGCAGCGTGGGGCGGTCAGTATATCAATCTGACACAGTCTGCGGAAAATGTCTTTTATGTCAATCCGTTTCATGTGCCGGATGTTGTGCCGGACATTGACCGCTTTGTAGCGGAAAAAGCAGAGTTTGCCTATGCGATCTGTGAGCAGGCATTGAAACCGGTGCCGCTTACCAGCAGACACATCGCTGTAATTGATAAGGCAGTCAGTCATATGTATGAGGAATACTTTAAGAAGCGAAAAGACAAAAGACGAACAAGAAACCGTCCGGAATCTCCGACAATTCCGGTGATGAGAGATTATATTCTTGAGCATTACGATGGAAATGAGGCAGCACAGGAGATCGTAGACCAGTTGGAAGTATTTGCAGATGGTACGCTTGACATTTTTGCCAGAGAGCAGTCCATATCCGATGAGAACCGTTTTACCGTGTATGGATTTTCGGAACTGGGAAAACGAATGCGGGCAATGGCAATGCTTGTGATGATTGAAAGTATCACGGCTAAGATCAAATATAATCAGTCGGATGGAGTTGCTACATGGGTTTATGTGGATGAGATGCACGAACTTTGGGGAGAAGAATACAGTTTACATGCACTGGAGAAGATGTGGTGTGAGGTCCGAAAGCGTGGCGGTATCTGTACCGAGATGAGCCAGAACCTGATCGATGCACAGAGAAACCGTTCTACGAAAACAATGGTTTCCAATTCCGAATTTATGCTTTTGCTGGATCAGGGAACAATGGACAAGGAAGCGGTAGAAGATTTGTTTGATATTTCTTCCGAGCAGCTTGCCTGTGTGAATGGAGCGCAGCCGGGAATGGGACTTATACGGTTTGGCGATAAGATTGTTCCATTTGATAATACGATGGAAAAAGACAGTAGTCTTTATCAGTTATTTAATACCAATTTTCATGAAATGGTTAATGACAGAAATGCGAAGCAAACATCGAAAAAATAAGAGACAATAAGGGCAGATGAATTGACGAAAATCGTTGAATTATGGCGGAAAAAATGATATATTAGTTGCATGGCGTAAGCCATAGGAAAGTACCCATGACAGGGCGTTAAGCGTCCGGTGGACGCTTGTTTAACGCCGACCGAAGCGGAGCGTAGAGGTAGCTTCCCAACACCAATGACCGGCTTGCCGGAATACATAGAAGGTCGCTGGATGTCCGGTGGACATCCGATTAGCGAGGACCGAAGCGAAGCGTAGACGGTGGCGTGAATGACAGATTTTGAAATCCTTTCGATTTTCATCGGCATATTAACATTGTTATGTGCCTTTGGTAGTCTTGTTATAGCGTTGCTTGCCTTTCTCAATAAGAGAAACAAGCGAAAATAAAAATGCCTATCCTGTCTGCCAACAGGATAGGCGGTGTCAGTGAGCGTGTCCTTTTTTCTATTCATGAAACAAGGGAGCTTATGGTGCAGTCCATGCATCTGATGCTGCTTGGAAGCAGTGTGGCAGATGCTTCTTATGAAGAAAGAAATACGGAGCATACAGAAGACGCACCTATCAGGCTTTCTAAAGAAACTGCCAGAAAAGGTGCACATACAGCAGTGGGCGGCATGAAAACGCTTGTGCATAAAAAGCTACAAAGCAGGGAAAAGAGAAAGGCTGCAAGAAAGTCAACGGAGAAATCGGCACAGGCTGTTCGATTGGGAGCAAAAGCAGGAGCACAGGCAGGAAAATCTTTGGTACAGACAATATAAAGTGTTGTTCAGGCAGTAGCGGCAAATCCGGCTGTGTGGATAGCACTTCTTTTGATTGTTCTTCTGTTGCTGCCTCCTACATACTATGTTTTTTAAATATACAATTTTCAAATGTACTAACTTGTATAGATGAATTATCATAAATACATTGTTCAAATACACATTTCACAAAAAAACAAGCTTTTATTTCACAAGATCCAAAGTCAACATTATCAAATTGACAATCTATAAATGTACTTCCAATAAAATCGCTTCTATCAAAATAATTATTTTTAAATTTAATGTTCTCAAAATGACTACCTCTAAAATCACTTCTGAAAAAAGAGATTGGTTTATATTTTGAGAAATCAATATCTTTAAATTTAGTATAAGAAAGATCCCTACAAGTATAATCATCATTTTCGTTAATATTAACATTTCGAGTTTTCAAAAGGGAATTCATAGTTGCCTCTTTTCTATCAAACAAAATATATTTTAATTTCGATTTTTACAGATAATTTAGAAATTATCTATAAAAACAACTTCCATATTCATAGTCTGATAATTTTTTATTATCATTCTGTTAATTAGGATTTTCAGAGTAGATATATTTGAGAAAAATATGACTGAATGAAGCACAGAAATATAAGGAATTTTAACCATTCTTTACGGTCAATATTCTTATTTTAGGAAACCTTAATTTCGGGAATGTAGGAACCGATGTTCCAGAACACGGAAACTGTCTTGATTGGCTTAATGGATATTTGATGAACTGAAATATATAAATGATGAAAAGATGCTGTTCCTGTAATGCACTTATTTTTACTTGAGGATATTTTTGTGTGTCACTTCTAACAATATAATAAAAGACAATATATAGATAATCTAAATACATGTTGACACAAACTAATGCGATTGTTATACTATTAATAGATTGTCTGATAGTATGACCGCTTTTGTTATAGTTAAATTATATAATCAAATAGGTGAGAATGATGCTCTTAGGAGGTGAAAAAATGTATTGCATAGAAGAATAAGGTGGACAAAATGAAGAAATTTACAAAATATATAGCAGTTGGAGCAATGTGTTGTGCTTTGTTGTGTACAGTTGTTTCTGTTAAGGCATCTAGTGGAAGTCTTTCATACAACACATCTTCCAATACATATCTCGGAGAGCTTGCTAATACCAGTGCAAGTGCAAAAACTATTTCGGTCAACACAAGACCATCAGCGGGAACTGGTGGTGTTATTGTTAAGATTACTACCGGTGACGGGACAGTGAAAGCATCAAAAGTGTTTTCATATTATTCATCAACAAGTGATCTTACTGCTAATTTTCCTGCTCATGGTAAAAGGCGTATATATGTTAAACCGAATACTCAAGGTCAGCATATACAGGGAGCAGTAAGTTACTCGTATTAATTATTGGGAGTATAGAGTTACTGATATTTGAATGGTGTAGTATTGTTTTAGACATTATTACACCATTTATAATATGGAGGTAGGATATGATTTTTTTGAAGTTATCAGTAAAATACTGGAGAGAGCATTGGAAGAGACTTCTGACCCTGATCACTATGATCGTTATGGGAGCAGCGGTTCTCTGTCTTACGTCGCTTTTTATCCGCAGTGACAAAATGCGTCTGCTGAACCGTGAAC
>OLWA01004114.1_pt1 | contig 10113 bp, 8 predicted proteins | sample 1673251 | NCBI WGS metagenome assembly OLWA01 (sample SAMEA3178937, study PRJEB25190) | human gut metagenome | biome: human gut; feature: human-associated habitat; material: faeces | place: Austria | collected 2013
CCTCCAGCCGGTACTCCTTGCCCTCGACGGTCATGCGGCCGTAGGCGATGCGGTTGGCGCAGCGTCCGACGCTCTTGCCCGCGGCGGCTCCGTCGAAGAAGTAGCCTTCGGGGTGTTTGTAGCCCAGCACGACGTCGGCCATGCGGCCTTCGCGGTCGGGCATCCTGGCGGAGACGATGGCGGCTCCGAAATTCGAGATCTGCACCTCGGCACCCTTGTCGTTGCGCAGCGTATAGAGGACGATGGCCTCGCCCTCGGGGGTCATGCCCCACACGTTCTGTTCGATACTGACCATATTTGCGTAGTTTTCAGGTTTGTTCGCGGTTCATTCCTCCTGCCGGCGGGGTTATTCGACCGGCGGCAGCACCTCGAGGATGCGGTCGATGCGACGCAGACACTCCTCCTTGCCGATGAACGACGTGACGTCGTACATGCCGGGGCCCTTGCCGGCGCCGACCAGCGCCAGACGCAGCGTGTTCATCACCTGGCCCATCGAGTAGCCCTTCTCTTCGATCCAGGCGTGGACGATGCGTTCGGTGTTTTCGAGCGAGAAGTCGTCGATCGAGGCCAGCACCTCGCGCACCTCGCGCAGAATGGCCGGATTCTGCCCCTTCCAGTACTTGCGGGTCTGCTTCTCCTCGTACTGGGTCGGAGCCACGAAGAAGAACGATGTCAGGTCCCACAGATCGGTGATGAACGTGGCGCGCTCCTTCATGATGCCGGCGGCGCGTCCGGCCACCTCGTCCGACACCTCGATGCCGTGTTCGCGCAGAATCGGCTGGTAGAGCACGGCCAGCTCGGCGTCCGTCTTGTGGTGCATGTACTGGGCGTTGAACCACTTGGCCTTGTCGGGTTGGAAACGGGCGCCCGATTTCGAGACGCGTTCGAGCGAGAAGCTGTCGATCAGCTCCTGCATCGAGAAGATCTCCTGTTCGGTGCCGGGGTTCCAGCCCAGCAGCGCCAGCATGTTGATGAACGCCTCGGGGAAGTATCCGTCTTCGCGGTAGCCGCGGGCGGTTTCGCCCGTTTTGGGCGACTTCCAGAAGAGCGGGAAGACCGGGAATCCCATCTTGTCGCCGTCACGCTTCGAGAGTTTGCCGCCGCCCGTAGGCTTGAGCAGCAGCGGCAGATGGGCGAATGCCGGACGCGACGCCTCCCATCCGAAGGCCTTGTAGAGCAGGTAGTGCAGCGGCAGCGAGGGCAGCCACTCCTCGCCGCGGATGACGTGTGAGACCTCCATCAGGTGGTCGTCGACGATGTTGGCGAGGTGGTACGTGGGCAGCGCATCGGCCGATTTGTAGAGGACCTTGTCGTCGAGCGTCGAGGTGTTGACCTCGACGTGTCCGCGGATCAGGTCGTCCATCTCAACCAGCTGGTTCTCGGGCATCTTGAAGCGGATGACCCACTGATCGCCGCGATCAATGCGTGCGCGGACCTCGTCGGCCGGCAGGGCCAGCGACGTGGCCAGCCGTTCGCGCACGGTGTAGTTGTAGGCGAAGGCTTCACCGCGGGCTTCGGCCTCGTGACGCAGCCTGTCGAGCTCCTCGGCCGTGTCGAAGGCGTAGTAGGCCCAGCCCGCCTCGACGAGCTGAAGGGCATATTTGAGGTAGATTTCGCGGCGTTCGCTCTGACGGTAGGGGGCGTGAGGGCCGCCGACGCCGACACCCTCGTCGATCTGGATGCCGCACCACTTGAGCGACTCCAGGATATACTCCTCGGCACCGGGGACGAAGCGTTGCGAATCGGTATCCTCGATGCGGAGAATCATCGTGCCCTTGTGCTGACGGGCGAAGAGGTAGTTGTACAATGCCGTGCGGACGCCGCCGATGTGGAGCGGTCCGGTGGGGCTGGGTGCGAAGCGCACCCGAACGGGTCTTTCCATAGAAAATATGTTTGTCGTTTTATTTCACGCGGTATTCGATGCGCATGGTGATGCGGGCCTTCTTCTGGCGGCTCGAGGTGTTGAACGATCCGCCGGCCGAGAACTCCTCGTTGGTGTTGGCGCCGGTGATCTGGAAGACCCCCATGCGGGCCGAAGCCACGCGGCCGATCTTCGTGCCGGCATTCTGGGCGATCTTCTCGGCGCGCTGGCGGGCATCGGCCGAGGCGGTCTCGATCAGCCCCATCTTCACGTCGTCGAGTTTCGTGTAGTAGTAGTCCGGGGCGTAGGCCTCGATCGAAACGCCCTGTGCGATGAGCGAGGAGATTTCGCGCGAGATGGTCTCGACACGCTCCACGTCACGCGATTCGACCGTGAAGCGCTGTCTCAGCTGGTAGCACTTGAAGCGTTGGCCGGCCCAGTTGCCGTTGGCGTTGTAGACCGGGTCGAACTGCTTGTCGACGTTGACAAACTCGAAGACCACGGCATCGGCCGGCAGTCCCTGCGCTTCGAGATAGTGCTGGACCTTGGCCTTGCTCTGTTCGATCTGGGCGTAGCCGGCGGCGACCTGCTGGGCTTCGGCGGTCAGGGTGGCCGACCAGACGATCAGATCCGACGTGAACTGCGTTTCGCCCAGTCCCGTCACGACGATCGTGTCCTGCGAACGGTACTTGTAGGTGTAGGCGCGGGCGAGGATCACGGCGCAGACGATGGCTGCAATGCCCAGGAGGATGTACTTCGAGTTTTTCATGGCCGTATGGGTTTTGAAGGTTCGTTTCGTAGGGGGCTCTTCCGGAGCGGGGGTGTCAGACGTTGAAGAGGAAGTGCATGATGTCACCGTCCTGAACGACGTAGTCCTTGCCCTCGATGCCGATCTTTCCGGCGTCGCGGCAGGCCTTCTCCGATCCGAGTGCGACGTAGTCGTCGTACTTGATGACTTCGGCGCGGATGAAACCCTTCTCGAAGTCGGTGTGGATGATGCCGGCCGTCTGCGGGGCCTTCATGCCGCGGGAGTAGGTCCAGGCGCGGGTCTCGTCGGCGCCGGTTGTGAAGAACGTCTCGAGGTTGAGCAGCTTGTAGGCCGCCTTGATCAGCCGGGCCACGCCCGACTCCGCCAGACCGAGATCCTCGAGGAACATCTGGCGTTCCTCGTAGCTCTCCAGTTCGGCGATATCGGCCTCGGTGGCGGCGGCGATGATGAGCATTTCGGCCTTTTCATCGGCGATGGCCGCGCGGACGGCTTCGGTGTAGGCGTTGCCCTTGACGGCGCTCTTTTCGTCGACGTTGCAGACGTAGAGAACCGGTTTGTCGGTCAGCAGGTTGAGATCGGCGACCAGTTTGCGGTCCTCCTTGTCGAGTTCGACGGTGCGGGCCGAGCGTCCCTGCTCCAGCACGGCCTTGTACTGCAGCAGCAGTTCGACGGCGCGCTTGGCATTCTTGTCGCCGCCCGAGGTGGCCTGCTTCTGGGTCTTGGCGAGGCGGTTCTCGACCGTTTCGAGATCCTTCAGCTGAAGCTCCGTATCGATGATTCCCTTGTCGCGCACCGGATCGATCGAACCGTCGACATGGGTGATGTTGCCGTTGTCGAAGCAGCGCAGCACGTGGATAATCGCGTTGGTATTGCGGATGTTGCCCAGGAACTTGTTGCCGAGGCCCTCGCCCTTTGAGGCGCCCTTGACCAGACCGGCGATGTCGACGATCTCGATGGTGGTGGGGATGACCCGTTTGGGGTGGTCTATTTCGGCCAGGCGGATCAGCCGCTGATCGGGCACGGTGATGACGCCGACGTTGGGTTCGATGGTGCAGAAAGGGAAATTGGCCGCCTGGGCCTTTGCGTTGGACAGGCAGTTGAAAAGCGTCGATTTGCCCACGTTCGGCAAACCGACGATGCCGCATTGTAATGCCATGTATTTCGTATTTTGTTGTTCGCAGGGCAAAGATAGCGAATTTTATTTGAGTTGAGCCGTTTCGGCGGGTCGAAAATCGTTCCGTGAGGGCTTTCCGGAAAATTATCGACGCGATTGTTTTGCCGTAAGGAGGTTTATGCGTATCTTTGAAGGTCTAAATTCAACGGACGATGGATTGGAAAACAATGCAAGCCGAATGGCGCAAACTCGCGGTGTTGATCGACGGGTGGGCGCAGGCGGATGAGATACCGGCCGTGGAGCGTGATCTGGCCCTGGAGAAGTTGCGGAATCTGTACGATGCGATCCGTTTTGCCGGAGCGGCCCCGGAGACGGCTCCGGAACCGATCCCCGGAGAGAGTTCCGAGGCCCGGGAGGAGATTCTGCCCGAATCGATCGATCTGGGCGAGATGTTGTCGATGGAGGAGCTTTCGGATCTGGCGGAGCCTGCCGGTCCCATTTTCGTGGAACCTGCGACCCGGTTTGCGGCGGAGCGAGAATCGGCGGAGATCCGCGAGGAGCCTGCCGCCGCAGAGGCTGCGGATGATATTGTTCCGGAAGCCGCTCCCGCAGTGATCCGGACTGCCGAGGTGGCCGAACCCGCAGCACAGCCGGTTTCGGAGCCGATTGCCGAGCCCAAGGCCGAACCCGGGGTCGGACAGATTGAACCTCTTGAGCCGGCCCCCGCAGCAGAATCCGAAGCATCCGGGGTCGGACAGATTGAGCCTCTCGAACCGGCCCCCGCAGCAGAATCTGAAGTTCCGGAGGCAACAGCCCCCGAAGCACCCGAGACCGCAGCCTCCGCAGCCTCCGCAGCCTCCGCAGCCTCCGAAGCGACGACCCCGGAAACAATCGAGGTTTCCGAAGCCGTGCCCTCCGAAGCCCCGGAGACGACGGCTCCCGAAGTATCCGAATCCCCGGAAGCTGCGATCTCCGAGGCATCTTCAGCATCCGGGGTATCCGGGGAGGTGATACCGGACGCCTCCGGGACCGGATCCCCCGAGGTGAGCCTCGAAACGGTCTCCCCGGAACCGGCTCCTTCCGAACCGGCCAAGCATCGCCATGCAGCACCCACGCTCTTCGGCATGGAGGACGAGGAGACGCTCCGTCATCGTCACAAACAACGCGTCATCATGTCGCTCTATGGTTCGTCCCCCGAACCCGAGCACCATCCGTCGGCATCCGGTTCTGCCGCCGAGCGGAAAGCTGCCATGCCGCACGGAACCGCTCTCTCCCATCCAGAACCGAATCTGTCGGTTCCCGATCCGGAGAAACGTGCCCCGGAAACTTCCGAGACGGAGGATCTGGTCGAGGTAACGCTGACCCCGGAGAGCGGATCCGTACCAGCGTCCGGAACTCAGCCGCACCCCTTCGCCGAATCACGGGCCGAGGCTTCGACCCCGGATACTCCGCAGGAGGGGAATGAGGCGGATTTCGAACCGACCCTCTCCGAAATCACGATTTCGGGGGCCGCATCCGACCCCGCCTCCGTCGTTACGGAGCACTCCCGTCCAGCCGATCACGAAACACCGGCATGGCACGTCGCGGAGACGTCTTCGGAACCGATGTCTGGGGCGGAACTTCCGCATCCGCAGGGCGGTGCCGTGCTGGGCGAGGTGATCAATCCTCACATGCAGACGCTGGCCGACACGATCGCGCCGCCGCACGACATCGCCTCGGAACTGCGCCGCAACGAACCCGTGACGGATCTTCGCCGGGCAATCGGTCTGAACGACAAGTTCCTGCTGATCCGCGACCTGTTCGGCGGCGATGCTCAGGCCTACGAACGGGCCGTTGAGACGCTCAACGACTTCGATGATCTGGACGACTGCATGATCTTCATCGCGGAACACTACGCCTGGAATCCCAATTCCGACGGTGCAAAACTGATGATGGAGCTGCTCGAACGCAAATTCGCCTGACAGCATGGCCAGACTCTATATCGTACCCACCCCGATCGGCAATCTGGACGACATCACGCTGCGTGCGGTGAGTGTTCTGCGCGAGGTGGATTTCGTCCTGGCCGAAGATACGCGCACGACGTCGTTCCTGCTCAAGCACCTCGGGATCGAACAGAAACTCCGCTCCCACCACAAGTTCAACGAACACGCCACGGTGCAGATGGTCGCCGAGACGATCGCCGCGGGGCACGATGCCGCCCTGGTCTCGGATGCCGGCACGCCGGGCATTTCGGATCCGGGCTTCCTGCTCGTCCGCACGTGCGTCGAGGCGGGTATCGAGGTCGAGACGCTTCCGGGTGCCACGGCCTTGATTCCGGCTCTGGTGCAGAGTGGTTTTCCGTGCGACCGCTTCTGTTTCGAAGGCTTCCTTCCGCAGAAGAAGGGCCGTCTGAAACACCTGCAGTCGCTCCGCGACGAGGAGCGCACGATGATCTTCTATGAATCGCCCTACCGGGTGGTGAAGTGTCTTGAACAATTCGCCGAGATCTTCGGTGCCGATCGCGAAGTGGCAGTGTCGCGCGAGTTGACCAAGAAGTTCGAAGAGACTGTCCGCGGAACTCTCGCCGAAGTTCTGGCCCACTTCCGCGCGCATGAACCCAAGGGCGAATTCGTCATCGTGGTCCGGGGCCGTTCGCGCCGCCGGGCTGCGGACGAGCCCGGAGAGGCCAACGGGGAACCCCTTGCCGGAGAGCCGAACCCCGGTGCCGTTTTTCAAGATAACGACTGAACCGTCATGAAAGAACACGCAAACAACGACGCCTCGAATACAAACGCTACGCATCGGAGTTTCTCGGCCTGGCTGGGCGAGATGCGCGAATTCCTCAAGGGGCGTTTCAACCTTGAGGATGACAAGGCTCAGCGCGACGAAGTGGTGGCCAACATTGCCAAGGGGGTCGAATTCCGGGGGGTGAACCTCTGGGTGCTGATCTTCGCCACGATGATCGCCTCGCTGGGACTGAACGTCAACTCGGCGGCCGTGATCATCGGCGCGATGCTCATCTCGCCGATCATGGGCCCGATCATGGGCGTGGGACTGTCGCTGGGTATCAACGATTTCGAACTGTTGAAGCGCTCGCTGCGCAATCTGGCGCTGATGTTTATCGTGGCGATCGTCACCTCGACGCTCTACTTCTTCATTTCGCCCCTCTCGTCGAACAGCAGCGAACTGCTGGCCCGTACGGTCCCGACGACCTACGACGTGCTGATCGCCCTCTTCGGCGGTCTGGCGGGTATCGTGGCGCAGACGCGGCAGGACCGCACGTCGACCGTCATTCCCGGCGTGGCCATCGCCACGGCCCTCATCCCGCCCCTCTGTACGGCGGGCTTCGGACTGGCAACCGGGCAGCTCCGCTTCTTCCTCGGAGCGCTCTATCTCTTCTTCATCAATTCGGTCTTCATCGCCCTGGCCACCTATCTGATCGTGCGGTTCCTGGGTTACGAGAAGAAGGTCTTCATCGACAAGGCCCGCGAACGGGCTGTCAAGCGGCTGATGATGATCATCACGCTGGCGACCTTCATACCGAGCGTGGTGATCGGCTTCCACATGGTGCAGGTCTCGGTCTTCGAGGCGGTGGTCGACAAATATGTGGCTCAAGTCTTCAACTTTCCCCATACGCGCGTCATCGAGTGCAACAAGCACTATGCCCACGGCCGCAAGCATTCGCGGATCGAACTGCTGCTGGTGGGCGAGCCGCTGGGCGACGAGGTGATTGAAAATGCCCGGGCTCAAATGGCCGGATATGGTATCGAACGGACGGAACTTGTGGTGCGTCAGGCCAATACGGAGGACCGGATCGATGTGGCGTCACTCCAGCAGAGCTACCAGGAGCTGCTCGACGAGAAGAACCGCCGTATCGAGGAGATGTCGTCGCAGTTGAAACGCTACCGCGTGACGGATGTCGAGGTGAACGACGTGTCGCGCGAGATCGGTGCGCTGATGGAGAACGTGCAGGCCGTCTCGCTGACCAAAGGCATAACGTTCGACGTCAAGGGTGCGCCGCGCGACACGACGCTGATCTGTGTGGTGACGCGCCGCGACACGACGCGTCTGCTCGATGCCGAGACGTTGCGAAACTGGCTGCGGCTGCGCACGAAGGTCGAGAATGTGAAAATCTTCGTGGAACCCTGATCCGAACGGCGGCATGAAACATCCCGAACTCAATATCGTACAGCGCATCGGCCTGGAGGCACTCTGGGTCGGGGCGTATGTGTTTTCGGTCCTGCCGCGCTGGTTCAAGTACCATGTTGTGGAGAATCTGCTCTACGTACTGCTCTATTACTGTATCCGTTACCGGCGTGGAGTCGTGGCCGTGAACCTGCGCAACTCCTTTCCCGAGAAGAGCGAACGCGAACGGGCTTTGATCGGGCGTCGGTTCTACCGGACGCTGGCCGAAATCTTCGTCGATACGCTGGATCTGGCCCATCTTACGTCGTCGAAATGGCATCGGGCCCTGACGATTCCGGGGCTGGAGGAGCATCTGCAGCGGGTCGAGGGGCGCGACTGGATCGCCATGACGGCCCATTACGGATGCTGGGAGTACTGCTCCTTCTGGGGATTGTATGCCCCGAGCCAGATCGTCGTGGCGGTCTATCACCCGCTGCGCAGCCGGATTATGGAGGCCTTCTATCAGCGTCTGCGCAACGGTGACTACGCGGCGACGGTCTCGATGAACGAATCGCTGCGTTTCTATCTGCGCAACCGCGGACGGGGAATTCGTGGCAGGAATCTTGTGATGGGGCTCATTTAGCCTTTGTAAAGACACAGGATAACCTGGATCTCGTCCAGCTAAATTCCTTCGGCTGCGGTCTCGACGCCGTGACCACCGATCAGGTCAGTGATATTCTCACCCGATCCGGTAAGATCTATACGGTCTTAAAGATCGATGAGGTCAACAACCTCGGAGCCGCAAGGATCCGTATCCGTTCCCTCATCTCCGCCCTGCGTGTCCGCGAGGAGCGCCGCTACACGAGAAATATCGTGTCCAGCTCCTACAACCGTGTGATCTTCACGAAGGAGATGAAAAAGAACTACACGCTGCTCTGCCCGCAGATGTCCCCGATCCACTTCGAGCTCATCGAACCGGCGATCCGCAGCTTCGGCTACAACCTCGTCGTTCTCCAGAACGATGACAAGACAGCCGTGGATACGGGATTAAAATATGTAAACAATGACGCCTGCTACCCGTCCCTGATCGTCATCGGACAGATCATGGATGCCCTGCTGTCCGGAAAGTATGATCTCGACCACACGGCCGTCCTCATGAGCCAGACCGGAGGCGGCTGCCGTGCGTCGAACTACATCGGATTTATCCGCCGTGCTTTGGAAAAAGCCGGAATGGCGCAGATCCCGGTCATCTCCATCAACGCGAACGGTATGGAGACGAATCCGGGCTTCACCTACACGCCGTCCATGCTTGTGAAGGCTCTTCAGGCTGTTGTATACGGTGATGTATTTATGCGTGTTCTCTACGCTACAAGACCTTACGAGGCCGTTCCAGGCTCCGCAAATGCGCTCCACGAGAAATGGAAGAAGATCTGTGTCAAAGCACTCTCCACAAAGAGCGCCGGAATGATGACCTTTGTGAAGAATATCCGCGGCATCATCCACGACTTCGATAACTTAGAGCGCACGAATGTCCACAAGCCGAAGGTCGGAATCGTCGGAGAGATCCTCGTGAAATTCTCACCGACCGCCAACAACCATATCGTGGAGCTCTTAGAGTCCGAGGGCGCTGAGGCGGTAATGCCGGATCTCATGGATTTCCTGCTTTACTGCTTCTACAACAGCAACTTCAAGGCAGATAATCTGGGAATGAAGCGCTCCACGGCGCATCTCTGCAACATGGCGATCTCCCTTCTCGAGTACATGAGAAAGGCCGCAAGAATTGCTCTTGAAAAGAGCACCCACTTCACTCCGCCTTCAAGGATCAAGGAGCTGGCAGTGATGGCAAACGGCTTTGTCTCCCTCGGAAACCAGACCGGTGAGGGCTGGTTCCTGACCGGTGAGATGCTGGAGCTCATCAAGAGCGGTGTCAACAACATCGTCTGCGTCCAGCCTTTCGGCTGCCTGCCGAACCATGTGGTAGGCCGCGGAATCTCCAAGCGCTTAAAGGAGCTCTACCCCGATGTCCAGCTCCTTCCCCTCGACTACGATCCGGATGTCAGCTTCGCAAACATCGAGAACCGGCTTCAGATGCTGATCATGAATGCGAGGGAGCAGGAAGCGGAAAAGAACGAGGCAACCATGTAATTTCATCAATGGATATCTGCGATCCGATTTGACTGCCTGCTGATTGCTTTTCGCAATCGAAGCTGGCAGCTTCTTTCGAATTCATTGAAATACAAAAAGGGACCTGGCCATCATCTGATA
>OLWA01004120.1_pt1 | contig 10102 bp, 7 predicted proteins | sample 1673251 | NCBI WGS metagenome assembly OLWA01 (sample SAMEA3178937, study PRJEB25190) | human gut metagenome | biome: human gut; feature: human-associated habitat; material: faeces | place: Austria | collected 2013
GATGTTTAGTCGCAGTTGGCAGTTAGCTCGTCGGAGTGTTGCGACGACCTGCGATGAATATACCTTGCGAACTCACGTCCTGTAAACGACTGCTTCACTAAATTCCCCCTCAGCCCTTAACCATCTTTCCGCTCTTTTTTGCCGCCTCAATCAACTGCCCCAGCCGCATATTACAGCTACCCACAGGTACATCCGTGCAAATAATTCTCTCACACTGCTCCATCACACGGAGAGCTTTTTGAAAGGTCTCTTCGGAAATATCCATAAAAGGCCCTTCTGTTATCACATCTGCCGCCAGAAGTCGTGCCAGACGGTAGTCTACATCATTGGTATAAAGAATTCCTGCAATAAATGGCGTATGCTCCTTCTGCAGCTGCCGGAACACAGGAATACCGGTTCCGTTTCCGCAGATCACAAATGTTTTCGCCTCTCCCTCTGGCTTTGGAAGCTCAATACTTCCAAACAGAGGATCAAAAAAGCCATTGTTAATGTCATACAAATCCCGAATCATATTTTCCTCAAAAATATCCTCCGGTCTTCCGAAATGGGAAATGGTATCTCCTTTTACACAAATGATCTTATCCGCAATCTTCTGTGCCAGATCGATTTCATGAAGAGACATGATCACTGTAATATGCTTCATTTTTGCCATATCCCGGAGAATGGAAAGCAGATCCAGCTTATGCTTGATATCAAGGAAGGAGGTTGGCTCATCCAGGATAATAACATCCGGCTCCTGGCAGATGGCACGGGCAAGGAGAACGCGCTGCCGCTGCCCATCACTGATATTGTTAAAATCACGGCCTCCAAGCTCCTGGGCATGTACTGCACGCATGGCCTCTTCTACTTTTTCCTCATCCTCTCTTGTAAGAAGACCAAGCCGTCCTGTATAAGGATAGCGTCCTGTTGCCACAATATCATGGCAGGTCATCAGCTCCGGCTTCATACGCTCTGTGAGAACCACCGCCATACGGGTGGAAAGATTCCGGAAAGAAAAGGAGGTGAGATTCTGGTCGTCAAAGTAAACCTTTCCGCCAATAATCTGCAGCTGACGGGTAATACTTTTCAAAATTGTAGACTTACCGGAGCCATTTGGTCCGATCAGGGTCACAATTTCTCCCTTCTTGATGCCAATACAGATATCGTGGATCAGTGCTTTTTTGTTGTAGCCTACGGACAGATGGTCCATTTTAAAATAGTAATTTTCCATCTTTAGTTTCCTCTCTTTTTACGCAGCATCATAAAAATAACTACCGGTGCACCAAATATGGAGGTGACAGTACTGATATTCAGCTCCAGCGGTGCAAATGCCATTCTGGCAATCAGGTCACACATCATACAGAAAACAGCTCCTCCAAGAAAGGTTCCCGGGATAATAATAAGTGGTCTTGATGTGTTAAAGCTTCTTTTCATCAGGAAGGGAACTGCGATTCCAACAAAGGAAATCGGTCCGGCAAAAGCAGTTACGGTTGCAGACAAAATGCTGGAAAGCAGGATCAGGGCAACACGGAAGAAGCGGATATTTACTCCCATGCTTTGGGCGTATGCCTCTCCAAGCTGATAAGCACCTATGGGCTTTGACAGAAGGAAGGTCAGAATCAAGGTAATTCCGATTACCACAAAGGAAATATATACGTTGCTCCAGCTCATACCGGAAAAGCTTCCCTGAGACCAGCCGTGGAGATTAACAATATCGGAATCATCTGCAAAGGTAACTACAAAGTCTGTCACTGCAGAGCAAATATAGCCGATCATAATTCCGGCAACCAGAAGGGTAGCCATATGCTTGATCCTTTTTGAAATCAAAAGGATAAATCCAATTGAAATTAAAGAACCGATAAAGGCTGCAATGATCAGGGTATAAGAAGTAACATTTGCTGCTCTTCCAAGATAATAAATCATGGTAAGAGCTACTACCATTTTTGCACCGGAGGAAATGCCAAGTACAAATGGTCCGGCAATTGGGTTTTCGAAAAAGGTCTGCAGCAAAAAACCGGATAAGGATAAAGCGCCGCCCAAAATAGCTGCCATCAGGATTCGGGGCAGGCGGATTTTCCAGATAATGCTGTATTCTTTTGTATCTGTCACTTTTTTTAAAAGAATGTCTGCGATTTCTGACAGGGAAATATGGACATTACCGGTATTGATATTCAGCACGGTGATCACGCAAAATGCCAGGATCAAAAGAATAAACACCAGGGCGTAGCGGGATCTTCTTTTGAAATTTTCCATGTGGAAGCTGGTTCCACCAGGTTGTTTACTCATTCTAGGTTTACTCCATTTGTGTTTTATTATGGGAAAGCGGACCACTTTACAGAAGTCCGCTTAAAAATCAGTTCAATTTGTGCAGGAAGGTCATATCCTCCTCGCTGCCGCCTGTGAGCATCAGGTTAAAATCATTGATCAGCTCGCCGATGGTATCCGTATGCTGATACATGGAATTATCGGTGATCCATACATTTCCATCCTTTACTGCCTTGAAATCAGCCAGAATACTGTCCTTAGCCAGAAGGTCGTCAAGGCTCTTTACAGAGGCATCAATGCTGGTATTGTAGATCAGATAATCTGCATCCACAGCAGTGTTGTAAAACTCTTCCATTGTGATGGAAACAGAGGTTTTGCCGCTGTCATCCTGAAAGTCTGCAAATGCATTTCGCCCGCCTGCAATGTCGATCATGCTGGAAATGTAATCTTTGGGATTTCGGACAACCGGGGAACCGCTGGTGTTGATATAGAAAAATGCCACGGTTTTCTCTGTGTTGGTGAAATCCTTTAATTTCTCAATGATCTGCGCCTGACTGTCAAAGAAAGCGGCTGCTTCCTCTTCCTTGTTCATCATAGCTCCGTAAAGCTTGATCCACTCCGTACGGCCAAGGGGCTGGCTTTCATAGCTGGAACGGTCGATAAATACCGGAATTCCAAGGGTTTCGATCATCTCCTGTACCTTTGGTGCGTGGAGGATCATGGTGGACTCAACTGCAAGATCACAGTCATCTCCTACCAGAAGCTCGTAATCCGGCTCATCATATTTACCTGCGAAAGTCATGTCGCCATTATTGATGGCATCTGCTGCTGACTGGATGTACCAGCCGGATGCGTCCAGTCCGGATAATTTGATGGAATCTACCGCGCCGATGGCATCAAACAATGCCATGGGGGAAGTGGCTGCCATGTAGATGGTATCCAATGGCTGCTGGAGAACCTGAATGCTGTCATCCAGACCATCCGGTGCCTCCATTCCTTCTGGTACTACAAGGTACTGTGCATCATCATGGACATCCAGAAGCTTATAGCCATCATTATAGTAATACACATCAAAGCATTCTGCAAAGGACAGCTCCATGGCGGACTGGTAAGTAAGTCCCGGAAGGTCTGGTGCTGTATGGTCAGAGGAAGTGTCCACGGAAGCATCTGTTTCAGATACTTCCGTATTTTCTTCTGCCCATACAGGAGTTACTGCTGTAAAAGTCATCACAGCTGCTGCAAAAATGCCAAGAATCCGGTATTTCAGCTTTTTATCGTACATAGTTTTCTCCTGTGGCTTATGCCTCTTCATCTGTTTCAGTGAAAATTGCCTGGAATGCTTTTGTCCATTCTGCTTTTGCATCCTCATCCTCTTCGTCTGCAGAACGGTCAATAATAAACGGAATCTTCAGGGTTGCATACTTCGCTGCCATATCCTTCAGTGCTTCCAGCTTTTCTTCTGTTTCTGTTTCCTCTGCCGGAAGAATATCGGATGGAAGGATGGCAAGATTGCACTGGCTCTTAACAAGCTCTTTATAGTCGGTGTCATCGTATTTGCCTGCGAAGGATACAGAGCCATTCTCTAATGCTGCAGTGAGACTGTCAGAGGTTACCTCGTCTTTTTCCAGGCCAAGGCTGGTGATCTTGTCAGTAAGACCAAGCTCATCCAGGAGGTTAAGGGCACCCTCAGATGCAACGTAAACGCTTTCAACCGGTTTTTGGATCAGGATTACGTCTTTATCAAGACCTGCAGGGATCACTGCACCTTCCGGCACGATCAGGTATTTGATAACATTGCCTGTGTAAAGCTTCTCAGAAGCGGATGCATCTTTATCTTCTGCCGCTGTGGATTCCTTAGAATCTGCAGTTTCCGGTTTTCTTGCAGTGTCTGCGGTCATGTCAACCTCAAACAGGGTGATGCCTTTTGCATAGTTATACAGTTTAAAGTATTTTGCATGCTCAAGCTTGGTTTCATCCTTGTACTCAAGACCTGTGATCTCCGGTGCACTTTCATCCAGCTTCTTGTTTCCTGTGGAAAGCATACTGTTCTCATCTGCCGGATTTTCCTTGTCTGTTTTTTTCGGATCGCTTGCACCCTTTAATGCAGCATAAATGGTGTAAGTAATCTCATGAGCCTGAGACATTCTGGTGGTCATACCGATGATGGTATTGTTCTGGTTTAATGCAATCGGGATGGTGAAGGTGGAGGTACCGCCTCCGCAGGATCCGTAATAGGTGTTGCCGTTTGCCTTTACATATCCGTAATATTCACTGCTGAATACAATTGTTGCATAGGCTTTTCCGCCGGTTACAGTAATCTTATTACAGGAAATACTTACCTTACCGGTACCGCCGGACCAGGAAAAGCTATCTGGTGTATAGGTACCGTCTGCCAGTGTGGTGGAGCTGTTTACAGAGGAAGTTCCGCCGCTAAGGTCAGAGTCGTACTTGGACTCCTTGTCAGGATTTGCATCCGGTGTAGGAGTTGGAGTCGGTGTTTCGGTTGGGGTTGGAGTGCCTGTTGGAGCAACACTTGGTGTTGGTGTGGCATCCGGTTTCTGGGTGTCGTCTTTGATCTCACCAATCTTATTTAAGGTAGCAGACTCAAAGGTCAGGGTTCTGTCATACCAGCTCTGGGTTCTGTGGGAAAATGCAGCAACTGCAAGTCCTTTGTCCAGGGATGTTACCGGAATCTCATAGGTATATTTGCCGTTTGCATTTACGGTATATGGAACCCATTTGGAGGAATCTGCTTTTGCAGCCTGCTCACTGGTTCCCACATAGAGATAATCGTATCCGGTACCGCTTAAGGTAAGGACTGCGGTCATTTTTCCGTTTTTGGAAGTGAGGGTGCAGTCTACTACGCGGAACATGGTGGAACTGGAGGTTACATTTACATTGTAGATTCCGTTGTCACATGTGCCGGATGGAATCTTGGTTGGCTCTGGTGTGGAAGTTGGCTCTGGAGTCGCGGTCGGAGCCAGAGTCTCACTTGGAGCCGGGGTAGCGGTTGGTTCCGGTGTTACCTCTGGCTCTTCGCCATATCCTGGAACTGCCGGAACACTGATGGTAAGAATGCCTTTTTCATACCAGTGCTGGCTCTTTTTGGAGTGCGGAACGACTGCAAGAGTGGTCACATCCTTGCTTGCCGGGATTTCGAAAGTGTATGTATAACCTCCTGCAGCATTTTCTTCGCCGCGAACGGCTTTGGTCTCTTTATCTGCATCGCTGGAACTTCCGAAGTAGATCATGTCATAATTCTGCTTCTCTGTGGAAAGAGTTACGATATATTTGTCACCCTCTAATTTTACAGTGGAACCAGTGATCACGAACATGGCAAATTCGTTGCCGTCTTCTTTTACCAGCTTGATGCCAGCGTCCTTGATCTCGTTGTCAGAGGCTGCCGGAGTCTCGGTTGGAATTGGTGTGGCGGTAGGCTCTGGAGTTGCGGTTGGCTCCGGAGTTGCGGTTGGTTCTGGTGTGGCAGTTGGTTCCGGGGCTTTCATTCCTGGAACGTTTAGCTTCAGATCCTGGGTCGTATACCATGCATTATTTTTTACAGAATGGGGAACCAGATAAATGGTCTGAGCTTCTGCCTTTGCATCAATTTCGAAAACGAAGGTATATCCGGTTTCTGTCTCTGTTCCTGCGATTGCATTGGCATCCATCACAGATGCAGCATCTTCTTTATGTCCAAGGTAAATCTTATTGTAGTTCTTTCCGTTAGAAGTCAGGGTTATTTTAATTTTATCACCCTTTAATTCTGCAGAGGAGCTTGCAATTTTGAACATTTTGTAAGCAGTATCATCTGCTTTATCAATGGTCATGTTTGAGCCGTCTTCTTTTAAATCCTCTGGCATGGTATAAGTGGCAATCCCATTGCCGGAAGCTTCTTCTGCAGCCGGAGCTTCTGTTACAGCTGCGTCTTCTGCTGGCTGAGCAGCAGTCTCTTCTTTGGCATCCTCTGTCTGTGCTGGCGCTTCTGTAACAGAAACCTCAGCAGTTTCTGTCTGCTCCGGAGTCTCTGTAGGTGCCGTGGTCTCTTCCGGAGCAGTTGTTTCTGCCTTCTCTTCCTGTGCAGGAGCAGTCTCCTCTTTCGGAGCTTCTGTCACAACAGCTTCTTCCGCCGGAGTTACCGTAACCTGTACGCCTGTACTCTCACTTTCTGCCTGTGTAAGGGCAGCCGGAGTGACGGTCATTGCCACAGAAAGAAACAGTGCCAGAAAGCGTTTTGAATTTCTTTTCATTTTTCTCCCTCGATTCTTTTATGGTTATCTTCTGGTATTGTTGCCTGAATAAATCAAAGACTGCCTCAGAGTATTCGGAAAATTCCAGAAAACTCTTCTAATGCAAAAAAATGCCCGCTCCCATAAGGGAACAGGCACCAGAAATCAATATATCCCATAGTCGAAATATATGCTACATGAGAATGAAGTGCTTTCCTCGGAAGCTTTCATTAACGAATTCAGCAGGTTTCCTGACTTACAGATCAATACGAAATCCAGCCTTCTCAACAACGCATTGCCAATGGCATCTTCGGATTTCATTCCCTGTTTACAGTGACCGGATCGCTCAGGATTTGCACCTGATTCCCTCTTAACCAGCAGATTCTTTTTTCTGCAAAGGCACTGAAAACGGATTTATTCAATTCATTTCATTATAGCAGACTATTATACTGAAATCAATAGGCTGCCAAGGCACTTTCTACCTGACAGCCTACAATTTGTTACTGTTCACTCCGTGCCCAGTAACTACAATTTAACATATATTTTAAATTATTGTGCGGGAAATACGCAACATCGCTTTACTGTTTATACTGACTATACCCAACCTCTTCTGTGCGGAGCAGGTTTCCCGCCTCATCATACACGCTGCGGTAGGTTTTGCAGGTGTTGGGATCGGAATGTTCGGTGGTGATTTCTACGGTATTGTTGTTCTCCTTTGTCCCGTAGAGGGATACGGTTACGGACTCTTCCGCCTCGTCATAAACGGCAGAGATCTTAATGGGATAAGAGGTATTGTTCTGGAAGCGGAAATCCTGGCTTCCGTAAACAACTGCTGCATCCAGTCCGTCATCCACATAGTCAATACGCGCTGCATGGTTATGGCGTTCTACGATGGAAAGATCCGCCTGCAGGCACGCCATAAACAGGGTGGTGGAAACCTGGCAGATTCCGCCGCCGATATCCTGGGCGTGCTCGCCGCCTACGATTACCGTCGCTTCCTTATAGCCCCGCTCTTCTGTTCTGGGACCTAAGGTATCATTGTAGGAAAAAGTCTGTCCCGGCTGCAGTTCCACCCCATCGCATGCTTCTACTGCAAGCTTCAGATTGGTGATCCGGTTCTTGGTACCGCCGCCGTAAGTGGTATAGGTTCCAAGGAGGTTCAGATAAGGCAGAGCCTCAATTTCCTCCGTGGAAACCTCCGGCAAAGTAATCTCAAGAGGAATGGTGATCACAAGCCCCTCTCTTGCCCGGTCAAGCCGGTTCTGCGCAGCTTCCACATCAAAGGAAATGCCCGTCACAGCAGGAATGATCTCATTATTCTCTCCCAGGGAAGCATCGGTTGCTTCTGTATGTACCTGCTCATAATAAGCTTCCATGTCAAATTCTTCCGGCGCAGTCTCCACGGTAGGGCATTCAATCACCGCTTCGTAATCTTCCCGGGAAATGGCACTTAAGATTTCTTTTTTCAGAGCATTCAGATCCGGCCCCATTCCGGTGATTCCTTTGGTGATCACAAGACTGGTATCTGTGAGCTCACAGGAGGTCTGGATGGTAGTAGAACCATTCTGGATCCCGGCTGCATCCAGCACCGCATCTAAATCATCCTGGTTGCGCACAGTAGGCAGAAGGGTCAGTTCTTCCTTCGTCTTGCTGTTCATAAGCTGGATGCGGTCTGTCCCGTGAGTGATCCAGGAGCCATGTCCAAGAGAATAAGCACTTGCCACAACTGCTTTCACATCCAGGCTCAGCGCCGGATAAATGGACACCTTAAACTCCTGTCCGTTCAGAGTGACCGTCATCTGCTTGTCCTGATAATTTTTCTGGAAATCCTCTGTAATGGCGATGATGGCTTCCTCTTCGGTCATTCCCTGGATGGCAATGCCGTTTACTTTCAGCTTTGTCCAGATCACATTGTCTGTAAGAAAATGGCACCACAGACAGTATGCGCCCACAAGAAGCACGAAGAAGATCAGAACCTTGGTCAGGGTGTTTTTCATTTGTTTGTTCATATGATAGTTTTACCTTTGGCTTACTTTTTTAGAGCAGCGGGGTAAAAAAACATGTCCTGTTTCCAGTATGACACGCAGCACCTACCTGCTCCACTTTTGCCAAGATTGTATCATTATCACAGTCAATAGTCAATGATTTCACGTACTGAACATGGCCGGAGGTAAGTCCTTTGGTCCACAGCTCGTTTCGGCTGCGGCTCCAGTAGGTCATTTTTCCCAGTTTCAAAGTGGTAAGATAGGCCTCTTCATTCATATAGGCAAGCATCAGAACCTGGTCTGTCTTGTAATCCTGGACAATGACCGGAACCATGCCGTCACTGTTCAGTTTGAAATCAGACCAGGACAGTTTGCTTTTTAAATTTTCCATGTAAAAATACTCCTTTTACAAGCTTCCCTTTGTGGAAAGCACGTCTGTAATGCGGGGGTCAAACGCTACCGCCATGTCCAGGGCTTTGGCGAAGCTTTTGAACATAGCTTCTGCCATATGGTGGTTATTTCCCGGGGTAAGAACCTTAATGTGAAGATTCATGGACGCAGTGTAGGAAACCGCATAAAAAAATTCCTTTACCATTTCTGTGGACATATCGCCAATCTTTTCGCTTGTGAACTCTCCGTCAAAGGAAAGATAGGGACGTCCTCCAAGATCCACTGCGCAGAGCACCAGGCACTCATCCATAGGAAGAATGCAGCTTCCGTAGCGGCGGATTCCCTTCTTGTCTCCCACTGCTTCTTTAATGGCAGTGCCAAGGACGATTCCCGTGTCCTCGATGGTGTGGTGATCGTCCACCTGAAGATCCCCTTTCACCTTCACATCCAGGTCAAACAGTCCGTGGCGGGCAAAGCCGTCCAGCATGTGGTCAAAAAATCCTACACCAGTGTCCAGGCTGCTTTTGCCGCTTCCGTCCAATCCCAGCTTTAGGGAAATCTGGGTTTCTTTTGTGTTTCGTGTTACCTGGGCCTCTCTTGTCATGGCTCCTCCTTTTTGTCCTCATCCTCAAAACGGACTGCAATGGAATTTGCATGTGCGGTCAGCTGCTCAGAGGTGGCAAACTGGATGATATCCTTGTGGATTTCTTTCAGTGCAGATCTGGAATAATATACAATGCTGGATTTCTTAATAAAATCATCCACAGAAAGTGCGGAGAAGAATTTGGCAGTTCCGTTGGTTGGAAGTACGTGGTTCGGTCCTGCGAAATAATCGCCCAGGGGCTCGGAGCTGTACTCACCGATAAAGATAGCGCCTGCGTTTCGCACCTTCATCATCACCTCGAAGGCATTCTTGGTCACGATCTCCATATGCTCGGATGCGATCTCATTAGCCGCATCAATGGCTTCATCCATATCCTCTGCAATGAGAATGTATCCGAAATTCTCCAGGGATTTCTCAATGATCTCTCTTCTGGAGAGAACCTTCAGATAGCCATCAATCTCTTTCTCCACATTCTGCGCCAGCTCAGTGCTGGTGGTAATGAGGATTGCAGAAGCCATCTCGTCGTGCTCTGCCTGGGAAAGAAGGTCAGCTGCAACATAGTGTGGGTTGGCAGTCTCATCTGCAAGAACCAGGATCTCACTTGGTCCTGCGATAGAATCAATGCTGACATGGCCGTAAACGGCTTTCTTTGC
>OLWA01004123.1_pt1 | contig 10100 bp, 8 predicted proteins | sample 1673251 | NCBI WGS metagenome assembly OLWA01 (sample SAMEA3178937, study PRJEB25190) | human gut metagenome | biome: human gut; feature: human-associated habitat; material: faeces | place: Austria | collected 2013
GGAGCATTGCACCTGTATAAGTGTCAAGCTCTATATACCCGCCAATTTCTTTCATAGCTTCACTCCGTCGTTAATTGAACATCAATGTGCTTTTCCATATTGGATAAAATATTTTCAGCGGTTGCAACATCAGGAAATTTCATAAAGATAATTCCAAGACATTTTGCCGCATTGTCAAACCGTTCCACATGGTCTCCGGGCTTTTTGTAGAAATGTACTTCTTGAAGATATTTTTTTAATTCATCACTAAATACAATCTGCTTATATATTCCATTCTTTGTACTGTGTAAATTATGCGTTGCATAACAGCCATCGGGCTTATGTACTGTAGTTAAAATAGGTTGTCCCATTGCGGCTTGGACCGCCATTTCAACCAAATCTGCGCCATAAATTTTTCCTAATAAGTCCGGTATCATATTTCCGCCAGCTCTCGGTCCAACATCGATAGGCCATACTCGATTGTTCTTATCAACAACCAATTCAACATTGACCGAGCCAAATCGAATTCCTAACTTGTCCATCATGCTTTGCAGCGTTTGTTGAACAAGTTGTACATCGGCTTCCTCCAGAATTAACGGATAGCTTTTTCCGACAGGAACTAATGGATTCACCTGGGTATCTCTATGGCAATTAAGAAGCCCCCATATAACCACTTTTCCATTTAAAACAAAAATATCGCCACCGATAAGATATGGATGCTTTTTCTCAATATATTCTTCAACGATCACTCGGTGGGCACGAGAAAATGAAAAAGCAAATTCTAATGCGTCGTTTACCTTATCCCAGCTATGCAGTACGGTAGCTCCTTTTGAGCCAGAAGAATCTACCGGCTTGACGATGACCGGCAACCGAAATCGAGAAGTATCCGCCATCGCATCCTCAATAGTTTGATATCCCATAGATACTGGCGCATTAAATCCATTGTCTTGCAAAAACGCACGAAAACGATCTTTATTGCAGAGAATATCTACCGCAGAATAAGGGTTTGTTGGCAGTTTTAATTTTTCGCCCACATAAGCTGCCGTGGGTGCAGCGGGATCAGAAGCATAGGCCAAAACGCCATCAACTTTTTCCTTCTGCGCTACCTCAAGGACGGCATCCTTGTCCGTGGTACTTACAAGATAGAACTTATCTGCAACATATTGACCGGGGTTATCCGTCAGAAAGTCACACAGAACAGTGTAGTAGCCAAGCTTTTTTGCAGTTTCAACGGCTATCACCTGCTGTGCAGAACCACCCAATAAAAGGATCTTTTTCATTTTTATCGCCTTTACTTTCTTGCAGTTTTTTTCAAGACAGGGCGAATCATGCCCATCAGATATTCATAGGATTCCAGACGCATCGCAGCCGATGCCCCAATATAAATTACCGCACCCATCGGAATCTAAATCAGCAGAGATACAGCATTTGACAGGTGAAGCAGGCCAACAAGGTTCACGCAACATCCCATAAAGATTGCTAAAGCAATGCTCGGCAGAATATCCTTCAACTGATCCCAATATCGATAATTCAAAAGCTTACGATTGGGCCAGGAGTTGATGATTTGGCTTGTAACACTGCTGAACAGCAAGCTATACGCCATTGCCATAACGCCAAACCACATGGTAGAAAGCAGCAACGTCATACCAACAATCTTCTTTGCAATTTCGAGTTTCAAAAACAAATCGCTGCGCCCCATTGCTTTGATTGCATTCAGGTTTGCTGTGTGGATTGGATAGAACATATAAGTAATACAGAAAATGCGTAAAAACGGCACACAGGGTAACCACTTATCTGTCAAAATCAGACGAACAATCGGCTCCGCACAGAATGCTAATCCCATCATCAGCGGAGCCATAATATAGGTGCTGGTTTTTATAGCCCGGCGAGTCATCGCTTTTACACGACTAGCATCATCTTGCACACCTGCCATCGTTGGCAAAAGAACACTATCAATGGATGTGTTGATATTGTTTGCAATCACATATGGGAACTTATCTCCTTGGTTGTAGTACGCCAAATCTGCAGAAGAATACAATTTACCGATGACCAGGCTGCGAATATTACCATAGAGCGTATCCAAAAGAGCTGACGCCAACATTTTCCATCCAAATGAAAGCAGCCCTTTTAGTCTTTCCAAAGAGAACATCTTCTTGGGACGCCACTTAACTGTCAGCCACAATATCAAGGTATCAATGGCTGTATTGGATAGCTGCTGCGCTACGATAGCCCACACACCAAAACCCGCATACGCCAATCCAATACCCAGGAATGCCGAGAAAACAGTTCCGCCCAATGTCGCATAGAAGAAACGCTTAAACAGCATATTCCTCGACACATAGGATTGCTGGATACCTTTAACGCCAGAGATTACAATGGTCAAACTAATAACGCGGATGATTGGCGTCAGTGATAGATCTTTGTAAAAGTTTGCAATGATTGGTGCCGCCATAAACATAATGGCGTACAAAGCCAAACAAACTACAAAGTTGAAATAAAACACTGACGAGAAATCCAAATCATCAGCGTCTTTTTTTTGAATTAACGCTGTCCCAAGGCCACTATCTACAAACACCTGCATAATAGTAGTAAAGACTGTGATCAGCGCAATTTGACCATAATCTTCTGGTGCAAGAATGCGGGCAAGTACGATAGATACGATGAAGGTTACAAGTTGGGCACCGCAGCGTTCAGCGAAGCGCCATGTGAAGTTCGATATAACCGATTTGCTTGCCATATCTAGATTAATTGCCTCTCTTAAAAATGTGTAGATTCACCCATCTATAAAGGAATACCAAGAAACTTGGCATCGGATGTATTAAGTCTTGCTTAACTTTATTAAACGCACTCTGAATCTCAATTTTTTTCTCCCTAAGTCCATATAAAACCGCACCAATATATAATGCCTCTGCCGTGAATATGCCTTTGTTTTGCCCATGAGCGAACTCTACAATTCTTTTATGCCACAGGTAATCATTTTCAAAATTGTATTTATAATTCGCTGTGTAACTAGAGCCATATTTAGTTATCAACCGATATGCACTCATCGTACGCTGCTCACAATAAATTTTCCCATTCGTAACTAATGCAAAGTATTTAATCCTATCACCCGGACCAGGCACATTATCGAACACAGTCAAATCAAACAGCGGTATTTTCATAAAATTTACACTCATAATTGTCGCTGTCTGTCCAGGCATAATTCCGAGTAGATAATCTTTAATCGTATATTCACTCTTTTTGCACTCTGGATAGTCAAAATCCTTTTTTTCATCATTTTCGTTTACTACTACACAATTGTGCGCAACCGCCACATAGTCAGGATGTGTTTCAAGAAAATCAATTTGCCTTTGAATCTTTGTTCTGTCAATCCAAAAGTCGTCGCCTTCAAGAGTAATAATATACTTTCCTCGGCACCTCGTCCTCAAATCTTTTTGATTTGAAATAGGACCATTGCTCATATTACATTCGCGATAAAAAACAAAGAGATTGTTAAAATTGTGATTTCTTTCATATTCTTTCAAAACTTCTCTTGTCTTGTCTGTTGATGCGTCCTCACCAACAAGAACTTCATATACATACTCTGTTTCCTGCATAAAGACACTATCCAAAGCCTTCCTTATGAAGTGCTCATGATTATACGTTGGTATCATTATGCTCAGCATAATTTCATTATCCACTATCTCTTTCCCCCTTGAATTCTCTTAGTGAGCATCACATAAACAAATACGGAAAAGTATGCGCCCCATTTCGTATTATAAATGCTACCAGCCAGTATGTAATTACTGGAACTAGAACTATAATTCTCTTTGCCATTTTTGTTGTTCTATCATTTCTGCATACAATATTCAAATTAGTGGCTACAACCGGCAAAAACAAGACCTGAAAAATGTCGAAATAAAAACTCACTCTCGATAATAGCGCTGATCCTAAGAAAGGAAGTAAAGTAAATGTAGCTGACATATATAAAAATGTTTCAACTACATGGGCATCAGGAATAACGTTCATGTTTTTCCGCTTAGTATTAATTATAAATATAACAATAACTGTCCAATAAATTAGCCCAACATATCTTCCACCAATAATATCTTGCCTCAGATATTTTTCATATCGTAGACCAGGAATAAGATTACTATTTGCGAAGAAATCAAAAATCAATCTGTATCCACATATCAAAAAGATCGAAGTTATAACAACTACTGGTTTTATCCATCTTTTGTCGAATTTCCTACTATACGCCCAACAAATAGGATATATTACTATTGCGATGATTGCGCTTGAATGAAATGAATATGCCAAGATAATCATTATTATAAATCTTATAAATTCTTCTTTTCTTGCGAATTTATAAGAATACAAAACTATGATGATTGCCATCGCCTGTCTTAATATATTTAACGAATTATTAAAAAACAGCAAATAATAAATCAAAAACGCATAGGAAACACTGATTTTTTCCATATATGGCTTAAGTGCATTATATAAGACCGTCACTTGCAGCAGTTCATACACAAAGTAAAACATGTGTGGCGAGCTACTAAAGCGTGAAATAAGGTAGTTGACTGATGCATAACCTATGCCGACACTATATTCTTTTGCCTTCATCAGATAATGATACATCGAACTATAAGAACACGCTTTCTCAAACCAATAATTCCCATATAGTAAAACATCAGTACCTATTGAGTAATCTCTCACCCCTGCAATAATACTTGGAATTAATAAGGCTAAAGCTACCAATAATAGCTTTACATTTTTAAACTTCTTTTTTTCAGCCAAGCTCAAACAGCAGCATGAAGTCGCAAAAGTTATTAAATACATACATCATTTTCTCCTGCCATTCAGTTCAGGTTATCAAGTTATTTTAAGGCATAATAGGAAAAACGCCAGATTATTTCATTAGTAGGCAAACCACTTTTTCAAGGCCTATAGAATAAAGGCTATCCGCGATCACACCAAATTTGGACTCATACATTTTTCTTTTTTCTAATAATTTCACTAAACTTTTCAATTGGAAATCTTTTATATATTTTTCCCTTAAAGAAGAAAAATTCCTATATTCTATGAACACATTCTTCTTAGACTCATCTGCTGTACATTCTGCTATGATATTAAAGTACTGGATTCTTCTTGTCAATATCTCAATCTGACCCTCTTTTGTTCTTCCAGATATGTGGCTTTTGTTATTTGTTTTAGTTACATTATTATCGTGGACTCTATGATAATCAACAATATCTCTTACCAACAGACATTTTCCTTCTGATACAGCCATCAGACCCAAAACAATGTCGTGAAACCGAAATATCTCTCTTAGTTCATCCAGCTGAAATTTAAAGGCACTATCTGAAACACTTCGACGAAAGCTCATTGTATATCCAGACCCTGCATACTTACATATATCAGCGACAGACAGATTCAAATACCTGCCCTGCGTGAATCCGTGATAATTTTCCTGTTTTTTAGTTTCTCTTCCCCTTTCATCCACAAATTTGAAGTTAGATTGAATCATCACGATATCAGAATTCTCTTCGTACAGATTGGTGAACGTTTCTATTTTGTTTATATCCCATATGTCATCTTGGTCTGACAGATATATAATATCTCCTGTACTCTTTTTTAAAGCCATAAAAAAATTGTCAAAAAAGCCCCTATTATTCTTATTTTCAAATACAAACCAATTTTTTAATTCTTTATTAACAACATAGTCGTGAACAACTTTTACAGTGCTGTCCGTAGAGCAATCATCAAAAATAATAACCTCATCTGGTGGAATCGTTTGGTTTCGAATCGAATCCAATTGCTCAACTATATATCGTTCTCCGTTATAAGTTGCCATCACTACAGAACTTTTCATCTCAACATTCCCTTTCAGATACTCTTCCCTCGAATCATTTTATCTTTATCCTTTAATATTACAATCAAAGTGACATAGTCGTGATTTCCTTAAGCATGAAAATCTTTGACAGATAGTTCAAACACCATAAAGTGATTATTTATGGAGCTTTGCATTAACATTTAAGACCGCAATACTTTTTACAAAGATATTTTGCCGTTTCCTGCATATCAAATCCGGCTTCTATCACTCTATTATTCCTGTTCAGCCGCTCTACTGCTGTACTTTGATTGATTTTGACTTTCTTCGCAATACTCTCATTAGTCTCCTCAAGAGAAAACCATTGAACTGCATCTGTTATCTCTGTCTCTTTTGATATCGAATCCGACAAATACAGGGGAAGCCCCGCGCTTTGTGCCTCTATTGCGACTATTGGAAGTCCTTCGTACAGTGACGGCATCATAAAAGCATCCATTGCCATCAATAAATCCGGGATATCATTTCGTACTCCCAAAAATAAAATGTGATCATTTAAGTTTCTTTGGTTGCAAAATTCCTCAACCTTTTTTCTTTGTTTCCCATCGCCAATAAACAAAAGATAGCTATTGGAATTAAATTCAAGTATTTGTTCGAATATTTCAACCAACCTTTTTTGATTCTTTTGTTCAGTAAACCTTCCAATGTTTCCGACCACGAAACTGGTATTCGGTATGTTCAGTTCTTTTCGTTTAATGTTCCTCAAATCAGAATGATATCTATATTTTTTAGTTATAATTCCATTTTTTAGAACCGTGAATTCTTTATTTGAACCATACAGCCAATCCCCTGCAATTTTTGAACATGCATAATGTTCGTTTGAATATTTCCAAAGAATTTCCTTATTTAACATATGTAACGTTTTAGATATTCCGTTAACGCTCGGCCTAGTATTATGAGAATGAACAAAAACTCTAATGTTTTTATGCTTATGCGCAACAATAAACGGTAGGATTACAGCAGCGGAATTTTTATGGATGTGAATAACATCATAGCCATTTTCAATAACTGCATTCAAATCGTGCATATATGCCAATGGGTTTTTATAAGATGAAACTCGATATATTTTTGCTCCAAGCTCTCTTAATTCTGATTCCATTGCCGGTCTATTCGATCTTGTCACAAAATCGAATTGTACACATTCTCTGTCTATTTGACTGTAAAGATTATAGAGGAAAGATTCAATTCCTCCCATATGGGCATCGAGTTCCAAGTGAAGGACTTTAACTTTTTCCATATTATCACCACCATCACATTATTCTATTAATCTCAATTACGGTCTCTCCACAAGGAGCATGTTTTCTAACAAACGCCTTGCTCCGACAATATAATTTCCAATTGCAATATTACCTATAATCTTGCGTCCACTCACATGTAGTTCACCGGCCTAAAAAGTTATTCTCGATGCATCATCTTAGCCCCACGTAAAGACATCTCAACCAATTTTTGAATTTCAAATAGCACTCATTCAATAGAATAGCAGCTACGACTGATATAAGAAAAAATGGAAGCAATGAAGGTGCCATCAGATTTTGTAAAATATACCCAACTTTCATATGAATCAAATATGTCCAATAGGCCGCACCGCTTGCTATTGATAACAATGTCTTACAATTTTGGGGTTCTTTGTTTGGAACAAGCATGGTAATATCAAAAACCATCCCGCAAAATCCGATGCCTGCAATCGCCGTTAGTACATCCTTTAACAATAGATTATTTCCTAGCTTTATTGCGGCAACTGAAGATGCTAAAAATAGAACGGCATTTAGAAAAGCAGACTTCATCTTGCTTCCTTTTAGTTTATCCGCGTATAAGCCAAATATTAGTGCGCCAATAGATGTGTACCACTGACTGTCAGCACCTGCGATTTCTAGCACAATAAATATCATTGCTCCCATACTGGGCAGAATCAACCGCGGCCACTCATTAATTTCTACAATAAAAAACAATATGTAGAACACCATTATAAATGGCACATACCAAAGCACCCCGTCATTGCTCCCCATCAAAACTTGTTTCAGCGGATTGAATGCCCATGATTTATAGATAAACATTGAAATCAAATTAGTTATCACATAGGGCAAATATACCGAGCCAATTTTATGAAATAGCCACCCCCCCATGAAGACTTTTTCATTATTGATATCAGCCAAATATCCACTTAAAAATGCAAAAAGCGCAGCACCAAAGAAGCCTATGGATTTCAGCCCTCTCAAGTACGAAGTTGGCTCAAAGAATCTAAAATAGTGTGCCACAACAACCATTGAGATTGCTATAATCTTCAACGCACATACATCAATATATAGTAATTTGTCCTTCATTTTATTGACCTCACATACTATCCTAAAGTCAGTCGTCTATTTCACATATTTTCAAACAGTTTCCCATGTTCTTCTGAAACTCTCCGAGCATTGAACCTGTTATGTACATCTTCCAGTCCTTGCAATACTAATTTATCTTTCAATTCTTTTTCCTGATAAATCTGTAGTACAGCTTCACTTGCCCCAGTAGCATCATCTGCTTCAACAAGTAACCCATTCTCCCCATCTCTGATGATATTAGGAATGGCATCAACACGGCTTGCTACAATCGGCTTACCTGCCATCATGTATTCAGGAAGTGCTAATCCAAATCCCTCCCAGCGGCTCAGCAAGCATGCAACATCAAATAGTTCCACATAGCTCATCGGATTATCAACCCAGCCTGTAATATGTAAGTTATCCGAGAAGCCATTGTCCTCTGCATACTTTCTGATTTCGTCTTCCTGATTTCCATTGCCAACGATAATGAAGTGTGCATTTGAAACTTCATCTTTCACTTGCTTTGCCATCTTAACAAAGACATCCGGTGCCTTTTGAGGACTTATTCGTCCAACCATACCAACAACAAATGCGTTTTCTGGAATGTTCAGGTCTCCCCTTTTAACTGTACCATGCACGCCATTTTCATAGGCCTCGATATCCACACCGTTAAAGATAACTTGCAGCTTTTCCTCTCTGCAAATTTTTTTATCCAATGCAGACTGCTTTTCCGCTTCTGAAATGCAGATGATTTTGTCACAGAAAGGGGCGGCTATCTTTTCAATAGCTGTGTACATTGACTTTTTCTTTGCAGAGCATCGCATATTAAATGCCCACCCATGTGGGTTGTATACACAGTAGTTCTTTAGGCCAATATCTGCTACACGAGCAATAGCCCCCGCTTTGCTGGAATGAGCATAAATAATATCAGGGTTATACTTCTTTATCAGTGCTCTTACCTCTTTTATTGCCTTTAAGTCAGTCCTTCCAATAGCTCTGGTCATCTCAATTTGTTCAAAAGAGTCAAGCAGTCCTTTGTAATCTTCCTCATGGAAATCCTGTGAGCAAACTAATACATTTTCAAACTTATCCTTATCCAAATACTTGAGAAGCATCCGGATATAGCGATCCACGCCACCTGCGGCCTGCGCTACATGCAAAATTCTTGTTTTTTTCATCATGCCACCGCCTTTGCAGTGGCATAATCGCCATTGGTTAAGACGTACAGCCTTACATTAGGCTGCACCCCCCGTTTATTTATAGCCATTTCGTATTTTTTTCTATATTGTTCAGCCATCACCTTTGTGTTATACATCTTTAAAATATCCTGATATGCGTGTTCTGTTAGTTTTTCAACTTCACCCTGACATTCTTCGATAGCCTTTACGAAGTCTTCTACTTTCGTACACACAAAGCCATTCTCACCATTATGGATAACATCCCGATTACCGATTACATTACTTACCACACATGCTTTCTTCATATACATGGATTCAAGTAGCGAAATCGGAAGTCCTTCCCATCTACTTGGTAAAAGAAAAACATCTGCATTAACTGCATATCTAATTGCAGTGCTTCGGTCAGCCCATCCTGTGATTTCGATATTCTCGCTTGTAAGTTGGTCTCGAAGCTCACCATCACCAATCCAGACAAATTTCACATCTGGAAGTGATTCGGCTATCTCATTAAACAGTGTGGGATTTTTCTGATAGCAGATTCTTCCCAGTGTGTAAACTGTGAATGAGTGCTCTACTTTTTCCGTCTTATCAATAACGATTTTTCATACATATCCTCATCATTCCTATTCCTATTCGGTGCAATGAAAACGACCAGACACCTGCTCACCCTGTTCCTCTTGATGTGTTCCCTCAGCCTTTGGGCGCAATTCGGCCCAGGCCCCGGCGGCGGATTCGGTGCGGGACGTCCTCCGGGAGGAGGCCGGAGCGGAGAAC
>OLWA01004126.1_pt1 | contig 10087 bp, 7 predicted proteins | sample 1673251 | NCBI WGS metagenome assembly OLWA01 (sample SAMEA3178937, study PRJEB25190) | human gut metagenome | biome: human gut; feature: human-associated habitat; material: faeces | place: Austria | collected 2013
TGGATTTTGTCGTCAATACCGTTCTACAGCTATCTTTTCTACAGCTATCAGAACTACCTGCTGTTCTATGAACAGGTGGAAAATGCTTTTGAGCAAGATATACAGTCTGAAGAAGAACTTCTGACAGATACGGAAACAGAACCTGAAATAGTTTCTGAGAAAGAAGTTCCAGTGTCCTATACAGAAATTATAGAGAAAGTGGCCAACTGGATAAAGACAGACGGCTATGTCCAGCAGGGACTTACCATAAAAGAACTGTCCGAAATACTTCATACGAACCGTACCTATCTTTCCGCTTATATCAAGACTACGTATAAAATGACATTCCGCGAATGGATAACCGGTCTCCGGTTGGAGTATGCGAAAAACATACTGAAGGAGCATCCGGAAATCAATATACAGAAGCTGGCTGAGTCTTCCGGTTTTCTTTCCCGCAGTAACTTTATCAAATCATTTACAGAGAAGGAAGGATGTACGCCTGGCAAGTGGAAAAAAGCAAATCTGGAATAATTTGTGTGGTAAAAAGCCGATGAAAAAGGTCTCAGAAGCTCATTTTCAAAAAGTGCTCAAGCGACAAAAAAGTGCTAATTCGACAAAAAAAAGTGCTCAAACGACAATTTGAAAAGTGCTCAAACGACAATTTTTATAAAACGCTGTATTTCAACAGAAAAAGTTTTTGTAATATTTTGGGCGCTGAATGGCATTTATTACCTTTGGAGAAGACAAAGATAATAAATTCAAGTTTATATGAGCAGAAAAATCACTTTTCTCACCCTGTTTCTGTGGCTGATGACGGTAACTTTTCCTGTCATTGCGCAGCAGAAAGCAGACACGACCTACACCTTCCGGTTCGTTACGCAGAAGGACATGTTCTACGTGCCTTGGAATGGCAATGACACGGAACTTGCCCGCCTGCTGGAATGCATCGAGCGCAACAGAACGGACATTCTTGACGGCAGGCTGCCGCTGCTGGTTGACGGCTACTGCAACTCGCTGGGCAGTGAAACCGAGAACCTTGCCACGGCGAAGATCCGTGCCAACCGTGTGAAATCCGAACTGATTATCCGTGCGGAAATCAAGGAAGAAAACTTTATCACCCGCAACCATGCGACAGAGGGAGACTTTGTCACTGTGCGCCTGACGGTACCGGTCAAGGAAACAGCCGTGACGGATGCGGAAGCGGAAGCACGACGCAAGGCGGAAGCCGAACGACTGGAAGCCGAGAAGCGTGCCGAACAGGAACGACTTGCCGAAGAGCAGCGCAAGGCGGAAGAAGCCCGACTTGCCGCTGAAAAGGCAGAAGCCGAGAAAGCCGCTCAACAAAATACACTTGCCGACACGCCGTCGGAAACTAAAATTACAAATGATCATCATCTCTCCCTGCGTGCCAACCTGCTGCGTTGGGCTACCTTGACACCCGATTTAGGACTTGAATGGCGCATCTGCCCATCGTGGGGCATTGCCGTAAACGGCTCGTGGACTTCTTGGAGCTGGAGTGACAAGGACCGCCGCTATGCACTCTGGGAAGTGGCTCCGGAAGTGCGTTACTATATGGGTGAGAAGAAAGCCTGGTATCTGGGCGCGATGTTCAAGGCCGGACAGTTCAACTACAAGTTCTCCGAAGCAGGCAAGCAGGGCGACCTGATGGGTGGCGGCATCACCGCCGGCTATCAGCTGCGGCTGAACAAGGCACTGGCTCTTGATTTCAACCTCGGTCTGGGCTACCTGAATGCCGATTTCGAAAAATATGAAGTCATCGACGGTGTACGTGTACGCCGCGGCAACGAAACAAAGGACTGGTGGGGCCCCATCAATGCCGGTGTGACATTGGTATGGAAGTTATTCTAACACGGAGGAATAGAATATGAAAGCAAGACAATATATAAATATGATGGGAATGGCAGCCGCCGTGCTGCTCTCTTCCTGCGTGAAGGACACGCTCTATGACACGCCACACCCCGACAACGGGAAGATTGCGGTGACAGCCGACTGGTCGGCCCGCGGTGAGGGTATCGACATACCTGCCACATGGACGGTCACCATGGGTGACTATACGGGTACGGAGACTTCCGCCACCCATGCCCCCGACCATCTGTTTGCTCCGGGCAGCTACACCCTTGCGGTGTGGAACCCGACTGAAGGAATCACGGTGAACGGCACCACAGCCACCATTGCCGCAGCCACGGGAACCCGGGCAGGCACGGATACCTTTGTGAACAATGCCCCGGGATGGTTCTTCACCTATACGGAACAGGTGACCATCGAGAAAGACAAGGACTATCCGCTGACCGCCGCAATGAAGCAGCAGGTACGCGAACTGACGCTCATCATCAAACCGACGGGTGATGCCGCCGGACGCATCACGGAGATTGTTGCCCATCTGACGGGTGCAGCCGGAACACTCGACTTCGCTACCGATACCTACGGAGCCGCTTCAAACGTCGTGCTGCCCTTCACCAAGATTACCGAAGGTGACGATGCCGGCAAGTGGAAAGCCACGGTGCGGCTGCTGGGTGTGACCGGCACGGAACAACTGCTGACGGGTGAAATCCGCTATGCTGACGGCAACCCGAGCCCCACCACGCTGAAAAGCGACCTCACGGAAGCCCTCAAGGATTTCAACACCGGAAAGGGCGAATCGCTGACCCTCGGCGGAACGCTGGTTGAGACTCCCGAAGGCATGGAAGTGGACGGAGCCGAAATCAACGGCTGGGAAGAAGTGAAAGGTGATGATGTAAATGCCGATTTGTAACTAATAAAATGACAGATATAATGAAGACAAGATTTTTTGCACTTGCGATGCTCGCCCTCGCACTGGCAGCCTGCAACAACGACAACGAGAACCTGAACGGTGCCCCCGTGGCCGCCCAGTTTACCGCCGACATCGCCCCCGCCACCCGCGCCAGCGGAACCACCTGGACTGGCGGCGACCGTATCGGCATCACCGACATCGGCAACGATTCCCAGTACGGCAACGTGCCTTTCATCCTGAAAAACGGGAAATTTGAGGCAGAAGGAAAGGTTATCTATATCGAAGATACAAAGACCCATACTTTCCGCGCCTACTATCCGTACAACGCGGCGGGAGGCATCCTCACAGCCACGACCGATGCCACGGCGCAGCAGAACCAGCCTGCCATCGACTTCCTCTTTGCTTCAGGAGCCACGGGAGACAAAAACAACCCGGTAGTAAGCTTCACCGACAAAACCGCCAAAGGCGGTGAAGACAACTCCTTCCACCACCGCATGAGCCAGATAACCCTTACCTTCGAGGCGGGCGACGGCGTGAATTTCAGCGTGGTCAAGCCTGAACGTTACACGCTGGACGGATTGTTACTCACCGGTACGTTCAACACGGCCGACGGTATTGCCACCGCAGACAACGGGGCACAGACCGGAGAACTGGCCATGAATTTGGCAGACGGCGTTCTCACGTCATCAATCATCCTCTTCCCGCAGACAGTTGCATCACTGCCGTTGGTTGTGAATTACAAAGGTCAGGAATATCATGCCACACTCACCATGCCCGATGGCGCACTGCTGGCGGGCAACAACTATACCTATACCGTCAAGGTACGCAACAAAGTCCTTGAAGTCAGCGAAGCCACCATTGCAAAGTGGAACGATATAGACGGTGGAGATGTGGGTGCTGACCTGTAGGATGTTAATAATTAATCGATTAGAATAAAGACTTATGAGACATAGATTATTTATCCCCGCAGCCACCGCACTGCTGTTCGCCCTCGCCGCCTGCACGCAGGACGAACTTGCTGGCGATAACCGTCTGCCCGAAGGTGAATACCCCGTCATCATCCGTGCCACCGGATTGTCCGTAGAGGCAACGCCGCTGGCAGCCCCTTCCACCCGTGCCGCTGTGGACGGCGACTGGCTGGGTGTCACTTCCGTGGCACTCAAGATGGGCGATGCGGTAAAGGAATACACCGTAACGGCTTCTACCGATTTCAAGAGTGCCACGCTTTCACGCGAGAACGACCCGTACTACTGGACCAGCCGCGACCCGATTACCATATCGGCATGGTGGCCCTTCAACAATGCCGACATCACACAGATGCCTGCCGTGAAGGTGGCAGAAGACCAAAGCAAATTGGCTGACTTCCAGAACAGCGACTTCATCTCTGCTGAGAACCGGAAGGTGGAATTTAACAACCCGACTCTTGAATTTACCCACCGCACGGCACGCGTGACAATCGAACTGAAGCCCGGCACGGGATTCACGAGCGTCGCCGGTGCCACGGTGAGCCTCGTGAGCCTGTCCGCCGATAACGGCAACCCGACCGCCATCAAGACCTACAACGCAAGCGGCAACACCTACGAGGCACTGACCGCCCCGCAGACCGTTGCGGCAGGCAAGCCGTTCATCCGGGTGGAACTCGGCAGCGGCACCTTCTACTTCCGCCCGCAGAACAACGTCGTATTAGAGGCTGGCAACCGCTATAAATACACCGTCAAGGTGAACGCCACCGGCTTGACGTTAGAGGGTTGCACCATCGGTGACTGGGCTGACGGTGGCGGCGAAAGCGGCGAGGCTGAGGATTTAGGCTATTCTATACAGAACGACGGCAGTTACACGGTCTATAACGCCGACGGCCTGCTGGCATGGAACAAAGCCGCACAAAAGGACGAATCGATAAATTGCACCCTCACCGCCGACATCGACCTGACGGGTAAGGATTGGACACAGATAGGCACATGGCCAGGTTACTCCGGCGTCTTTAATGGGCAGGGACACCGCATTACGGGATTAAACTTTTCAGCAGCGACTACTGAACTTTTTGGGTTATTAAATTTACGTGGTGTGATAAAGAACCTACAACTCATAGATGTGAATCTATATGGCAATAATGGATCAGCAGCTGGAATAGTGGATCAAAATAATGGTCAAATCATTGCCTGCTCTGTGACGGGAAAAATTTCTGCATATGGTAGAACTTGTGGTATAGCCGATTTAAATTATGGCAGTATCACAGCTTGCTGGTTTGACGGCACATTGAAAGATTATGAATCTGGAGCTATAGTGCGTTTCAACTACAATACTATAACTTCCTGTTATTGGGGAGGCAATGCCGAGCGAGGAGAATTCCGTAATTTTGGAGGAACGGTAGATGCCACGAAGGTGGACGGCGCGACAGTGAAATGGCAGACAGCCGTCGACGGCATGAACACCGCCCTCACCGCTGGCGACTACCAGTGGGTACTCGGCACCGACGGTCTGCCCGTATTGCAAAAGAAACAATAACGAACCCTAAACAACACGCATCATGAAACGAACAATCATCCATACATCTGCAGCCATAGCCCTGCTGCTCGGCATTGCCGCCTGCACGCAGGACGAAGCGGGCTTCCTGCAGGAAGGGGCGGAAGGCACACCCATCGTCTTTACCGCCACGGGGCTGAACCCCGCTGCGACAGCCATCGCCAATACCCGTTCCACCGTGGACGGCGACTGGGAGGGTGTGCAGAGCGTGGCAGTCCTGATGGACGGCACGGTGAAGGCATACGACGTGACGCTCACCACCGCCGACCCCGCCAGCGCCACGCTGACCTCCACCGACCCGCACTACTGGACCAACCGCAAAGACATCACCGTCACAGCGTGGTGGCCCTACACCGCTGGCGAGACAACCCCTTCTGCTGTGAAGGTAAAAGCCAACCAAAGTGCCCGGAAAGACTTCGAGGGCAGCGACCTCATCGTAGCCGACGGACAGACGGTGACCTATGGTAGCCCCACGCTCCGCTTCACCCACCGCACGGCGCGGGTAACCATCGTTCTGACGGACTACACCGAGGGGCTGGCATCCGTGCAGCTGACGGGCCTCTCCACCGAAGGCGACAACCCGGATATAATCGTCCCGTATGACAAGGGCAGCAACACCTACACCGCCATCGTCGCCCCGCAAAGTGTGGCAGCTGGCACAGCCTTCATTACCAGCACCTTCACTAACGGCAAGACCTTCGTTTATAAGATGAAGAATGCTACCGACTGGCAGGCGGGCGGTGAATATACCTACACCGTCTCCCTCGCTGCGGCAAAAGGCTATATCATAGAGGACGACGGCAGCTACACCGTGACCTCCGCCGATGGTCTGATGAATATAGCCGAATTAGTGAACGGAGGTAAGAGCAACATTAACATTACCCTCGACACTGACATTGACCTCACAGGCAAAGACTGGACACCGATAGGCACAGACTACGACAACTCATACAAAGGCACCTTCGACGGTGGCGGCCATACCATTACGGGGCTGACCTTTACGACAAATGACGAATTTGCGGGTCTGTTCGGCTGGCTCAATAGAGCTGGTACGGTGAAGAACGTGGTGATGGAGGGCGTACAGATAACAAGCAATCAAATATATGGCGGCAGTATTGGCGGCGTGGTAGGATATAGCTGGGGCACCATTGAAAACTGCTCGGTGTCGGGCAGCGTCAGCGGCACGGTGTATGTCGGCGGTGTGGTGGGTGCTCAAATAGGCGGTTCCATCACCGGATGCAGTTCCTCTGCCACAGTGAAGGGAACGGTCGATGTCGGCGGCGTGGCAGGTCAGACGAATTCGAGTGCCACCCTGACCGCTTGCTATGCCACGGGCAACGTGACCATAGAAATAAACCCCGCAAAGAATATCGCTGGCGGCAGTCTGGTGGGAATGAACGCAGGAATCAGCCTCCTTGCCTGCTATGCCACGGGCAACGTAACCAGTACGGGTAGTAGCACTGGCCAAGTACATATCGGCGGCTTTTTGGGAAATAACTACACCACCGTGACCGCCGGCTATTGGAAGAACAATCATGAACAAGGCATCGGCTACAATAGGGAAAGCACCGGAGCCACGAAGGTGGACGGCTCTGTCGTTACCTGGCAGAAAGCCGTCGATGCCATGAACACCGCCTTGCAGAACGCAGGCTCAGAGTGGCGTTACGAACTTAACGGAGCATTGCCCACCTTGATGAAGCAGTAAACCGTCGGGGGAAATGTTCCGCCCGCAACGGAAAGAACCAGAGTAATAAAATAACAGATATTATGAGGATAAGATTTTTTGCACTTGCAGCGCTCGCCCTCTCACTCGCCGCCTGCACACAGGACGAAGCGGGCTTCCTACCAGAAGGGGCGGAAGGCACACCCATCGTCTTCACCGCCACGGGGCTGAACCCCGCCGCGACAGCCACCGCCGGCACCCGTGCCCCAGCGGATGGCAATTGGACGGGTGTGCAGAGCGTGGCAGTTCTGATGGACGGCATGGTGAAGACGTACAACGTGACGCCCTCCACCGCCGACCCCACCAGCGCCACGCTGACCTCCACCGACCCGTACTACTGGACCAACCACAACGACATCACCGTCACAGCGTGGTGGCCCTACACCGCTGGCGAGACAACCCCACCTGCGGTAAAGGTAAAAGCCAACCAAAGTACCCAGAAAGACTTTGAGGGCAGCGACCTCATCGTAGCCGACGGGCAGACGGTGACCTACGGCAGCCCCACGCTCCGCTTCACCCACCGCACGGCGCGGGTGACCATCGTTCTGACGGACTACACCGAGGGGCTGGCATCCGTGCAGCTGACGGGCCTCTCCACCGAAGGCGACAACCCGGATATAATCGTCCCGTATGACAAGGGCAGCAACACCTACACCGCCATCGTCGCCCCGCAAAGTGTGGCAGCTGGCACAGCCTTCATTACCAGCACCTTCACTAACGGCAAGACCTTCGTTTATAAGATGAAGAATGCTACCGACTGGCAGGCGGGCGGTGAATATACCTACACCGTCTCCCTCGCTGCGGCAAAAGGCTATATCATAGAGGACGACGGCAGCTACACCGTGACCTCCGCCGATGGTCTGATGAATATAGCCGAATTAGTGAACGGAGGTAAGAGCAACATTAACATTACCCTCGACACTGACATTGACCTCACAGGCAAAGACTGGACACCGATAGGCACAGACTACGACAACTCATACAAAGGCACCTTCGACGGTGGCGGCCATACCATTACGGGGCTGACCTTTACGACAAATGACGAATTTGCGGGTCTGTTCGGCTGGCTCAATAGAGCTGGTACGGTGAAGAACGTGGTGATGGAGGGCGTACAGATAACAAGCAATCAAATATATGGCGGCAGTATTGGCGGCGTGGTAGGATATAGCTGGGGCACCATTGAAAACTGCTCGGTGTCGGGCAGCGTCAGCGGCACGGTGTATGTCGGCGGTGTGGTGGGTGCTCAAATAGGCGGTTCCATCACCGGATGCAGTTCCTCTGCCACAGTGAAGGGAACGGTCGATGTCGGCGGCGTGGCAGGTCAGACGAATTCGAGTGCCACCCTGACCGCTTGCTATGCCACGGGCAACGTGACCATAGAAATAAACCCCGCAAAGAATATCGCTGGCGGCAGTCTGGTGGGAATGAACGCAGGAATCAGCCTCCTTGCCTGCTATGCCACGGGCAACGTAACCAGTACGGGTAGTAGCACTGGCCAAGTACATATCGGCGGCTTTTTGGGAAATAACTACACCACCGTGACCGCCGGCTATTGGAAGAACAATCATGAACAAGGCATCGGCTACAATAGGGAAAGCACCGGAGCCACGAAGGTGGACGGCTCTGTCGTTACCTGGCAGAAAGCCGTCGATGCCATGAACACCGCCTTGCAGAACGCAGGCTCAGAGTGGCGTTACGAACTTAACGGAGCATTGCCTACCTTGAGGAAGCAGTAAACCGTTGCGGGCGGAAAAGTTCCGCCCGCAACGAACATTAACCGAAGTATAACCCCAATAAAAAAAGGAGGACGTGCTGGAACACACGGAGAATCCACCATATAGGTTTTGGCATCAAGGCATTGTTAATAATAATATAGACTCCAGTGTAAATATGGAAACTGTAAGCCGGACATTGTCAAGATTGGTGCTCATTAAAGGCAACAAATCAAGTAATTAAATTAAAAACATGGGACTTTTTCACAGAGACAAGAAAAATAATGACGATGAGCCGGACAGTGTTCAAACCAATTCATTCTCTGATATTATGAATGGTTTGCAATACGCCGTAAACTGTGCACAAGATACATTGCAGAATCATCAGATACAAAATCTGACCAGACTTTTTGAAGGAACAAATGCAAATAACGCAAATACGTTCCAATCGAAAAAAATCATGGTTGGAGACAAGACTATTGATATTCCACTTATAGCTTTGATATCCCATCATTATCTTGCGATGGATAATGTGCAGATAAAGTTCAAGGCGAAGGTCGGAAGCGTGGAATCACAGATTCCAGAAAACAACTTATTGTTATCCAGCCCACAAAGAGCCAATCTCCAGATGCAGATGAGCAACATAAAACCGGATGCGGATGATGTCATGGAGGTTTGCGTCAATTTTAAGGTTCAGGAGACTCCGGAGAGCATTTCCCGAATTATTGACGATTTTGTAAAAAATATCTAACAATTTTAAAATTCAAATGTTATGGCAGAAGAAATAAAGAACCAAGGGCAACAAGAAAATGCGGAAAACTTGAATGAAAATGTAAGCGGACAGGCGAAAGAAATTATCTCCGCTGCATTGGAAGAGACTCAAAACAGAGAAACTTCTCCAGTTCTTAAAGCAGATTCAAACGTGACTGACAAATTCAAGGGGCTTCCCATGCGGGAACTTATTGCAGCTCCACTTATTGCAGCAGCCGAAGCACAACAGGAATTGGCAGCGACAGCATGGAATTTCTACCAGCAAATTGCATTTGATAGTAAAAGCGGCAATAAAGCGCGTATATTGGAATTCGATGTCGAAAGACCGATACAGCAGGATAGAAAAATGACAACAATGTCACAAAGTGTCAAGGCTCCGTTTATAGGATTGGTGCCTATTCCTTCCCTGCTCATAGATCGCGTGGATGTCGATTTCCAGATGGAGGTTACCGATACATCAAACGTAAAAAGCACTACCAACGCAGAAGTAGAGGCAAAAGCTTCTGCAAAACATTGGTTTATAAATGCGGAAATCAGCGGCAAAGTCACGACCGCCCGCGAGAACACCCGCATGACCAACCAAACGGCAAAATACCAGATACATGT
>OLWA01004131.1_pt1 | contig 10070 bp, 9 predicted proteins | sample 1673251 | NCBI WGS metagenome assembly OLWA01 (sample SAMEA3178937, study PRJEB25190) | human gut metagenome | biome: human gut; feature: human-associated habitat; material: faeces | place: Austria | collected 2013
CGTCAGCGCGTCCGGGATATCAGACGCCGTCTCCTGTCCGCCGTTTTTCGCGGCGCAGGCCGTCAGAGAAACTGCCGTCATCACGGCAAGCAGCATTGGGATCCATTTTTTCATACGTAATATCCTCCTGGAAAATGTTCTGCGCGGTCATCCGCGCTGTCTTTACAGACGCAGCGCCGCCGCGGCGGTTGCAGCCGATTTGTAAACAGTCTGTAAACGAGCGGCGCACACGCGTTTTGACAGCATAGCACAGTTTCCCCCGTTTGGCAAGCTCTCTTTTTCTTGACACGCGGCCGCCGCCCGGGTATGATGGGTGCATCAAAGTACAAGGAGGCTTTCCATGCGTGACGTACAGCCGGGACGGGTCTACCGCCATTTCAAGGGAGATTATTATCTGGTGGAGGCGCTTGCCCGTGATTCCGAGACGAACGAGCCCTGCGTGATCTACCGCAAGCTTTACGGCGACGGCGGCCTCTGGGTCCGGCCGCTGGATATGTTCCTGAGCCCGGTCGACCGCGAAAAATACCCGGACGCCGGGCAGACCTACCGCTTCGAGCTCCAGACGATCCCCAGTCGGGCCGGGCACTGAGGTACACACCCATCAATACATGCAAAAAAGACGCAGGAATTTGATTCCTGCGTCTTTTTGATCGTGCCATATAGCCGCAAAGGTGCAGCTGTCAATAAAAAAGCCGTCGTGAACCTGTGCAGTTCACGACGACAATGGCAAGCAGCACCCTTTTAGATCCCCCGACCTAAAATCTCTTGAAATCTCAAGGGTTTTCGCGTTCCATGCGAGTCATAGCTTGATCGGACTCAAAGGCTTGGGTTGAACCAAAATAGATACTGGTTATTTAATCAATTCAAATTGCACTGTTTCCAGCCAATCATAGTATTTTTCAAGTTCTCCGATTACTAACTGCCGGATTGGGTAATTAGTAAAGTTGTTTTCATTGATTCCCCTTGCTGATAACGTATTAAACAGTTTATCGCTAAAACTATATTCTTGGCTTTTAGTCAGAAAACTGTTTAAATCAGTCGTATTAATTCTTTTCTTATCGCACAGCTTATAGACAATAAATGCCACACTCATCTTGAATCCTAGAATTCTAATATGCGCATCATCTTTCATATTCTCAACTAATATAGAAACATAATGCAACGACACAGGATATCTGATAAATGGCACACACTTATAATTTATACACGACGCAACGATATCGACCGATTGCTGTATGCATCCAAAAACAAGAACAAAGAAATTATATGCATCTGTCTTCTTCATATCCACCATATAATCCGTATCTGCAAGTGCCATTTTAAACCTTTGAGCAAATGGAAGAGTTTTATCGTCATCTTCTGAAAACATTATTGCTTGCGCAGCATCTTCTCGAAGGTAATGTTCTATCTCCGAAATGCTTTTGCACTTTACAAAATAATCATCCAAACTATCAACGTCTTTAAATAAATTGATAAATATAGCTTTGCCCAAGTCAAAAAGCTCATTGTTTGCACTTGTTTGATCCAGCAGTCGTAATGGCAAAATAAGCACATGCTCCTGCAGATTGCTAAGAATTTTCAAGTTTTCTCGATTTTTATAAAAATAAGTTTACGCTGCGGTCTTTCTGAATCCCCGACTGACCGCTGCATAAACTTTTCCTTTGTCTTTTCCTCTTCCGGGATACAATTCCCGGCTATTTTTTAATCTTATATGTTCAGACTTTTATCTTTCTGCCCACTTGTTCTCCCAGCTTCACCAGCGTCTCATACCCGGCTTCTGTATTCCGGATCAGATCTTCATCCGGCTGTACTTTGCCCGGTTCTGTCATCAGGATCACAGTTGATCCCCCAAACTCAAACATTCCCTTTTCTGTTCCACGGCAGACCCTGCAGTTTCTCTGCTCATGATTTTTGATCTTTCCTACCATCAAAGCACCAACTTCCATCATCAGCACCGTTCCAAGAGTTTCTGTCTTTAACAGACAGTATTCCCTTGCATTCATTTTGTAGATCGGACAGGCATCATTCGCCACCGGATTAACTGTATGAAGGATTCCTTTTATCTTCTTCTGCGAAGACTTTATTCCATCTGCCACATAGCAATAGCGATGATAATCATCCACCGTCAACCGCAGGATATAGATCCAGCCACCATAATAATGCTTTGCCAGATGTGCGTCCTGAAGTAATTGCTCTGCTGTATAAGCCGTATGCTTGATCTCAAATTTTCCTTTTTCACAGATCGGATATACACTCACTTTTCCGTCACACGGACTGATCAGCACTTCTTCATCCATTTCCACCGGACGTTCTTCTGCTTTGATCTTTCTTGTGAAAAATTCATTATAAGAAGCAAACTCCTGCTTTTCATATTGACTGAGATTGATCTGATTCTTTTCAACAAATGGACGGATTGCCACTGCAGAAAGTCTTGTACTCAGAAACGTTCCGCCAAGCTTTGATACCCAGGGACTGAGAAAAGGACGGATCAGAAGTCTTGTCGCGGTATGCGTATAAATAAACTTCAGCAGCCTGTCCTGTCCCGTTGTTCCCTTTGTTCGGTTTCCATTTCTATCTACATAAATCATCGTTTTCTTTCCTCTGTATCCTGCCTTACTGACATACATGTAAAATTTTAAGTACTGCGGCTGCCACTATTACTACCAGCACTACCAGTGTTGCATTTTTCGGCTTTCTCAATTTAAAATCAGTAATAAATAAAAGTCCGACTACGAGTACCGCTGCATGAAGTGCTACCATAAACTCTTTTCCAAGCAATGGGCGGAACACTACAACCAATGGAAGAATGATCGCCATGGATGTAATCGGAAGTCCCTGATAACATGCACGCTTCTCATCGGTCTCTTTCTGTCTGCACTCTTCCGTCACATTAAACCATGCCAGACGGATCAGTCCTGCAAGGACATAGAACATCAAGATCACCATTCCGATCGGGCCTCTCATCCCAATACAATAACAGATGATCGCCGGTCCTACCCCGAAACAGACGATATCACACAACGAATCAATCTGGATTCCAAAGCATTTTTCTTCTTCGGTACGATCCTTTTTCGTCCGTGCGATCTTCCCGTCAAACATATCACACAATCCCGAAATTGCCAGACAAAGCACGGCCAGATTCAGATGTCCGTTTACTGACAGCATCATTCCCCCGATGGATACCATCAGACTTACATATGTAAGCACTACCGTATAATCATAAATTCCCAACATTTTCTCTCACCTTTTTCCCTTTTCCTATAGTAAAATTAGCCACGATCGTAAGTACTGCACTTACAAGCAGCTCTGTATAATATCCAAGTCCTCTGCTTAAAATCATTCCCGGAAGAAGCAGCCCCGTTCCAAAGATTGGTGCAAAGATAACCAGGAACAGCTTTTCGCTGATTCCCATTCCGCCCGGAAGTGGCAACATATCCACTGAAACCGAGATGGTTGACTGAAGCAGAATAATCAGCCACGCACTCTGACCTGACAATCCAAATGCCTTATATACAAACCATGTAGCTGTAAAAAGTGCAAATCTCTGAAACAACGTAATTCCAAATACATTTACCAGCACTTTTACATGATTCTTCAGATACACTGCCGTTTCCCGGTACTGATCCATGGAGGCATTGAGCCTGTCAAGCCTGGACTGCTTCCTTTTCATCAGATGCATCCGCTCAAGAAGTGCCATTCCTTTTACAAGGATTGTTCTTGCAAGTACCGGATGAAACACAAGGATCAGCATTGTCACCACGCAGAAAACGTTCAGCCCCGTTCCAAGATAAAAAACGTATCTGACATCATAAAGATATTTATGTATAAATCCCTGCCCGAAAAAAGTCACCACAACTCCGATGACAACCAGCACCAGCTTATACGTGATCGTTACGATCATAAGCACCAGTGTTGACACCGGAATCGGGATCTTTTCCTTTTTCATATAATAAATCTGTGCAGGCTGTCCCCCCGAAGCAGACGGCGTAATACAACTAAAGAAAAATCCAACAGACGAAAACAAAAAGCAGGTCCACTTTTTTCTTTTGATTCCAAGAGTTCTCATCATATAATAGATAATGATGGATTCTCCCCATATAAATACGATCACGCATATAAATCCGGGAATGAGCCACAGCAGATTCACGGTCTTCAATATCCTCGCAATCTCTCCAAGATCTTCCCCGTGGAAGACTCCATAAATTGTACCGGCGAATACAAGGATCAGAAATACCACATTAAACGCCATCTTTTTCTTATTTTCCATGATTTTATCGTCCTAATCTTCTGCTTATACCGACAGATATCTTTTCATTCAGTCTCTGATATGTCTTCCAGCCATTCGTCCGGTTGCTGATAAACCAGGTCAGCTCAGCTACCCCGATGCCTCCTGCCACATCCCATAATACATGCTGTCTCGTTGCAAGCGTAGAAATGAAGACCGATATTGCAATCAGTACTGACATCAGCTTATACCACTCAGGAATCTCCTTACACTTTCTAAGACCGATACAGCAGAACCAGCTCGCCATACAATGAATCGACGGAAACAGGTTTACCGGCTTATCAACGGTATATAAAAATCGCATTGCCCGAATAAAAATCCCATTTCCCGTAAGTTCCGGCCTCGTATTTGTCGTCGGAAAAAACACAAAAAATGCAAGACAGATCAGCCGTGCGTAAAAATCTGCCGTGTAAAATCTGTATTTATTCTCATCTTCATAAAACGCTACCATCAGATAATTGACTACCCAGAAAATGTAACAGCCAAAATAAATAATGATAAATGCAGGCATAAACGGAACCAGTTCGTCCAGGCCGCCGGACAGGTTATGCGATCTTCCCGTCCCCACGATCAAAGGTGCTCCCCAATAAACCAGTGAATTTACCACAAAGGTAAATAACGGTGGTAAAACGATCTTACATAATTCTTCTGAATTTTTTCCTTTAAGTAACTTTAATTTTCCCATGTTTTCCATTTTAGACGATAATTTTAAAATAACAACTATCTTTCGTATTTCTTAAAGAAAAACGTATGATTCTTTAAGATTTACGACATATCATCCTCCCTGTATCCAAAGTTTTTCATCATATAATCACTGTCACGCCAGTTTTTCTGCACTTTTACCCAAAGTTTCAGATTCACTTTGCAGTCTAAAAGCCGTTCAATCTCATACCGTGCTGTGCTTCCGATCTTTTTCAGCATACTTCCCTGCTTTCCGATAATAATTCCCTTATGTGAATCCCGTTCGCAGATAATCGTTGCATCAATATGGCATACTTTCTTATTCATCTTCATCTGATCGATCGCCACTGCAATTCCATGCGGAATTTCTTCATTCAGACAATGTAATGCCTTCTCACGGATCAATTCTGCAACAATCTGTCGCTCCGGCTGATCTGTGACCGTATCTTCATCATAAAACTGCGGACCGTACGGCAGATAATTCAAAATGACTTTTACAAGCTCATCCGTATTATCTCCTGTCCTTGCAGAAACCGGAACGATCTCTGCAAAATCATATTCTTTTCTATACGTATCAATAAAAGCCAGAATTTCTTCTCTTTTTACCATATCGATCTTATTGATAACAAGAATAACCGGTGTCTTTACCTTCTTCAACTGCTCAATGATATGCTTTTCTCCCGCTCCGATAAAATTAGATGGTTCAACAAGCCAAAGCACTACATCTACTTCATTTAAAGAACGCTCTGCAATATTCACCATATATTCGCCCAGTTTATTTTTTGCCTTATGGATTCCCGGAGTGTCCACAAACACAATCTGCCCCTCCTCCGTTGTAAGCACTGTCTGGATGCGGTTTCTTGTCGTCTGCGGTTTATTTGACGTAATTGCGATCTTCTGTCCGATCAGATGGTTCATCAAGGTTGACTTTCCCACATTCGGTCTTCCGATCAAAGTTACAAATCCTGACTTAAAGTTTTCTTTCATCTCTGCTCCTTCTTCTTTTCATCCCAGTATTTTAAAGTGTCCTGATCTCTCCAAACATTTCCTTCGCTTCTTCGATCTTCTCCTCGCTTCCGATCACACACAATTCTCCGGCTGCCAATACCGCCTCCAGTACTGTTGCCAGTCCACGGATATCCTCCTGCTGTGCATCCAGGATCTGTTCTCTTTCCCTGCGGATCATCTCTTCTGTAATCCGGTTCATATACAGATTCAATGAGCGGCTGCCCTTTGCCGCCGGATTCATCGGACGGTCTAAATTACTGATCGTACCGATAATAAACTTATTCATATCTCTGTCATCTATATCAAAATTCTTCAGATAATCTACGACTCCTTCGTAAATTTCCATCGTCTTTTCAAGATTCGGATCTCTGTAAGAAACTAAATACCCCTCTCCGATCCGGTTAAAGCCGCTCATACAGCCATACGCTCCTCCTTTTACACGTACATTCTGCCACAGATAATCATAACTTAAAATGACTTTCAGAATCTGCAATGCACCCGTATATTCTGCTCCACCATCAATAAAGTTACCGGTCCTTGCCACATACTGGACTTTGGAGGAAGTTCTGAAGCCCTCATTTCTCTTCTTACAGTGGATGATGCACTGTCCGTGGCTCTCTTTTTCTCCCGTATGAAGTGAATCTGCAAACTGTGGCACTGCTTTTTCCAGTACTGCAAGTCCCTCCTGTGCGGAAGTATAACTGAGCATAAGATTCTCTTTTCTGAAAATACGTCCTGCGATCTTTTTCAAATTTTCGATCAACAGTTCTTTTCTTTCTTCAAAATTCTCTTCCAGATCTTTTACAACTTCATAAAATCCAATTCCACTGGTAATATCCCTGAATCTTGCGATCGGAGAAGTGTAGGAAAGTGAACGCAGTACTGCTGTCGTATGTCCGGCTGAAAGGAAAGAGGTCTGAAGTCTTGTCTTCAGCATGGATAAAATTTCTTTCAGACGCTTTTCATCTCCCAGCTTCGACTCCATCAGGATCTCACGCATCATGGCAAAAAGTACATCCAGCTTCGGATAAAGTGCTTTTCCTTTGATTTCAAACGTTGCACGGAACTCTTTTTCTTTCACTTTTGTCACATCTGTATACAGCTCCAGTGAAGTTCCGATTCCACCGGTATGCACATTGATCTCATTGAAAAGTTCTCCGTATCCATAATGCTCTGTATCAATGATGCCGAGAACACTCTGCAGGATTCCTGCATATGGAAGCAGTTCTTCTTCGATTTCCGAAAGATCGAACAGAGCTGTCACATATCCGATTCCATTCGTCTCCACATCGTGATAAAGCAATTTCACTCCGTCTGTCTGACGCTCTTCATTATAAATTGGTGCAATCTCCCTTGAAATATCTTCCCGTCCGAGAACCGGTATCTTTGCAAGATCTTCCGGTGCAGACTCTTCTTCCTGATACGCTTCCAGCTCCTTCGTTGCTTTTACAAGAGCTGCGATTTCTTCTGCTGAAAGACCCTCTTTATACGCCTGCAGACGATCTGCCAGTTCCTTATCCATACGTGCCGTCATCCCCTGTTCCGGTCTGATGATCACGATTGAACCATGCGGATTGTCTAAAATGTATTCACGGATCAGCTCTTCAAAATATCCTGTCTCAACCTGCTCTTTCAGGAACTCAAAGGTCGGGATTGCTTTCATATGGATAAAAGGCTTTTCTTCATCATATAACCAACTGTCAAATAACTGGAGTCCATACATCAGTCCCCGCGGATAACTTCCGAAATCTGCCTCCCGGAAACGGAATTCATGATAATTAATTCCCGCCCGGAGTGCCTTTTTATCGATTCCTTCTTCAGCAATTTTTCTCAGTGTATCCTCAATCGTACTGATAAATGCCTCTTTCTGCTCCACGTTGGCATTCTTTGCAACAATGGAGAATACCGGCTGATAAATTCCACTGTCAAAAGAACCGGATACATCCTTTCCGATTCCTGCATCGATCAGGGCTTTCTTAAGCGGTGCTCCCGGTGCAGACAGCAGTGCATAATCCAGAATCTCAAATGCCAGATATAATTTCTCATCCAGTGACGTTCCCACTACTTTATTATACGAAAGATAAGTATTATCTTCTTCACTTTCTTCACTCGTAATCGAATAATTCTGAACTACTTCTCTCATCTCAGTAAATGGCTTTTGCAGATGGATCTCTGAATCAACCGGTTCATTTTCAAAGTGAGAAAGATATTTTTCATCCAGCCATCTCAGTTTCTCTTCCATATCCATATCGCCATACAGATAAATATAACTGTTGGATGGGTGGTAATACTTTCTGTGGAAGTCCAAAAACTGCTCATAAGTCAACTGTGGGATCACCTCAGGATCTCCACCTGAATCAACTGCATAAGTCGTATCCGTAAAAAGCGAACTCTGGATCTCGCGGTCCAGCACACCTTCCGGTGAAGAGTACGCTCCTTTCATCTCGTTATATACAACTCCGCTGATCGTCAGTTCCCCATCCGGATCATCCAGTTTATAGCTCCAGCCTTCCTGGCGGAAAGTCTTATCCTGCTTGTAGATATCCGGATAAAATACCGCATCCATATACACATGCATCAGATTCTGAAAATCCTTATCATTGCAGCTTGCAACCGGATAAACCGTCTTGTCAGGATACGTCATTGCGTTCAGAAATGTATTCAAAGATCCCTTTACCAGCTCGACAAAAGGATCTTTCACCGGAAATTCTCTCGATCCGCACAGAACTGAATGTTCCATAATATGCGGAACTCCCGTGCTGTCGGACGGAGGCGTACGGAAACCGATCGTAAAGACCTTATTTTCATCATCATTCTCCATCAGAAGTACTCTCGCACCACTCTTTTTATGCTTCAGAAGCGTTCCTTTGGACTTCAAATCAGATAAATCTTCCTGCTGAAGTACTTCATATGCTGTCAGATCATATATGCTCATTTTTTCTCTCCTCGTTCTTCTTTCTGTTATGTGAAACTTCTGTTATGTGAAACACATATAATGGTAAAAATCCTATCACTGTTCAATAGTCCTAGTATAGCCGATTTTAACGGTAAATACAAGAAAAGCCATAATCCAAATAAGTTTTATCTTAAGCAAAAAAATCATCTGCATTCATCCCTCTTGACAAAATCCGAAATCGGATATACAATCAGCCATACTAATCCGATTTCGGATATACACTGAACCATTTTTTCAGATTTACATTTTTTGACTGGAGGTATCTCATGACTATACAAAAGACTCTGCAAAAGGACTCCGTCCTCATCGGACAACTGGAACTCTATAACCGGCTTTGGAAAGAACAGGATGATATCTGGCAGAAAGCTGCCCGCAAATCCAGTCTTCCACGCACTTCTTACTGGATTTTATATACGATTGTCGTAACTTCACCGGCACCGCTGAGTCAGGCAGATCTTTGTGAAAAATGGTATTTTCCACGTCAGACCGTAAATTCAGCCGTGAAAAAACTGGTTTCCGATGGACTGGTCTCACTTTTCACGCAAAAAGGATCTGGAAATATCAAATACCTCCGGCTCACACCAAAGGGAGAAGAACTTGCCGCAGCTTATGTTGCCCCACTGGTACAGGCAGACATCCACTCTTTTTCTGCTTTTTCAGCGGAGGAACGCAGCCTTCTCCTGAAGCTCATGCAGCAACAACTCACCTCATTAAAGGAGTATTCTGAACAATTATGGAACTGAAACTTTCTGAACATTTTACTTATAAAAAACTGATCCTCTATGTCCTCCCCTGCGTTGCCATGATGATCCTGACTTCTGTTTACAGTATTGTTGACGGATTCTTCGTATCAAATTATGCCGGCAAGAATGCATTTGCAGCAGTAAATCTGATCATGCCTGTCCTGATGGGCGTTTCTTCTCTGGGATTTATGATCGGAACAGGTGGCAGTGCATTGGTAGCCTTTTATCTTGGTCTGAAAAATCCTAAAAAAGCAAATGAAGTCTTTTCCATGCTCATAGAACTTATTCTTCTCGGGGCATCCATCATCGCTTTTTTGGGCTTTATCTTTATGCCGCAGATCGTTTCTCTGCTTGGTGCAAGCGATCTGATCCGGGAAGATGCAATCCTGTATGGACG
>OLWA01004133.1_pt1 | contig 10070 bp, 5 predicted proteins | sample 1673251 | NCBI WGS metagenome assembly OLWA01 (sample SAMEA3178937, study PRJEB25190) | human gut metagenome | biome: human gut; feature: human-associated habitat; material: faeces | place: Austria | collected 2013
AAATCCTCTTCGCTATCCTGTCCAAGTGTACTGTCTTCTATGCGTTTCAACGAACGTCCCAGCATTGGCAGGATATTTTCTTTCCGTTTGATAGTGTCTATCACAGATAAAAATAGATATTTGGGCTCTATAAAATAACCGATATTTTCCAGGCACTGGTTTTTGACCTCTTCCTGTAACTCCATTGCATCGGCATCGGTCATATTCCACAATTCTTTAAAAGTGACTTCGTCATCTTCAAGTGTACTGTTGGCGTATTTCTCTATTTTTTCAGACAAGTATTTGTAAAAGATAAACCCCAAGGTAAAATACATAAAGTCGCTCTTGCCGACATATTGCCACGCAAACGGTTTGCGACCTCCCAAAGCTGGTCACGGAGTTTCTGTTGCAGTTCTTCGCTCATATCTTTATTGCTCTATATTATCTTGTTTACATCACTTTCCGGCAATGGTATATTGCTCTCTATTATACTTCTCAGGTCATCTAGCACTTTCCCTTTATATGAGAAATATTTTGCCCCTTGATATGCACCCGATGTATTCCGTTTCTCTTCCGGCATAAACGTACCGACAAAAGGGGACAATTTATAAATACGACCTTCGTATTCAACGGAATCATCGCTTGCCACCTTGACTTCCGTATCCGTAGGAATAAAGGTAACGCATTCCCCTATTTTAATACCGACCATGCTGAATTTGAAACGACCTCGCTTTACGGTTCGCTTCTGCACGACAGGCAATGAATCTTTTTCGTTATGGCAAACCGGTTTATTATCTACATAGACCGTAACAACCGCATCATCAATCATCTTGGCTATGTCATTGAATATATCCAAAGCTATTTGTGGCGGCACATTGAAAAACTCCCGATTCTGACGAATACGCAAATCCGTCAACCGATCAATAGTCTTGTGTACATGCTTTTCAACATCGTTATATTTGACCGTCTGAATGGTTGCATAAATCTCAAAAGGCAACGGAACAGCCGTGTTGTCAAGTTCCTTGGAACGTATATCTACAGGCCGCGCACTTTTACCGATCTTGACCCAATCCTCACGAAAACTTGGATTAGTCAAGATATACACATATCCGGGTTCATTTGTCTTTACCATATCAGTATTTCTTTTAATCCCAACTGAAAGTGCGTATGATATTACGCAATCTGTCTAAAATCCTCGTCAACGCCTTTCTCGTCTTTATCAATCCGAGATGCTTCTCTTTCAATGCTTTTTGTATGATTTCCGGCTGCTCTTTTTGCAGGTAGTCATATTCTTTGAGGAAGTGATTCAATACCGATGACGATATTTCCTCTTCCTCAGCCAATGAGTTGACGGCATTTTCTCGCTCAACGGCAATATAGTGGTTCAACCGTTCTTCCAAATCGCTTGTACCGTCAGCTTTGTCTCGCTGAATCATGAAGTTTTCCTTATCGTCATCCACATTCTTTTGAATGAAACCATCGATAAGTTTGGCTTTGCTGCGCATTTCTGCGTCTTTAATCATCGTATCAATGATATTCTGACGGCGTTCTGCGTAATCGGCACTATATGGGTCAAGTTCTGCAATGAGTTCAAGGATATATGCCACATTGATAATGTCGCTATGTAGGAGTTCAAGGCAGAAATCCACATCACCGAAGTCTCCGTCATCCGGAACATCTGTATCATCATCCGGTTTGGGTGACGGTGCTGGATCAACGAGTGCAAAAGTATCATGGATATCAAGATACTTACTCCTGAAATCCATAAACTGCTGTTCCGTCATGCCGAGATCATCAGCTTCTTCGCTATAATCCTCATATATTTGAATCTCTGCGTGTTTACGGATAATATCACGAAATGCCAAAACAAACTCTTTCTTAGCCGTTTCGCTCTGCAAAAGGTCTATGCAGTTTGTGTCCGGGTATTTCTTCAGAAAATCGGATGCAAGTTCCTTGTATTCCTGTTTGATTTCTTCAAACGGAGGTCGCACTATTTCTTCCGGATTGTTGCTGTTACTGAATAATTTGATAGCAGCATCCACATTGCTCTTCAAATCACGGAAACATACAATCTTTCCGAAGCGTTTCTTTTCGTTCAGCACACGGTTCGTCCGGCTAAATGCCTGCAACAAGCCGTGGTATTCCATGTTCTTATCTACATAGAGCGTATTAAGTTTCTTGCTGTCAAAACCGGTAAGGAACATTCCGACAACAAGGCAAAGATCAAGCGGCTTCATATCGGCTCGCTTCTTTTTCATGCGCAGGTTGATGTCATCGTAATATGCACGGAAGTTCTCAGTCGTAAACGATGTGCCGAACATTTCGTTATAGTCATCCATGATGGCTTGCAGCTCATCGACTTCGCCTGCACTGTCATTCAGATAAGAACCTGTACCCATTCCTGTCAGTTCATCATCCTGACTTCCATTGGCTGCATAGGTAAATACTGCACCTATACGAATCTTAGGATTCAGTTCCTTGAATATCTTGTAATAACGGATAAGCATCGGCACTGACTGCACGGCAAACAGCGCATCGAACTCTCCGTCAAATGTTGACTTATTGAAATTATTAAGGATGAATTGGGCTATTTCCGTCATGCGATTGGTACTGCCGTTCTGCACCTCCTCACGCAGCTGCGGGAAAGTCTCCGGAGCGGTAATATTGGTTCTGGCAGCTATACCTGCTGAAGTGTCCATACTCAGCGCATCCGCCCCCAGAGGATGGGCGAACTCATTACCGAACCGAACCATATCCGTTCTGCAGTCTTCAATGCGAAACCAGCTGATAAGCTTTCTCATGTCCTCTACAGTCTGTGCTGCATCATAGAAAATGCCTTTTTTTTGCTTGTCACTCATTTTGTTCCTCCTCTCTTAAAGAATTTTTTGACAATATCGTCCTAAGCAGGAGCCTTAACGGGAAATTTTCCCGTCAAGGCCTGATATTGATTACTTCATGTAATCGGGAATGGTGTAGCCACGCTGTGCCATGTACTTGGGGTACATCTCTTCATCAACCAGCTTCTGAATGCCGGGAGCGTTGGCAAAGAGCTGCTCTGCAGCGCTTCTGGTGCAGTTGATGTAGCCATAGCTACCATCATAAGCAATAATCATGTCGTTGCCGGTGATCTCCTTAGCCATCTCAACTGCGCCCACAAGATCATCAGCCTTACGGATAAGGGGATAATCATTGAAGCGGTAGTTGAAAGTATCCTGTGCCATAAGAGCGCGGAATTCGTCGCCCACGGAGATGGAAGGGAAGCGCTTTACAAAGCCTACATTCAGACCATACCAGCCCTGGTTCATGATGATGCAGCCCAGGGGATTCCTGGATTTATCCATTACTGCTGCAACAAACTGGTCCAGAGACAGGGACGCGTTTTCCAAATCATAGTGGTCCATGTAAGAGTTCCAGTTTGCACCTGCAATGATGCCTGCGCAGTGCATGTAAGACAGCCAGCGGCTGCCGTCAAGAATGATGGTATAATCCTTGAGGGAAGTAAGCAGGCGGTTCATGTAGGGATAGTACTTTAATGCGGTCTCGGAGCACTTGATGTCCATGTCATAAAGGCTCTTGCAGGCTTCGACCTTCATCAGGCCGTTGGGGGTAGTGCGCATAAAGCAGCAGAAGGCCCACTTGCTCTGAATGAAGTCGGAGTCATAGACGGAGGTGGGCACCACCATACCCGCAGTTCCATGGCCGGTGGGAGAACCGAAGCCGAAGTGGAACAGGGTGCGGGTCTCCAGACGCATCAGGTCCATGGTGAAGGCCTTGAATGCCTTGCGGTAGTAGTTGTTCACGTAGATCTCACGGGGATCATCGTAGTAAGCGAAGACCAGGTGATCTGCATCAAAAACCTTCTCCAGGCCCCAGAGTGTGCCGATTCTGGTCTCAATGGGAACGCCCTTTTCGTAGGAGCTGACGGCCTCAACCTCGCCCAAATGCTCCTTCAGTTCGTAGAAGTCAATGACCTCGTCGCCCTCACGGGGAGTACGGTACATAACGACCTTGGTACGGATATCGTAAGCACCGGTGCGTCTCTCGATTTCTTCCTTGATGGTTTTGACCATCTCAATGTAGGGCAGGCCGCCGAACATGAGGAAGCCGTGCTCACAGGTCATGATGTTGACGCTGTCACCGGGCTTGATCCTGGACATGTCAATGTTCTTCAGGGCTTCTCTGGTAGAGTCCGCCGTGGGCTTCAGATCGTCGCCGCTGTGAGAGTAGATTGCCTCAGGCATTCCGGGGAACAGGTCGCTGACCTTGACCGAAACCATGTCGGGATGCTCATATGCGTGCATCTCAGGCTTGTTGCTGTAAACGGAAACGCTGAAATTGTTAATCTCTCTTGCCGGATAAATTTTTACGTCGCTCATTTTTTCTCGCTCCTTTCCTTCATCATCTTGCGGTACATCTCATTGCCCTTTTCAACCTCTGCGAGGTTCCACTGAACGAACTTCTGTTCCTTAATGTCATGGCTGATCCGCTTATCGTGATCCATGACCCCCTCGGGCAGAGTAAAGAGCAGGGGCTTGATGTAGTGATAGGTCTCGTAATCGGAGGTGTCGGTGGTCTCGTGATCGGTCTGGGGGTAGCCGGCAGCCTCAAGAAGTCTGTACATGGTGTTGGAGCAATAGTAGCCGCCGCAGCCGCCGCCGGTACCGGTCATGCGGTGCAAGTCCTTGATGGTACGGGCACCGGCCATGATCGCACGGACGATCTCCTCGGCGGTCGTGTTGGTGCACTGGCAGGTGCTGTCCAGAGGACGGAGAAATGCCTTGTTGCAGATTTCGATGATCTCTTCCACTCTGTCGGAGCCGTCGTAATCGCAGGTGACAACATGGGGAGTGTCCAGAGGCTCCATGCTGATTGCACCGTGGGTGCACAGCTCCCAGCACAGTGAGCAGTTCAGGCAAAGGCTGGGATCAACCTTGGCCGTGCCGTGGCACTTGAGGCAGCGTCCGCACTCATCCTTGACCTGCTGTTCGGTGAGACCGATGGCAACTTCCTTCTGGTTGGTGACACGCTCAGCAATGGGCAAATTGTTCATCTTTGCGGCGCTGAGCACGCTGGTCTTGCCAACCTCCAGCTCGGGCAGGACGATCTCTTCGCCCACGGTGATGCCGGACTGGGAGCCAAGATAATTATTGATGTTGACTGCCGCCTTCTTGCCGTCTGCGATGGCCTGGATGGCAGTAGCTGCGCCGCGGACCACATCGCCGCCGGCAAAAACATAGGGCTTGGAGCTCATGCCCTTCTCGTCCAGGACAATACGGCCGGCCTTGGAGACAACGACCTCATCCTTGTTGATGAAGGGGAAGTCGGAATACTGGCTGACAGCCACGATAATGTTGTCGACCTCGACAACAAACTCTTCCTCGGTCTTGGTGGTACTTCTGCGCAGCTTCTCGTCCTTTACACCGGGAACCATGCGCACGCACTTGAGGCCCTGAACCTTGCCCTCGCCCACCACTTCAACCGGTGCGGCCAGATCCAGAACACGGACGCCCTCTTCGAAGGCCTCCAGCAGCTCCCGCTCCTCGCAGGGCATGTCGTTTCTCTGTCTGCGGTAAACAATGGTGACTTCTGCGCCCAGTCTGCGTGCAGTACGGGCAGCGTCGATGGCCGTGTTGCCGCCGCCGATGACAGCGACCTTCTTGCCGATCTCAACAGGCTTGCCCAGATTGACTGCCTTGAGAAAATCAAGACCATGATACACGCCGGGCATGTCCTCGCCGGGAATGTTGGCCTTGCGGCTGAGCTGAGTGCCGGTGGAAACATAGACAGCGTGGAACTTCTTGTACAGCTCGTCAAAGCTCACATCTTCGCCCACGGTGGTGTTCAGATGGATCTGCACACCGGTGGCTTCGATTGCCTGAATGTCCCGGTTGAGCACAGCCTTGGGCAGACGGTACTCAGGAATACCGTAGGCCAGGACGCCGCCGGCAACACTCTCAGACTCGAAAACCTCAACGGAATAGCCACTCAGCTGCAGGTAATATGCACAGCTCAGGCCGCTGGGGCCGGCGCCGATAACGGCAATTTTCTTTCCGTTGGATTTGCGCTTCTTTTCCACAACAGGCATGCCGTTTTCGAAAGCCTTGTCTGCGACAAAACGCTTGATGTCGCGGATACCCACGGATTCATCCAGGTCGTTTCTGTTGCATGCTGCCTGGCAGGGATGGTTGCAGATTCTGCCGCATACAGAGGGGAAGGGGTTGGACTGACGAATAAGGCGGTATGCATCCTCATATCTGCCGGCACCTGCCAGAGCGATATAGCCCTGAACATCCGTTCCGGCAGGACATGCAGTGCCGCAGGGAGGTACATACCCCGGCATTACTCCGGGAGTAACTTTGATTGCATCGGTGGGGCAATGGCGTTCACAGTTTTTGCAGCCAACGCATTTGCTCTGATCCACACGTGCTACTCTTTCTACGATCTTCACTGTTTTTCTCCTTTCAATTTTTGAACCTCTATATTTAACTATAGTGTTCTCAATGGTGTTTTTCTGCGAGTTTTTCCTTGAGGCGAGTCCGGAGAAGGCCGGCAACGGTAGCCGCGACAGTTTCTTTGCTCCAGCCGTCGCTGATGCCTTTAATGACAGCATCAATGCAGAGCTCAACCTCGTCGTGAGGTCCGGGCAGAGCAACAAAGGTTGTAACACCCTCCTGACCCACGCAGATGCGAATACCGTCTTTGCTGTGTCTGCCGTGGCCTGCATGGAACTTTGCGATGTAAGGAGCCGCAGCACTGCTGTCCAGAAGCTGAATGGCTTCCACGCTGAAATCTTTATTTTCTGCGCCTACGCCGCCCGTGGTAATGCACAGGCCGTAGCCCATTTCCGCGGCCCGGGAAAGTCCGGCAGTGAAAAGTCTCAGGTCATCCTTCATTACCTCGCCTTTATCCACAGTAAAGCCGGCCTCGGTCAGCTTCTGCATGATGAAGGGGGTGTTGGTGTCTTCAATCTCCCCTGCTTCCACCTCAGCGCCTGTGGGGAAAACGATAGCCCTCTTTGCAATGTTCAACCTGATCTGTTCTGCCAGGGCTTTTGAGCGGCTCATTTCCAGCTGTGCCTCGAAAATACTCTCGTCGTCGCCGGCAATCCAGCCAAGCATACCGTTGGAGACAACAGAAGCGTTGGCTTCCAGTCCCACGCCCTTGATTCGGCCAAGCTGTTTGAGCAGGGTTTCCTCTTTGGAGACAAACTTCTCCGGGTCCAGGTGGCTGCACAGTACATCCAGGCAAACGAAGCTGTCCCGGACGTCAATAACAAGTACATCCTCCCGGGAAACGCCGATCACATCGGCCACTACGTCTGAAAGCTCATTCAGATTTGCCCCATTGAGATGTATGCCCTGTATAGTAAGCTCGTGCTTATTGAACAGCTGATACTGGGAGTGCTGATATTTGGCAGCCTGAACCTCTTTCATTTCCAGCCGCAGATCCATCAGCGGAGCATCGATTATGGCCCGGCCCACGCCGATAATGTCGGCACCGGCGGCAATAATCTCCTCAATCTGATCCAGAACCACTCCTCCGCCGTATGCCAGGCTGAGCTTTCGCTCTTCATCCCCGGTCTGCAGCTCACTGAGGGCACTGCGCAGGGCTTCGGAGACTGCTTTCAGGTCTTCAATTTTTCCACTGTCCACATAAATAGTGTCTGCGCCGGAGTAAAGGGCAGTAAGAGCTTCCCGGACGATGTTGCCGTTTTCATAGCGGCCTTTGACCTGAATGACTTTTTTACGGTCATTGATACCAGCGACTGCGATCAGCGCTTTCTGCACGCCACCGAAGATGGCCACATAATTCTTGTCCAGATAGATCATGGGCTCATCGCACATGCGAACAGAGACGCCGCCTGTCAGCATGGCCTGGCGAAGTTTGTTTTTGATTTCTCCGGGCATTTTTTTCCAGGAGCCGCAAACGATCTTCGCCCGGCCGCTGACCTTACGGCTGAATGCTCTCGCCGCCGTGGCCACGCCGGAATATTTGGAGATCTCACTGATGAGGCTGTCCTCCGCTGTACAGATCTGGGTGGGTATTCCGGAAAACTCCATGAGCATATCCCCGGCAAAGACATCTTCACCTTCATGCACTGCGTAGGTGACAGAAAGCCCAATCTCCTCCGCCTTTTTCAGGGCAGCAGGTATGCCGGATACGATACCGTCACTGTCTGTATAGATTCCGGCGGTTACTTTGTCGGAACCGTTTTTTTGAAAAATCAGTTCTCTGATGTCAGCCATAACTTTATCAATCCATGTTGTAAACAACTTCAAACGCGTCATGCACCGCACCGAAGATGTCTCCTACTCTGCGGGCAGAGCCGATCTGGTAAATGGTAATGTTTCTGCCTCTGAAACTCTCGGCAAGAGCGTTGACGGGACGGAGACCGATGGCCAGTACGGTGGTGTCGCATTCCATCTGTTCGGGTTCAGTGGATCCGTCAGTTTTCTGGATCAGCGCGCCCTTTTCGTTGACTTCCAGCAGCTTCATACCGGTGAGCATGTTGACCTTGTACTGCTCCAGCATGGCCTTGAGCATCATCTTGGGCTGCTTGGGTACGAACATCACGTCCATCACCGAGGGCATAGCCTCAAGCAGAGAGACCTCATAGCCGTCACGGGCCAGAGCAACAGCCGTCTCGCAGCCAATCTGACCACCGCCGGCCACAAGCACCTTCTTACCGGTGCTCACCTTGCCTTCCAGCACATCCAAAGCGGAGACTGCCTTGTTGATGCCCTTGATGGAGGCAGGAGCGACACTTTCTGCGCCGGTAGCCAGAATGACGGTGTCAAAGCCGCGGATCTGGACCTCATCTGCGGTAATAAGGGTGTTAAGATGTACAGGAACCTTGTTGTCACGCAGCTCGCCGATCAGCCAGTCCTTGTATCTGCGGACGTCGACCTTCATGGAATCGGCACCTGCAGCCAGAACTTCGCCGCCCAGAGCGCAATTTTTCTCAAAAAGCTCTACGGTGTGGCCGCACTCTGCTGCAATGATCGCAGCCTGCATACCCGCAGGGCCGCCGCCGATAACGGCAATCTTTCTGGGATTGACCGCCTTGCGGGGACGAGTGTTCAGTTCTCTGGTGGCTCTGGGATTTACAGCACAGCCGCCGGCAATTCCTCTTTCCACCATATTGCCGTAGCAACCTACATTGCACCCAATGCAGGGTCTGATCTTCTCAGGAATGCCCATCTCGATTTTCCTGGGGAAATAGGGGTCAGCCAGCGCAGGACGGGCCAGAACAACGCCGTCCACCTTGCCGGATTCCACTGCGTGGAGGCAAAGGTCAGGATCGCCCATTCTGGAACGGGCCAGAACAGGAATACCCACCTGCTCCTTCACCTGCGCGTACAGATCCAGTGCGTGCCCCTTGGGCATATAGCCGGGAGGACATGCGTGATAGAAGGAGTCGTAAATGCCAACGTCAGCCAGAATGGCGTTAACACCGGCCTTCTCCAGCAGTTTCGCAATCTCAATGGCCTCTTCCACGGTACGGCCGGCCTCGTTTTCGCCGGTGAGAGAACCCTTGTTCAAAGCAGTGATGAAGCTCTTGACGCCGAGACCAATGGTAACAGCAAAATCGCTGCCACAGACCTGATGAATTCCTTCAACCATTTCGGTGATTACGCGAACCCGGTTTTCCAGGCATCCGCCGTACTCATCTTCTCTGTGGTTCGCGATAGGCATAAGAAAATTGTCCAACAGGTAGCCCCAGTGGGCTGCGTGCAGGTCCACACCGGCGAAACCGCTGTCCTTCATCAGAGCAGCAGCCTTGATCATGCACTCCTGCTTCTTGTGGATCTGATCCACCGTAATCTCTCGGTTGCGCTCATTGGGAAAGTTGAAGGTCTCTACTGCAGAAGGAGCAAGGGCCCCGCGGGAGTTACGGCCACCGCCCATACCCACTTCGCCGAACACTTTCGTGCCGTATGCGCCGCAGCGCTCCACCAGCATACTGGCCATTTTCTTGTATCTGCCCGGTGCATACAGCGGGTTTTCTACTAATGTAGGCGGATAGTTGTCTACCAGATTGTCGACCATGGCCACGCCAAGGAAGACCGCACCGAAGCCGCCTTTTGCCC
>OLWA01004136.1_pt1 | contig 10066 bp, 10 predicted proteins | sample 1673251 | NCBI WGS metagenome assembly OLWA01 (sample SAMEA3178937, study PRJEB25190) | human gut metagenome | biome: human gut; feature: human-associated habitat; material: faeces | place: Austria | collected 2013
TGTAACTGTTCCTATATAATCATCATCAAGCCCACCAATAATATTCATAAGTGTTGATTTACCTGAGCCACTTTCTCCATAAATACAAACAAACTCACCACTTTTTAAGGTTAAGTTAATATCTTTTAATACTTCTTGTACTTCGTTTTTATTAATTTTATAATTCTTTTTTACATTTTTCAGCTTCAATAACATAAATACCCTCCTGATATTTATATTATCCGTTTGTACCTTAAATTCCCCTAAAAATTCGTTTATTATACTCAATTGGTACTAATTTTTTTCTTCTAACCTCATTTTTATCACAAAATAAGTATTCATGTTTTTTAAAGAAACTAAGTAGTAAGTCTTTATTTTCATCATCCTTAACAACCTTTTTAAAATTATTTAATGCATCTTCTTCTGACATTGAAATTGGATAATTTACTCTATAAAAATCTAAATATACTAAATATTTTTTAAATATTAGTAAATTTTCTTTATTTATTCCAAGTAATTCTTCAAAATCCTCTAATTTAAAATTATATTGTGTTCCTTCTATAAACCAAATTTCAAAAGTTAAATCTTTTTTTCTAAGTTCATAATTTTCTAATATATCATTCATAAAAATTCTCCTATCTAATTACCTTTAAAATTATTAATCAAATTAGATTAGAATTTTGTCGAATTATAATATATTTTATAAATTTATAAAAAAAATAACTACTATAATTAGTAATTATCTTATATTTATTTTAAAACCTTTTGCCTGGAATTCTCCTTATACTCTATCTTTGATGAAGAAATATTATATGTAATGTCTGGAGATAATATTTCATTAAATTTTCTATTATGAGAAATGCTTATTATTGTACCTTTAAAGCTACCTAACATATCATAAATCAAATTTAATGCCTCCATATCTAAATGATTTGTAATTTCGTCAAGTACTAATACATTTACTTCATCAATTGATAATTTTGCAAGATTAACTCTTGTTCTTTCTCCTGGACTAAGCTTGCTATACTTTTTATTTCTATCTTCATAAGAAATATTAAACTTATCTAATACAGTAAATAATAAACCATTATTAACTTCGTCCATTTCTTCTGTTAAATATTCGTATATAGTTTTATTATTATCTTCAATTAAAGTATCTTGTGATATATAACCAAATTTTACTTCATTTCCTTTTATTATATTGCCACTTACTTTATCTATTCTTGATAAAAGTGTCTTTATAAATGTTGATTTACCTGTACCATTTTTTCCATCAATTCTAACTCTCATTCCAAATGGAATATTTAAATTTATTTTATTTGTTTTAAAATTTTCATAACCACAAACAAGATCATTAATAACAATATCTTTATTACCTTTTTCATTTGTAAAATTAACATCAAAGCTTACCTTTTCTTTTTTCTTAAAATCAATATTTTCTTCTTTTTCAAGTTCTCTTTTTAATTTAGAAATATTTCCAGATGTTTTTTTAGTTTGTTCTTTAGCAAAATTAGCAGCTATTTTATCATTATCTTTTTTCTTTTTATTTACGCCTTTATTTGACCATTTTTCTGCTTCTTTTATTCTTGATTTTAATTCTTCTTTTTTCTCATTTATACTGTTATACTTATCCAAGTTTCTTTTATATTCTTTTTTCTTATAATCTAAGTATTCATAATATGACATTTTATATTCAGTTAATTTTCCTTGATTAAGCTCAAATATTTTATTTGATATGTTATTCAAAAACTCTTCATCATGTGATACTATTATCATTTTTTTATTTAATTTTACTAAGTAATTTTCTAAATAAGTAATACCATCTATATCTAAATTATTAGTTGGTTCATCTAAAAGCATTATATCTGGATTACTAAGTAAAAGTATAGTAAGTAATACTTTTATTTTTTCTCCACCAGATAGTTCTTTTACTTTTTTATTTAAGTCTTTATTTAATCCTAGACCATTTAATAACATATTAATATTATTTTCAAAGTTATATCCATCTAACTTTAAGTACAAATCTAAAACATTACCATATTCTTCCATATTACTATCGTTTAAATTCTCTTCTAGTTCTTTTAGTTTGTTTTCTATATTTTCAAAACCAGTTTTTCTTTTTATATAGCAAGTTATAGTTAAATCATAATCTTCTATATCAATTTCTTGCATTAACATACCTATACTTTCATCATTATAATTTATGTTACCTGAATCATATTTTATATCACCATTTAATATTTTTAATAATGTACTTTTACCTGCGCCATTATTTCCTATTAAACATACATTATCATTATCTTCTAAAACAAAACTAATATTATCTAATATTTTATTTGAATTAAATGACTTACTTAAATTTTTTACTATCATAGGTATCACACCCTTTTTACCATTTTATCACTTTGTTAAGAAAAAAAGAATACTTCTTTTAAGTATTCAATACATATTTTTCTAAATTATTTTTTAATGTGACATATGAAGTAATATATTTAGAACCTTTACCCTTTTTTTCTAAAAATTCAAAACCTAACTTTTCAATAATTGCTTTTGATTTTATATTTTTATCATTAACATATGTCATAACTCTATAATCATTCTTTATTTCATCATCCATTAAAATATATTTAAATAACTTAATAAATGTACATTTATCCCCTTGATGACTTTTCTTTATTTGAATTTCATCTAAATTTAATACACCATCGTTAATTTTGTATAAAAAATACCCAATTAATTCATTATTATAAAAAGCACCTATCCATCTTTTAGTTTTATTATCTAACTCTATATGCATATATTTTTTAAAATTAATATAATCTTCCTCATTACTATTACCAGTTGGAGCAATCTCATTCATATTACTACTTATTATATTATACATATTATCTAAGTTTAGTAAAACTTCATCACTTGTCATTTTCTTGATAATAATATTTCTTTCTTTATTTATTACATTTTTCATCTTTGATGCAATATTACAATATTTTTCTATTGGCTTACAATAATCATTATTTGCTATTTTAAATTTAGAAGGACAATATCTACATATATTTATATTTTCACAAGAAAAACATTTACTTTTTTTGGGCATTTTTTTACACCCAAAATTTCTTACTATTTTTATACCTTCACATAAATTTCCTTTTTTTAAATCATAATAAGGTTCTCTTGCAATTACACATATAGATAAAAATAAATCGGAACTTATATAAATACTATTTTTGCCCGCTTCACATTTAAATAATCTATCATTTTTTTCAAAATCTGACTCTAATGTTGATTTGAATAATTCATACTTATCTTTATCTTTTAATAATTTTGAAATGATCATTTCTTCAGATAATTTTGTACTATTTATTACTTCATTATCATCAGTTATAGAATTAATAACATAATAGTCCCATCTAAACTCACAATTTAACTTATGAGCTATTTCATACATTATTTCTATTTCATCATAAGTTTGTTTTAATAAAACAGTTTTTAATCTAACTCTTATTTTATTAGAAACTAATTTATGTATATTATCTTCAATAATTTTATAATTAATCTTTTTTCTGGTTAATTCATAATATGATTTATCATCCACACCATATAAACTTATTTCAACCATAACAGGTTTGTATTTGGTTAAAAGTTCAACTATTTTATCATTAATCAAATAACCATTTGTAAATAAGGTAATTAAGAAACCTAATTTTTTAGCATATACATATATTTCTTCAAAATCAGGATGTAGTAGTGGTTCTCCTCCTGTAATAATTAAAGACACACAACCCATTTTTTTTAACTCTTTTAATATTTTAAACAAATCATTTTTATCAATGTACTTTATTTTATTTTTTGATCCTAAATAACAGTGTTTACATTTAAAATTACAAGCATTTGTAAGTTCAATTGTTGCATATAGTATTTGATTTGAATCTTTTGATTTTTCAACAATATTATCAATAAATTCTGTATAGCTTATTTTTTCCATATGATTATTTTCCCTTCAATTAAATCGTTAAGTAATTCTATTAAATCTGAAAGTGCTTCATCATAAGAAACATCATAAACATTTAATATATTTTCAAGAATATTACCAAAATTATTATTACCATTTATTTGTTCTAAAATAAAAGTGCCAATCTCATCCAATGTTATTACATAAGGCAAATCTTCTTCATCGTTATATGAAGGATATATTACACATTCATTCCCAACAGATGTGATAACAACATTTTCTTTTATAATTGGCACTTTTTTTAATATACTAGCAGTGTACTCCATCTTCTCCACAATCCCAGCAACCCATAACTGGTGACTTTTGAGTATCAATACCAACACATTTTGCTTTTGGTTTGTAATATTCTCTCTTTAACACAAGTTTCTTTGTTTTTTCTTTATTTTTCTTATAATCATTAATATTAATGACCTTTCCTGTTTTTTCCATCAATATTCCTCCCACTTTAATATATTCAAATAAATTAACTTTTATGTATTTACAATTAGTTAATTTATTAATTTAATTATACTTGTAGTTAACTTAAAAGTCAATAAAAAACTATAAACATAAAATTTATAGTTCCTTTATTATATCTAGAAAAGCATCTATATTTGTTTTTCTAATATTACCATCATTATTTATTAAATCCAATATTTCATCTTTTGTTAAGTATTTTACATATTCCACTTCATCTTTTTCGTATGTTAGTGAATTTATATCAATGTCTTTCTTTATATAAAATACATCTTTAAATGCATCATCATATTTATATGTTTTAAACAATTTTACTTCATCTTCGTTAATATCTATACCTAATTCTTCTTTTATTTCTTCTATAATAGCTTCTTTACTTGTTTGACCAGACTTTACATGACCACCTGTTGTAGCCCATACATTTTTCTTTCTTTTTGACGTCATTTGAAACAAAAATTCACCTTTAGAATTTTCTATAAATGCAAGTACAACAACTGAATACTTTCCTTCAGGTACAATTAACTTTGTTCCTTTTTCTCTAAATAGTTTTTCTCCTGTTAAATTTTTATTTTCATCATATAAATCTGTATATTCTCCATATTTACCATTTTCTAACATAATTTTTCTACCTCCTTAATATGTTCTTTTAAATAGGCTTATATTGATTTGATTTTATACTATCTTTTCAATAAGATTTCTTATTTTTTGTTTATATTCTTCATTTTCGTAATTCATTAAATAAAAATGTATGCTTCCATTAATATAACACCATTTAAATTTATCATATTCAAAATTGTTTTTACTTCTATATCCATCTAAAAATAAATTGATATCATCTATATTATCCATAAATTTCTGACCTGGTCTAAGTATTAAAGCCCACGCTATATCTTGTTCTTTAAAACCAAGGCCGCTATATTCTAAATCAATAATTCCATTTACTTTTTTGTTTTTAAATAACACATTTGCATAGTGAAAATCACCATGTATAAAAGTTTTATTATCTTTTTCAATTTTATTTTCTTCAAGGTATTTTATTATTTTCTCAGAAAATTCGTCAGAATTTTTATAATTTTTAGGAACCTCATTTATTGGTCTTTGAAAAGCTTTATCAAATCCTCTATTTTTTATATTGTGTATTTGTGATAATGTTTTACCATATTCTTTAAGATAAGCTTCTTTATCTTTTTTATCTTGCTTAAATATATCAGATAGCCTATTACCTTCAATCTTTTCTAAAATAATATATTTTTTATCATTAACACTACCAAATTCAATTACTTTAGGAAAGATATTAATATCACTTAATAACTTTAAATGTTTGTATTCGGTTTCAAAATTCGCCATTTTACTTCTTTCAAATTTTATATATACATTTTCTTCTTTATTTTTTATGTCTACAATAGCTTCTACAACATCATTACCAGCAGGCGGATAACTTATTATTTTTTTTAGTTTCATATTTCTATATTGTATTGAAAACAAATCAATAGTTAATTCTCTATATTTTTTATATATCATAGATTACCTCCTTTTTTTATTATAACAAAAAAAAGCCCACAATGGACTATTTTTTCATTATTCTAAGTGTATTTAATATTGAGATAATTGTAACACCAACATCCGCAAATACTGCTTGCCACATGTTTGCAATTCCAATAGCACTAAGAACTAATATTAGAATTTTTACACCTATAGAGAATACTAAATTTTCTTTTATAATTCTTTTTACTTTATTTGAAATACTTATTGCTTTATTAATCTTACTTATATCATCATCCATAATAACAATATCACTTGCTTCAATCGCTGATGATGAACCAATAGATCCCATAGATATTCCAATATCTGCTCTTTTAAGAGATGGAGCATCATTTATTCCATCACCTATAAAGGCAACTACATCTTTATCATTTAGTAATTCTTCTAATTTTTCATATTTTTCTGTTGGTAAAAGTTCATAATAAACTTTATCTATATTTAATTTTTCTGAGATAGAAAGAGCATTTTCTTTTGAATCACCTGTAAACATATATGTTTCAATACCTTTTTTAGATAATTCACTTAAAGTGTTTTCTACTCCTTCTTTTATTCCATCATTAATAGTAAGTGATGAAACTATTTTATCATCAATAGATAGATATATATTTAAAGAACCATCATCTTTTATATCAAACATTTTATTGTTACCAATTTTTATTTTTTTATCATCGTATGTATAACTTACACCAAGACCTTCTATTTCTTTATGATTCTTTACTTTTTCATTTACATCTATATTTACATAATTCATTATTGATTTAGCAATTGGATGGTTTGATAAATTTTCACCTAATGCATAAAGTTTTAGGATATAATCTTCACTATAACTACTATCTAGTAAGTTAAAACTTATAACGTTAAATGCTCCACTTGTTAATGTACCTGTTTTATCAAATACTATTTTATTAACTCTTGAAAGTAAATCAAGATAGTTACTACCTTTAACTAATATTCCATTTTTACTTGATACACCAATTCCAGTAAAATATGAAAGTGGTACTGAAATTGCAATTGCACATGGACAAGATATAACTAAAAATACTAGTGCTCTATAAATTGATTCATATGTTGTAAGATCTGTGAAAAGTATAAAGCATATAAATGTAATTACACTTATTATAAGTACTATTGGAGTATAATACTTAGCCATTTTTGCGACAAATGTTTCAGTCTTTGATTTTTTATCAGTCGCATCTTCTATAAGTGATAATATTTTTGAAACAGTACTATCATTAAATAATTTAGTTGCTTTTATCTTTATTACCTTTCCTTCATTTATTGATCCGGATAATAGTTCATCATTTTCTTTTTTATTAACTAAGTCACTTTCACCAGTTAAAGAAAATAAATTTAACTTAGTTTCACCTTCAATAACTATTCCATCAACTGGAATTTTTTCACCCTTTTTTATTATTAATATATCATTAATTTTTACGTCTTCTACATTTATTACTTCTGTTTTATCACCAACAACTTTATTTGCAAAATCTTGTTTTATATTCATTAAATCTTTAATTGAATTTCTTGAATTATTAACGGCTTTTTCTTCTAATATTTTACCTATTTCATAAAGTATTATAACCATTAATCCTTCCATTTGTTTATCTACAAAGTAAGCACCAATTGCAGATATTGTAATAAGTGCATTTTCATTAATTGTATGTGACTTTATAAGCATTTTAACTGCTGCTTTAAATGTTCTATAAAGTAAAATAACATATGACGCTATAATAAGTATTTTATTAATTATCTCATTATTAAAATTAACATATAATCCAAGTAAAGCAATTATAATACCAAAAATTAATCTTATTAAATTATAATTTTTTTTAGTTTCTTTTACTTCTTCATCTATTTTAGTAACTACTACTTCTGGTTCTATTTTAGTAACAATACTACTAATATCTTCTATTTTTATATCATCATTAGACATAAAAGATAATGTTAGTGATGAAAAGTTTACAACTACATCACTTAAATTGCTTTCTTTTTTTAATCTTTCCTCTATTTTATTCGCACAATTTGCGCAATCTAAATTATTTAATCTATATTTATATTTCTTCAATGTGTTCAAGACCTTTCTCTAATATTTTTTCAACATGATCATCATCAAGTGAATAGTAAACTACTTTACCTTCTTTTCTTGATTTTATAAGATTAGAATCTTTTAATAATTTTAATTGATGAGATATTGCTGATTGTGTACTCTTTGTAATATATGCAATATCATAAACACATAACTCACTTTCTTTTAATGCACAAAATATCTTCATCCTAGTAGTATCTCCAAAAAGTTTAAAAACTTCAGCAAGCTCAAACATTTTTTCATCATCAATAATATTATTTAAAACTTTATTTACTCTTTCTTTATCTATAATAATTTCTTCCATAAAAATTTCCTTTCATATGAATTTAAGTACTTTAAGTTTGACTAGAAACCAAATTATAAAGTTACCAAACAATTATAACACAAAATAACAAAAATGTGTTATAATATTTATATTATGATAAAAAAATGTGAAATTTGTCCAAGAAAATGTAAAATAAATAGAGAAAATGGAGATATAGGATACTGTAATTCCGGGGATAAAGTAAAGATTGCTTTAATTTCTAAACACAATTTTGAAGAACCTTGCATTAGTGGGAAGGGAAATAAAAAAGAAGGATCTGGAACAGTATTTTTTTCAGGTTGTAATTTAAGATGCGTATTTTGCCAAAACCATGAAATAAGCCAAGAAGGTATAGGAAAAGAAATAGAAATAGAAGAGCTTGCAAAAGACTTTATAGAGCTTCAAAATATGAATGTTAATAATATAAACTTAGTAACTCCAACTATGTATGTTCCTCAAATAATAGAAGCAATAAAAATAGCAAGAAAAGAAGGTCTAAACTTGCCAATAATATATAATTCCAATGGATATGAAAATGTGGAAACAATAAAGATGCTTAATGGATATATAGATATATATTTGCCTGATTTAAAATATTCAGATAATGAATTAGCAGTAAGGCTGTCAAATGCACCAAAGTATTTTGAAATAGCTACAGATGCAATAAAAGAGATGTATAACCAAGTGGGTGTTCCTATTTTCAATGAAGATGGCATAATGCAAAAAGGTATAATGATAAGACATTTGGTTTTACCAAATAATATAGAAAATAGTAAAAAAGTATTAAAATGGATTAGTGAAGAGTTACCAAAAGAAGTTTATGTTAGTGTTATGGCACAGTATTTTCCAACATATAAGGCCAAAGATAATGTTTATGGAATAAATAGAAAATTGTATAATGAAGAGTGGAAAGAAATACAAAGGGAAATTAGTAATTTAGGAATAGAAAATGGCTTTATTCAAGAACTTGGTGAGCATGAGGAAGAATATGTTCCTAAATGGGATTACTAAATTTATGGTATTATAAATTTTTATTAAGAAAAGTTAAGAAAAGTTAAGAAAAGTTAAGAAAAGTTAAGAAAAGTTAAGAAAAAAATTGCATGTTATGTAAAGATATGTTATAATCAAAAAGTTAAAATTTTCAACTCCGTTTTTTCTCATTGGAGTGACATAGTATTAAAAAATAATTTTTTAGGAGGAATTTTTATTATGACAAAGAAAGAAATTTTACGGAAGGTTTTGTTTGTTGTAATTAATTTGTTTTGTATTCTTTATGTTACAGCAAATTTTTTACGTGGTAGAGCCAATGTTTTCGCTATAATAGGTATGGTAATTCTTTATGTTGGATGGATTTTATTTTTTATTTTGCATATAATATATAGAATTGGCGGTTATAGATTGTATAAACAGTATAAAGAAAATTTTGAATATTTAAAAAATCTTCATAAAAATCGATATAGGCTTTATTTTACTGAAGAGAGAAATGAAAAAATTGAGGCTTATTCAAACGAGATAGAAGAAGAAGGAGAATACTTAATAGATATAGGAAAAATCTGTATTGAAAATAATATACTTAGTAGACGTCAAATGGCAAATGTAAAAGAGATGCTAGAACAAACAGAGAGAATGATGAAAAATGTAAAATGAGGAAAAAGGGCTTATAATAAAGCCCTTTTATCTTCTGTAAAAG
>OLWA01004142.1_pt1 | contig 10052 bp, 8 predicted proteins | sample 1673251 | NCBI WGS metagenome assembly OLWA01 (sample SAMEA3178937, study PRJEB25190) | human gut metagenome | biome: human gut; feature: human-associated habitat; material: faeces | place: Austria | collected 2013
CCACGTCGACGCCGCGTGCGTCGGGCGAATCGTAATGCACGATGCGGTAGTTGCCATGGGCCAGTTTGGGCTGGGCGATGACATCCTCCATCACCGAACGGTTCTCGATCTCCGAAACGCCGATCACCACCGGGAAATCCTTGTCCTCGGCCGCAATGTCGAACAGCACGCGATCCAGATTGCCGAGTTTCTTCTCGTACTTGGTCGTATTCCACTGTTTGGGGCCTTCGGGCGTGAACTCCTCGTCGTTCACACCGGGATCGTTGATCGTGTCGAACAGGTTCTCGAAGTTGTAGAAGACCACTTTATAGGGCTTCTGCGCAAAGCACGCCACGACGATCAGCGCGGCAAACAGTCCTGTCAAAAGGATTTTCTTCATAAGGTTGTGCAGTTAAGTAAACTTTGTAGCTTATAGGTCTGTCAGTTGATGGCCAGTCCGGGCCACAGCGTCGCGTCGGGCTGGCGGCTCTTGACCTCGGCCGCCACCGCGGGATCGAGGTTGTCGAAGAACGTGAAACCCGTCAGGCGTTCGACCTCCTCGACCGAACAGGCCGCATCGAGCAGCTTCTGGTCGGCGCTCGACGACGCATTGTCGAAGATGAAGCCGATGGCCTGCAACTCGTCGGCCGAGAACTCCCAGATCTGGCGGTTTTCGTTCAGTCCGCGCTTCTGTTTGAGGAGCACCTTCCAGCATTTCGACGGATAGCCGACCTTTTTCCCGCTGCGGTCGGTGATCGTCCGGCCCGAAAGGTGGGCCCCCGTCACGACGAAGAGCGTATCGTAGCGCATCGTGGTGACACTCGTCGGTGCCCAGTTGCGGATCAGCCCTTCGAGAGTCGCCCAACTGCCGCTGTTGAAATCGTAGTTCTGCGGCATGATGTTCGTGGCGTAGAAGGTCATCTCGTTGGTGGCCGTCGTGTTGTAGCGGTCGGCCGAGGGGCACTGGTGGCCGCGGGCATCACCCGTACCATAGGTCGAGACGATATTGGCTTGCTGGGACTGCTCGATCACGGGCTGCTGCGTATTGGGGTCGTACGACCAGGCGTTCGAACGCCCGGCATAGGGCGTCGTGTAGCAACCGTGCAACGGATAGGCCACCCACAGCGACACGCGGTTTGCCGGATCGAAACAGATCGAGTAGTTGCGGCGCACGCCACCCGTAAGATATTTGTTCGTGGCGGTGAGTGTCGTATGGTAGGTTTTGTAGATATAGTTGCTGCCCTGACGATAGGCGGGCTGTTCACCCCAGGAGCGCCGGTAATTCTGTTCCGACGCGGAGGCTGCAGGCATCTGCCACATCTGCAGGACGGTGGAATAACCATTGGCAAAGGTTACGGTGATTTCGGCCGTGCGGTACTGGTTCGAGGTATTCTCCTCGAGGGTAAGGGGCAGATCCTGCCCCACGACGCCGGAAGCCACCGTGGTATTGGATTCGAACGCACACCACTTCACGCCGTCGGCAAAGGAGATCGTGGCGGCAAAGGCGGTACCGACCGCCCCGCGCGTGATGATTCGGTTCGAAGTATCGTTACAATTCACGGTCGAAGCGGCGAGTGACGCGGAAGAGGGAGTAGCGTCCTCGTCCTTGCTGCATCCCGAGAAAAGGACAAGCATTGCGCAGAGCATCACGCCAAGCAAGCCTGTCTTCTTGAAAAAATCAGACAACATCAAAAGACAAAGGTGGAAATAAGGATTTCGGGGATCGGTTTTTAGAAACCAAACTCTTGACGGGGCATCCGTAAATACCCCGCCAAGAGTGGTTGGTTTATAAGTCGGTTTCCTCGACTGCTGTTAGAACAACTGGATGCCAAATACTACGGCACGCCCTTTCGATGCTTCAGTCGTTTGGAAAGTAATAGTCGACGAGGGAGTCAAATCCGACAGCTCGACAATGAAGTAGTCCGTATCATCCGACGGAGTCAAACCTTTGAAAGGAGGATTGCCCGATATGGCTTCGTATCCGGTCAATGAGAACGACGTGATATTAGCACTACCACCATTCTCAACCGTAATAGTCAACGGCGTATCATTCTTTCCACTCCATCCGACTGCATAGAAGGCCAGCTTCTTGGATCCGCTGACGCCCAAAGCTGCAGAGGTGAACGTTCCGGTCTTGGAACCTGTTCCGAGTTTGAAACCAGAGCACGGCTTTTCATTAACCGTCATGTTACCCAGAATGGCAGGATTGGAGGTCGTCGAGCCACTGGTCGGAACGAATATCGACATAGACTCATACGTTCCTCTCGTATCGTCACCGGTCTGCTTGGCCGACTGCTTCAGCGTCACGGACGTCTGGGCAAGAGCCTCTCCGCCTTCCGATGCTGCAACATAAAGAACCAGCGTAGCCTGGCAGACTGCACCCTCGTTGGCCTTGGCCGTAACGGACACCTTGCCGTCCTTTACCTCTCCAACCGAGAACTGACCGGCCTCGTTGTTCTCCAACTTGGCATATACCTGGTTCGAGCCCAGATTGCCAGCCGTATAGGAGACCTCAATGGTCTCACCGTCAGCCGAGAATGTAGCGGGTGCCGTTGCCGAAATATACGGCGTCGTCGAGTTCACCGTAATCTCGTACGGGAAGATCTTGATACGCTCGATGCTGCCCGACTTCGACTGACCTACGGCATAACCCTTGACCAGTACCGGGACGTTCAGAACCGAAGCGTCGGGCGTATAATACTGGATCGAACCCTGCAGGTTGCTTTCACCGGCGAACTCCAGATTATAGAACTTGCCATCCTCAACGATCGTTCCGGCCAGCTGAATCGGAATGCACTTGATGTCGTTGAAGTAGGCACGAACATCGTCTACCGAATACTCGGTGAAGGTGTAGTCCCAGCTGCTGCCCGAAGATACGACCTCGAGGGTGGTCGTCGTACTCGTATTGAACTGCAGCGGGTTCGTCTGATAGATCGTCACGGGGCCAGCCACGTTCACCTTGTCGCCGACCTTCAGTTCGTTATTGCCGTAGATCATCATGTAGCCCGTAGCATCGGCCACGATCGTGGCAATATCGCTGCGGTTGACTACCGTTACGTTCGAGAGCTCATAGGTTCCCGGCTCGGTAATCTGCGAAATGGTTCCCGAAGTAGGAACTTCCGGTGCCAGTTCGGTACCGTCGCCACCCTCGTAGAGTTTGAAGTCGTCCAGACGCAGCGATGCACCACCCGAATAGGAGTCAAAACGCACCGAAATCTTGTCCGTCGAAACACCGGCAGGCAGCTTGAACATTGCCGTGCAGAGGTACCACGAACCCGTACCGAGTTTTTTGGTCGTGATCTCGACAGGCATCCATGCCGTGCCGTCGGGATTTACCGAGAACTTCAGCGTCGATGCCGTAACATCGCCGAACGTCGGCGTGTAGGGAGAGGTTTCCAGCGTCTTGGTAGTGTTCAGCGCCGTAAAGGTGAAGGTGAAATTCGTGTTCGAACCCACGTTGATATTGCTGATGTCCAGCCCCTGCGAACCGTTGATGTAGGCATACGGATAACCCGAAACCTCAGCCTTTTCGTCATCGGTCGGATCGTAATCCTTGCCGCTGTTGCGAACCGAGGCCTTATTGCCACCGTAGGTCACACCCGCCTGATCAAGCGTTCCGCCGCGCGTCCACCCCGTAAAGGCATCTGCATTAGGCCAATAGTTATTCCCGTCAGATCCGGGCACCTTCTCGACCGTCGTACCGCAGTTCTCCGAGTAGAGTGCGTCGGTCGTCGGTACGTAGCTGTCGGTCTGCTCGATCTTGATCGTAGCCGAAACGTCGGCCGTAATGCCTACGCCCGGGATCGTGCCCGACGTAGTCACCGTCACCTTGTAGCTGCGGGCTGCCGTAGCCTTGGACAGGTCGAATGTCACCGACGTGGTCCCGCCATTTCCCGAAGCCGGGGTGGGTACGCATTCGGAAACGGCTGCACCGTTCTCGCCTTCGACTTTCAGCGTCCAGGCGCCCGACGATACGATCTCGACAGCCTCCGTCTTACCTCCTTCGAGGCCGATGGCAAGCGTCGTCGAGCTCTGTCCGTTCACCGTGATCGACGGCATCACGCCGCCTTCATCCGAATCATCGTTCGAACATCCCGTAAAGGCCGCAACGGTCAATGCCGAGAGGAACAATGTCTTCCAGAAATTCACTCTTTTCATAATGGTTTGTTTAGTAAAAATAGAAACTGTAGCCAAGATATTATTTTATTTTTTTAAAATTTGGCGTACATAATATAAATATTACGCCCCAAAGTTAAAATTATTTCCCGAATCTGCAAAAATTTGTAACAATCTTTTAATATGATTCGGGGCCTTTGGAACAATTTATCGAATCCGGTCGACACTCCGAACCAGCAATTCGTCGCGGAAAATCGCCCGGACAGCCAGCCACGCAAACAGCAGACCCACGATCGGCAGGGCAATCGGAGCACACAAACCCTGTGCATGCATCTCCAGCGAGGAGACTGCCCGGCAGCCCAGATAATAATAGATCCCCTCCATGATCGCGCTCCCGACCAGAAAGACCATCTCCACCACACACAGCCGGATCTGAAGCATCCGACGCTTGTAGAGGAAGATCGTCACCAGCGGCAGCAGTGCCGACAATGCCAGCAGAATGCCCAGATAGATCGTCGAGTGGAGCATCTCGCCGTCGGCACCCTTCAGCGCAAAGGCATAGAGACCGAACTCCTCGCCGGAGCCGGCGAACCACGCCAGACGCGTGAAAAGAACGACGGCCATCAATGCCGTAACAATCAACAGATAAAGCGTTTGAATTCGTTGTATCATTGCATCAGATAGTTTTGTCGATCAGGTATTTGTTGCGATCCGTGGAGTTGCGGTTGATCAGCTCGCCGAGGAAGCCGGCCAGGAAGAGCTGTACGCCCAGGATCACGGCCAGAATGGCCAGATAGAACAGCGGCTGGTCGGTCACGGCACGCAGCGGAAGTCCATGAAACTGCTTCCAGAGTTTTTCGCCGATCAGCCAGCAGGTCGTCCCGCCGCCCAACAGGAACATCAGCGTCCCCAGACTGCCGAAAAAGTACATCGGCGAACGTCCGAAATGGGTCATGAACATGACCGAAATCAGGTCCAGATAACCCTTCACGGTGCGTTCGAGGCCGAATTTCGAATGTCCGTACTTGCGGGCGTGGTGCTCGACGACCTTTTCGCCGATGCGGCGGAAGCCCGCCTGACGTGCCAGAATCGGGATGAAACGGTGCATCTCGCCGTAGACCTCGATCGATTTGACCACCTTGCGGCGATAGGCCTTCAGCCCGCAGTTGAAGTCGTGGAGCCGGATGCCCGAGGCCCGACGGGCCGTCCAGTTGAAGAATTTGCTCGGCCAGCGTTTGCCGATCGGATCGTAGCGTTTCTTTTTCCACCCCGAGACCAGGTCGTAACCCTCCTCGAGAATCATCCGCCGCAGGGCCGGGATTTCGTCGGGCGAATCCTGCAGGTCGGCGTCCATCGTGAAGACCACCTCCCCCTGGGCGGCGGCAAATCCGCAGTACAAGGCGGCCGACTTGCCGTAGTTGCGGCCGAAACTGATGCCCCGGATGGCCGGATATCGCTGCTTGAGCCGTTCGACCACCTCCCACGAATGGTCCGACGAACCGTCGTCGACAAAGATCAGTTCGTAGGAGAGCTTGTTTTCGCGCGCCACGCGATCGATCCACGCCGCCAGTTCGGGCAGCGACTCCTCCTCGTTATAGAGCGGAACGACGACCGAGATATCCAGCTTGTCCATTATTCGTGTCTGGTATTGTCGTCCGGGTCGGAATCCGTCGACCCGTCGTTGCCGGGACGGGCGGAGTCGGCTCCCTGTACGAAGGGCTGCGGCTCACGACGCGTGTAGGCCGCGATGAACAGTCCGAAAAAGGCCCCCTTGATGGCCGAACCCACCATCGAACCGAAGATCAGCCACAGCGGCGAACGCAGCCAGCGGGCCATCAGCGTCAGTTGATCGTCCGTATAGAGCCCCGTATTTTCGAGCAGGCCGATCTGCTGGCTCATCATGGCATCGTACTTGGCGGCAAAGAGCCAGTTGGCGGCCGCACTCATGTAGGCCCCCTCGATGAAACCGGCACAGAGCATCACCCCGACCATGAAGCCCAGGCACTTGCCATAGCCGTAGCCGTTGGCGCCGTACTGCGAGACGCGGATCTTCATGAACCACGTCAGCAGCAGCAGGAACAGCAGCAGCGACATCAGCGACACCAGTGCGTGCTGCGTATAGAAGCCCAACGTATCGAAAACGATTGCCACCAGAGCCATGATGACCCCATAGCGTGCGGCATCGTTCCAGAAGTTCGTCTTTTCCATATTTATATTATTTCATTTGTTCTCCATTCCGGAGCGGGGTTTTTCCGACCGCGTCCGGGGCCAATTCTCCGACCGCCCCGCTGGCTTCGATCTCTCGTTTGCAGGCCTCGGGCTCCGACTTTCGTTCCCGCAACACCTTCGCCTCCGGCGGTCCCGGTCCGACCGCCCCGCCGGCTTCAGCGGTCCTTTTTTCTTCGCCCCCGGCTCCGACCCGGGCTACTGGAGGTCCCCCTTGCCTTCACGCAGGACCTCGGGCTCGTCACCCGTCAGATCGACGATCGTCGTGGGGACGTTATCCCCCATGCCGCCGTCGATGACCAGCGCCACTTCACGCCCGTAACGCTCCTCGATCAGTTCGGGATCGGTCGTGTACTCCACCACCTCGTCGTCGTCCTTGACCGATGCGGTGATCATCGGGCACCCCAGCGCCTCGACCACCGCCCGCGCCACGGCATGCGCCGGAATGCGGATGCCGATCGTGCGGCGACGCTCCAGCGCCTTGTCCGGCACGCGCGACGAGGCCGGCAGGATGAAGGTGAACGGACCCGGAAGATTACGCTTCAGAATCCGGAACGCCGCATTGTCCACCCGGCAGTATTCGGCCGCCCAGGCCAGGTTGTCGAAGACCACGGTCAGCGGTGCATCGCTGCGCCCGCGCAGACGGCGCAGACGTTCGATAGCCTTCGCCGAACGCAGCGAACACCCGAACGCATAGACGCTGTCGGTGGGATAAATCACGATTCCATCGTGCTGCAGGGCCTCCACGACCCGCTTCAACTCCTTCTCCGAAGGGTTCTGTTCGTAAATCTTCACCAACATGGGACCGCAAATATAACAAAATTATTTAATCTTTCGTCGATTCAGTTCCGCACTGTACGCCCGGGCGTTACGATTGTGCTCGGCCAGCGTGCGCGCAAAGTTGTGATAACCGTCAAACGTCGGCCGCGCACAGAAGAACAGATAGTCGTGGCGTTCGAAATTGAGGACCGCCTCGATGGCACTCTTCCCGGGCATGCAGATCGGCGAAGGCGGCAGACCGCGATTGATATAGGTATTGTAGGGCGAGGGGTATTTCAGATGCCGGTAGAGAATGCGGCGCAGCCCGAAATCCTGCAGGGCGTACTTCACCGTCGGATCGGCCTGCAGGGGCATGCCCCGCCTCAGGCGGTTGATATAGACACCTGCGATGCGGGGCATCTCGTCCGCGCGGCGGGTCTCCTCGTAGACGATCGAGGCCAGCGTCATCACCTCCAGACGGCTCAATCCGCTGCGCTGCCGCCGTGCATCCCGCTCCGGAGTCCAGAAACGGTCGTACTCGCGCTTCATGCGCAGCACGAAATCCCGCGGCGTGACGGTCCAGTAGAATTCATAGGTGTCGGGAAGGAACATCGAGAAGAGCGTCACGCTGTCGAAGCCCACCTCGGCGGCCAGCTCCTTCGAGGTCAGCGCCGCCATGATCGACGTCGAATCGGCATCGATCTGCCGCGACAAAAGGCGGGCCAGCTGGGCCGGGGTCCGCACGTTCTGGAGGGTCACCCGCACGGGGGTCTGCTCGCCGAGCTTGAGCATGCGCACGATCCCGATGACATTCATGCCGGGGCGCAGCACGTAGTGGCCGGGCTTGAACGTATGCGCCAGATCGAGCCGCCGCGCATAGGTCCGGAAGGCCGCGTGATGACGGATCGAGGGCATCAGCGAATCGGTCAGTTCGGCATACGTGGCCCGCGAACCGACATAGAGTTCACACTCCCGGTCGACGGCGCTGCCCTTGAACTGGACAAAGACCACAACGGCCGCTACCACCGCCGCCACAACAACACCCAGCGACAAACCGAGCAAGGTTTTTTTCTGCATTTTGCGATTTTTTTTGCAAAGATAGGAAAATATTCCTACTTTTGCATCCCGGGTGAGTCTTACACGACCAGCTCCTACAGAATCCCCCAGGTGAGGAATCAAGCAAGGGTATGTGGTTGTAGCGGTGCGATGCAAGTAGCTCACCCTTTTTTTGTGCCCTGCGGCGTCCGGAACTGTTGTCCGGACGCCGTTTTCTTGGGGCCAGTCCGTACGGCGGATCGGAAGGACGGAGAAGGACGGAGAAAGGCGGAGAAAGGCGGAGAAAGGCGGAGAGGAAGACTGGCCGAACCGGTCCTTACGGCATCCGGCCGGGTATTCCGATGCTGGGGAGGGGTCGATACGGAGAAAGGTCTCCGGCGTTTCGATGCAGGGAGCCAGTGCGCCACGACCCACCGGCGTTTCGATGCAGGGGCCGGTGCGCCACAACCACCGGCGTTTCCATGCAGGGGCCGGTGCGCCACGACCGGGCCGGGCAAGAAAACCTCGGAGCTGGCTCATGCTCGTCGACACACGTTGCCGGGCTTCGGCAAACGCTTCGGAACGGACGGCTTATCCGGAAATTCCCCGGGCACGCCGCCTCCGGCCGGCCGCCTCGCATGATACGAACAGCGGCAGATGCCGCTTCACATGCAACCAGGTCATGCGCAGAAATCCCAGTGCCAGCGGTTCGTCGCTGACCATGCGCCGCATCCAGCGGAAACGCCACCAGCGCCGCAGCCGGAAACTGATTCCGGCCAGCCGTCCCTGCGGAATCCCGACCGCCATGCGGGCCCCGAGCAGCGCCCCGAGCATGCGCTCTTCGAGCTCCGGATCCCGCCGGAAAGGAGGAATCAACGCCGGATCCAACCCCAGATGATCGACACACAGGGCCTGCAACCCGGCGAAAAAGGGCTCCATGCCCGTCTCACGGGCCGTGCGCTCCACCTCCGTCCAGTCGATGCGGTCGTGACGTCGGACGACGAAGAGGGTCCAGTCGACCAGATGCCGCAGACCGATGCCGCATGCCGCAAAATGGCCGGCGGCATGACGCAGCAGAAACAACGCCCCGAAGGTCGGCGGAGGCAGAAAAACCGGCGTGAAGCCCGCCGTGAAGCTCTCTTCCGGACGTTCGGCGAGGCTTTTCAGACGGCGTTCGAGCCGTCGGTTGGCGGCCGACGAGCGCGTATTGAGAAAATCATAGTGGTTCTCGACCGGGATGTCGTCCAGGCGGAAGGTCGTATGATGCTCCTTGCTGGTATCGACCGCAATGCCCCACTCGCGTGTCAGGAGCGCATCGGCCTCGGGCTGACGCCCGAAGAGCCAGATGTCGACATCGCCGCACGGACGATGGCTCGGAACCCGATAATCGAGGCTCAGACCGCACCCCTTGAGCAGCATCATCCGGATTCCGTGCCGGGCGTAAAACGCCGCCAGCCGCGCCACACAACGCTGCTGCCGCTGCCAGCGTTGCTCGATGCGCCGCGTCTCGAAAGCCCAGCGCAGACGCTCTTCACGCGGCGGAGCAAGCCTCCCGGAAAGGCGTTCGACCACCTCCCACACCAGGGCCGTCACCCCCTGTGTCCCGGCAAGCTGCCGGATACGCGTCCACGTCGCAGCGTCGGGAGCCTCCGTCCAATCGACGGGCCGGCCCCACAACGCACACCTCAACAGGTAAAGAAGCCGCTCCCGCGGCTCCCGTTCCAATGCTTGCACGGAGGTTGGATTCATGTCCGGATTCGTTCGTCATACCGCCCCGCAACGGGCGGCTTCCGACACCTCCATACAAAAACCGAACCGCAGCCCCCCGCCCGATCGCCTACCAGCGGTTCGACGGCAAAATTCTTTCCTCATCGAAAATAAAACTTGAGTTCAACTTATAAATGCAACTTTTTGGGTGCGGATAATAAGCAATAAAA
>OLWA01004147.1_pt1 | contig 10045 bp, 11 predicted proteins | sample 1673251 | NCBI WGS metagenome assembly OLWA01 (sample SAMEA3178937, study PRJEB25190) | human gut metagenome | biome: human gut; feature: human-associated habitat; material: faeces | place: Austria | collected 2013
TCGATTTGCTATAGCGATTCTTTTTTATACGGGTACTTTATCGGGGGCTTACGATGCCTAATCGTTCAAATGATATAGAGGTGTTGAGTTCCGAAGAAAAATTTGAATTTGCTAATTATCTAACAATCCAGTGGTTTCGAACGCCACAAATGAGAAATAGCATTAAAGGGATGAATGATGATATTATCCCTAAAATGATTAAACTTTTTTAGGAAGGTATGGCCATTGAAAATAATAATCCGGATTTTCTTAAACTTGATATTGGATATAATATTGATCCTGTAATAGAACATGCTTCAGGCTCATTTTACGATAGTGATTTGATTTATGCTTTTGTAAAGGCCATTTTCTTTAATTCTTGGGAATTTTTTGTATCAGATTCTGATTCCATATATACATCTGATTATCCATTAGTAGTTGAACCACATGTTCAAAATGTGGTTCAACAATACCAAGGTTTAGCCAGTTATGGTAGTGAACTTTCTTTTCCTATTAGTAAAAATATTATTCTAACAATTTGGGATAATAAATATTTTAAGGATAAACAACAATATGATTGTAGGTTTACTCCTTTGTCAGAGAAGGGTATCCGTAGATACAATTGGATGAGATATTTCTATGCTAAGCATCAAATTTTCAGTTATAATGATGATTTTATTATTATAGATCTTGCAAAATCAATAAATGGGGGAACGCATCTCTTTAAATAATATTTTTAGTCATTTTCTCCACATAATAGATGTTTTAATTCCGGGTCATTCTCAATACGGATTAACTCGTTCTCCACTAATTCGACAATATCCTGTTTGATTTGTCGATAGTTAGCCTGTATCTGCTGCTCCATTGTATCATTACCGTTCTTGTCCAAAAAGCTGCTGATTTCGGGTATGGGTTGGTAGGCCGCTGTCTCTTTCTGTACGGCTTCATTGTCCACGACTATCTGCGCATGGAAAATTTTCTGTTCGATTGTCTCTCCGAAGTTGTCTGCTACGGCTCCGACAAACATACCTTGCGATAACGTACTGATTTTGCTGGCAGGTATCAGACTGTCCAGTTGCGTGTTGGTGGAAGTTGATGTATCGTTGCGGTTGATGCTCATAGACTCTCTTTTTTGTAGGATTTTCCCGAATCTTTCCGACAATGTTTTAGCTGTTTCACCCACCACTTGTCCGCTAAAAACATTGCCCACAGTTGACATGATTACGGCGGCCTCCTTGTCTCCGTAATCGCGCTTTAACTGGCTGAAATCCTGAAAACCTAACACGACCGCCACTTTGTTGCTTCGTGCCGTGGCAATCAGATTATCCAGACCTTTAAAGAAAATCGTGGGTAATTCGTCAATGATTACACAACTTTTGAGTTGCTTCTTCTTGTTTATCAGCTTCACGATACGGGAGTTATACAAACCTAAAGCAGCACCATAAATGGAAATTCTATCGGGATTGTTGCCGACACACAGAACTTTAGGCTCCTTCGGATTATTAATGTCCAACGTGAAGTCACTACCGGACATCACCCAATAAAGCTGTGGGCTTATCAGTCTGGACAGCGGAATCTTGGCTGATGCAATCTGCCCCATCAACTGTTCGCTGGCACCGCCTTTCCATGCGTCAATAAAAGGACTCAGATAATTCTCAAGCTCAGGATAGCTTGTCAAGATTGTAAATACATCCTCGTACCTTTTATTAAGCAATTCGATGGCATGTGGGAACGTACAGTATTTGCCGTTTTCATACAATTTCAAAAACCAGATTATCGCCGTAAACAAAACAATCGGAGATTCCACAAAGAAGTCGCCCTGCTTTTGCACCCAACTTTTATTCAGGTTTAACATGATGGTATAACTGGATTCGTAGGCATCCGAAATATCCGTCATCAGTTTCGGGGCCAACGGATTGCAACGGTGGCTCTTTCTCGGATCATCGAAGTTGATTACATAAAACTTGGGGGGTATCTTATAACGGTGTCTGTATTTAATAAGGTGGTTATAAGCAATAACCGACAGGTCGTCAAATTTAAAATCATATATATAAAGTGCATAAGACTTCTCGATTGCCTGCTTTATGTAATTATTGACCACCGCATACGACTTACCGCTACCCGGCGTGCCTACCGGTGGGTGACCTGTTCGGGGCTATCCTCTCGCGCATACAGATCCTGATGTTGCAGCAGGACATCCAGCAGATGCAGGACCCGACATTCATACCGGACGCATCGAACAGCGTATATTGTATCTTCATGATTATAGGTATCATCGGTTACTTCTGCGTGCCCACAGTGTCCTCGTGGATTATACAGGCCGGCGGTGCGGGAGCTTACGGGCAGAAGGCCAACGGTGCCGGGAAGATGGCCGGGAACGGTGCGGCGGCAGTCGGCGGTGCGGTTGGTGGATCGGTAGCCGGACGCATCAAGAAAATGTTCTAAAACGTATCACTTTAAAAAACAGAAAAAAGACATGGAGTTCAAATCATTAAAAAACATCGAGACATCGTTCCGGCAGCTGCGGCTGTTCGGAATGGTATTCCTGGGAGTATGCGCACTGGTAACGGTCTTCGCCACCTGAAAGGCATACGAGTTTGCAGAAGCGCAGCGGCAGAAAATTTATGTGTTGGACAGCGGAAAGTCACTGATGCTGGCACTCTCGCAGGACGTGCAGCAGAACCGCCCCGTGGAAGCGAGGGAACATATCAGACGTTTCCACGAACTGTTTTTCACCCTGTCACCGGACAAGAACGCCATTGAAAGCAACATCCAGCGTGCCCTTTACCTTTCGGATGAAAGCGCCATCGGTTACTACCGGAACTTGCAGGAGAAAGGCTACTTCAACCGGATGATAGCGGGGAATATCTCGCAGACCCTGACGGTGGACAGCATCGGGGGGAACTTTGACAGCTATCCGTACGAGATGAGGGCCTATTGTCGGCAGCACATCATCCGTTCGAGCAGCGTTACCGAAAGGTCGCTTGTCACCACCTGCCGCCTGAGAAATGTGACCCGGAGCGACAACAATCCGCAGGGCTTCCTGATAGAAGGCTTTACAATCATCGAAAATAGGGACATCGGGCAGTATGAAAGATAACGGGCTGAAAAAGGTCTTCCAGTCGTTCAGAACGGGGAAAGACCGCCATATAGCAAAACTCCGCAGACGGTGGCAACGGTTGATCTACCGGCAGCAAAGGATTATCATCCTTTACCTGCTCGGACTCTTCGCCGCCATCGACCTTGCCTACATCGTGGGCGGTTTCTGCGGGACAGACAAATTTCCGATTGAGGTGCAGCATCTCCAAAGGATTGCGCTTCCCCAAACGGACAGTATCCAACCATTAAAAAACAATATATCCAATGACACAATCCGATAAGAAAGAAGAAAAGAATAAAGAAACGCAGAAAGCGGAACCTGCATCCGAAAAGGAGAAGAAGTTAAACCGCAAGGTTGCCGACAAGCTGAAATTCTATGGCGTAGTGACATTCCTCTCCCTGCTTTGCGCCGGGTTCATCTGGTTTATCTTCAAGCCGGACACGCCAGAAACGGTGGAAGGGACGGCAGGCATCAATACAACGATACCCGACGCTATCGCACCGGAGACAATGGCCGACAAACAGAAGGCTTACGAACTGGAAGAGATGAAGAAACGCAGGCAAGAAAAAGTGAGAACCTTGCAGGACATGGCAGGTGGCTATCTGACACCGGACACAACGGACGGGCTGAAACCGGAAGAAGATGTACCGAAAGCGGATGCTATCCGGGAGTCCAGAGAAAAACAGCGGCAGATTTCAAGACAGATCACCTCGTTCTATCAGGAACCGAAGGAGAGTCCGAGGGTGGACGAACTGGAACGGCAGGTGAAGGAGCTTAACGAAAAGCTGGAACGTGAACAGAAAGGACAAGACCCGCTGGAACTGATGGAAAAATCATATGAGATGGCGGCACGCTATTTCCCCGGACAGACGGGCGGACAGGTGAAAAACATACAGTCTGCGGGCGTTACGGGCGGTTCATCCGGCAATCCTGCCGCCATAGCTGCCGGACGTGCTACGGAGAATGTGGTTTCGTCACTGGCCGTACCTCCGGTACCCGACACGATACCCCGCAATTACGGTTTTGCCACTGCCGTGGGCGGCGGACAGCTTGCCGGAGCCAATACGATACGTGCCTGCGTGGCCGAAGACCAGACAGTGACCACCGGGGCATGACTGAAGTTCCGGTTGCTGGAACCGCTGCAAGTGGGCGGTGTGCTTGTACCTGCCAATACTCCGCTATATGGTACGGTGCGTATCGAAGGGCAGCGGATGGCAGTCACAGTAAACTCCATAGAGAGCGGCGGCAATATCCTGCCGGTGGAACTGGCAGCTTACGATATGGACGGACAGGCCGGGCTTTTCGTTCCGAATACAGCGGAACGTACCGCCATGAAGGAAGCCGCCGCCAATATCGGGGGCAGTTTCGGGACAAGCATCTCGTTTGCACGCAGCGCTTCGCAACAGCTTGTCATGGACGTGACAAGGGGCGTGCTTAGCGGCGGATCACAATATCTGGCCACAAAGATGCGTGAGGTGAAAGTGTCCGTGAAAGCGAATTGTCAACTTTTATTAATATCCAAAAAGCAGTAATCAGATGAAGACAAGAATTATTTTATCATTAGTCATGCTTTTAACCGTATTGTCGGTAAAGGCGCAGGAACCGGTGGAAACAAAGATTTTCCCCACCAACCAGATTATCTCACCGCATAAGATTGAGGTGACTTTTCAGAAAACCGTACATATCCTTTTCCCTTCCGAAGTGAAATACGTGGATTTGGGTTCGTTCGACATCATAGCGGACAAGGCCACGGGAGCGGAAAATGTAGTACGCATCAAGGCGGCGGTGAAAGGTTTTGAAGGGGAAACGAACTTCTTCGTCATCACTGCCGACGGTTGTTTCTATTCTTTTAATGTGGTTTATAAGGACGAACCGGCGCAACTTTCCATTGAGATGGAAGACTGGCTCCGGGACAATCCCGAAGGCGGGATTGCGGGCGACCGCATGTTCGTGAAGCTGAAAGAACTCGGCGGGGAGACACCGCTGGTGGTGAACCGTATCATGTACACGCTGTATAAGAAGAACAAAAGGGACATCAGGCATATCGGTTGCAAGAAGTACGGCATACAGACATTGCTCAAAGGGCTTTATATCAACAATGACCTGCTGTACCTGCATACTTCCCTGCGCAACAGTTCGGATATATCGTTCGACATTGACTATATCCGTTTCAAAGTGGTGGACAAGAAAGTAGCCAAGCGCACGGCCATGCAGGAGAACTTCATAGAACCTGTAAGGACATACAACCGCCTGATAACGGTGGACGGGAAAGCCACGGTGCGGGGTATATTCGTGCTGCCCAAGCTCACCCTGCCGGATGACAAACTGCTCGTGGTGGAGGTTTACGAAAAGGGCGGTGCCCGTCACCAGTCGTTCCGCATAGAGAACACAGACCTTGTGGCGGCAAAACCAATCAGTGAACTGCATCTGAAATAATAACCTATATATAATATAATGTATATGCAAAGAATACTATTCATACTGACAGTTACCGTATTGTCGCTCTTTGCGGGCGAAGCATACGCACAGCGTGACCTGCCGGGACAGACAGGCATACAGTTCACATCGGGCGGGGTGAATCATTTCCTTTCATGGAAGAGTGGCGGCGAACGCCACTACTTCACCTCGCTGGCCTTTACACATACCAACCGTAACCGTACCTACTGGCTGTATGGTCTGGATTATCAGATAAAAGAGTACACCTACGAAAATAAGGCAATACCCAAAGCGCAGTTCACGGGGGAACTCGGCTATTTTATTCCCGTATTGTCGGATAAAGGCCGGAATGTCTGTTTCCGTATCGGACTTTCCGCTCTGGGCGGCTTCGAGACGGTCAACTGGGGAATCTCCCTGCTTCCTGACGGGGCGGCAGTGACAAACGGGGACAGTTTTATTTATGGCGGAGGACTGACTGCGGCTTTCGATGTCTATCTGACAGACCGGATCATCTTCCTGCTGCAAGTCAAGGAAAGGGCGCTGTTCGGAACGGATGTGGGGAACTTCCATACGCAGGTAGGTTTGGCCGTCCGCTTTATCATCAACTAACCAAAAGAGAAAGGAGAAACAGAAAATGAAAAATGTATTATATATATGTATAGGCGCACTGCTTGCGGCGCTGGCCTTCAGTTCTTGTAACGATGAAATAGACATCCGGCAGGATTATGATTTCAGCCTCTCGTCATGGTATCTGCAAAAGCAGATCGCGACGGGTGAAACGGTGGAGATACGCTTTTATCTTGACCGTGAAGGGGACTATGAAAAGGCGGAGTATGAAATAGGTTACATTCAGATGGAAGGCAAGGGAGAAGTGTCCGACAGTGAAGGCATAAAACTTGTGAACCGGGAAGTGAGGCCGCTGGCAGAGGTACCGGGACTGGATACGGAAAATCCGGTGAAGCAAGTATTCACTCTCTTTTACCGTTCGACAAGTGCCAAACGCTCGGAACTGAAATTCTTTGTCCGGGACAATTTCGGGCAGGAAAGGGAAATGACAGTAACATTTGACACGGAAAGCGGTACGACGGAAGAATAGCCGTTACCAATACCTATAAGTAAGAACGGTGGGGCATCCCGCCGTTTTTCATTCCATAAATTTGACTGTATGGCAGTAATTTGATTGATTTACCCACCCGGTGATTCAAATTAACTTTTTATATTTACCAACCGTTTTAAATTTATAAGCACATGAAAACAACACTCAGAATATTCCGTATCATCAGCAAGTTGTTGCTGTTGGTCTATGTCACAATAGTGAATTTTGTCTTTATTACGGTGTTTTACGCATTGCTACTTTCAATCTTGCGCCATATATGGCCGGCATATATACCGGGGCTGTTTGATGAGGGGGTGATTCCGTATTTAGTCAATACGTTACCGTATTATCTTTTGCTGTTATTCATCCTTTATTCCATTTCTCCGCTTAACGTGTGGATGCTACGCAGAAAAGAAGGGTACCGTCCTTTGAACAGTTCCGATCGCATGAGGCTGGAACGGTTACTTTCAGAAATGGGTATGAACCGGAAACTGAAACTTTATCGTAACAATGATGCACGGGTAAATGCCGCCGCATTTGGTTTCAACACGATAGGATTGACGGGCGGAGTACTCGCCGCCGCCTCGGATGAGGAACTGAAGGGTGTCATTAGCCATGAAGTAGGACATATCTCTCATTACGACTTTGTCTATCAAGTGCTTTTATTCTCAATGGAGTCGTTCGGTTACCGCTGTCTTTATGGTATATTTCTTATTCCGGCTCTGATATTCGGGATAATTGGCAGCATGGTGTTCGCATTGGTTCCGGCTTTGGGCCTTGTGGGTGAACTCATAGCGAAGTTATGGTGGGCCGTTTATAAACTGCTTCATCGGATTATTTACGGCATCAGCCGGATAACTGACGTGAATATCAATAAATATACCGAGTACCGTTGTGATGCCTATGCAGTGAAATATGGTTGCGGCGAAGGATTGCTTTCTTTCCTCCGCCGGTTGAAAAGGACAGAAGACGTTTACGGTGAACGTCCGACTTTTACCGAATATATCATGAGTACGCATCCGTCAACTGAAAAACGGATTGAACGGCTGGAGAAACTGCTGTAACCTGCGGCAAAGACATAGGTACCTATATCATTTTACGGATATTGGTATAGGGAATACCGGATGCACGCACCTGCCCGATTTCTTCGGAAAAGTCGTCATAATAACAGACGATATGACTGCCGGTAAGGGTGTTGCTGAGAACCTCTTTTTCCGGAAGCATTTCTTTATTGTCCGCCTGCTTCATCAGGTCGTCATACAAGGCACGATACACTTTGTCGGTATCTGCCGGAAAAGCTGTTCCCGGTATGATTGTCGAAAGGGTTATATCCGGGCATTTGTCCGCTTCACGCAGCATGACTATCGTGTCCGCACCTAATAATCCGATATAGGAATGTAGATTGCAGGTGAATGTGCGATAACCTTCATTGTAAAATGAAAGAATGATCCGGTAGAGTTCCATACGGATTTTATCTTCCCTGAATTGGTCGTATTTTGTTGTCTTTTCAATGGTACTGCCGGTAATGGCAACGCTCTTGTTGTACATCTTGCTATGATTTTTTGGTGGATACCTTGTCGTAACTTCCTGCTATGTACCGAAAAAAGCACGGTACTTAACAAGTCTGAACACAGGCACGACCAAGCGCCTCGCAGGAGACGAGTTAAGCCCGTGCCATATATATACGACAAGGACTTCGCCCGTTTACCCTCCTGCTTTAAAATTGGTCGTTTCGTGTTCAGGAATAAACAGCTAAAAGCTATTATACTATATTGTCATTCAACTTTTTTAGTCTTATAACTATCTTTTTTAAATTCAACTGCGCAAAAATAGAAAAAAGCCGGGCAACCGCATAGGGATTGCCCGACTTTTTTCGGATGGGATTTGCAGGTGTGGGGTGTGGCAGGTCAGTCCACGGGTTCGCCGCCATAACAAAGACGGCAGATGTCCTTATGGATTTCACGCATGATGTTCAGTTGCATCCGTTTACTGATATGGCGGTTGTCGGAACGCATGAACAAACGGTTCTCTATCAGGCTGCAAAACTTCGTGCCCTCCCGGCTTACAATGCAGACAATCTGATTTTCAAGGAAAAAATCCCTGTCGGTGGAATACTCCACGTCCGGGAACATTCTTATATATTTCATTCGCTGATATTTTAAAAGGTTTTACGGTGGCGGTGTGGGTGGGGTCGTCCGGCCCTGCCCTCTGTTCTCTTGGGGCGGTGAAAAAGATGTGCCGGATGTTGTTTCCGGCACATGCTTTCCGCTTGGGGTCAGGCGGCTTTTCCGCTTTCGGGCTTCTCTGTTTTCGGGGCGGTGGTCTTCTTCTCCGTCTTTTCTGTCGTCTGCTGTTTTTCGGCTTCCCTGGCAGCTTTCTTTTCCGCTTTCTTCATTTCCTTTATCCTTTCTTCCAAACGTTCATGCCGTTTCTGATATTCTTCCTCGTGGGTGGCTTTGGTAAGTCCGTACTGGTCGGGAAAGTGCATGTTTGCGAAGTCCCTTAACAGCTTGGATGCGTTGTTGTCCCCGTGCCCGTTCTCACAAAGGAAGTGGCTGATGAAGTCCCGTTTGATTACCGTCTTTTGTGCGTCCGTCAGTTTGGCTACAATTTTCATCCGCTGTTTCTCGTCCAATGGTATCGGCTGGTCCTTGATGCCGCAAAGCGGATAATGCTTCCTTTGCAGTTTGGTCAGCATGATGAAATAAAGCATTCCGTCCTCGTATTGCGTAAACGGACTTTCGGGATAGTCATTCTCACGGACTATCTTTTTCGTATCGGCAACAATCTTCTCGGTGGAGATTTGTTTGAAACGCTTGTCCCGCTCCTGCAATGTCTCAATGGTGACGGGGGCGGTTTCCTTCCTGTTTATCTCCACATAGCAAAGTTCGGGCTCTGTCTGTCCCACTTTGACGTAGGTCTTTATCCTGCCCTCCTCCTTTTTACGGTTGAGTTCTTTCACCTTTTGGGCGTATTCCTCGTTTTTCTGTTCAAAGGTCTGTACGGCTTGTTCGTACTCCTTCGGTTTGGAAAACTGTTCTTGTCTCGGTGCTTCGGGGGCTTTCGGAAAACTTTGTGCCGAAACGGTATAATTCAATTCTTTTATCTCGTGCCCTTTCTTGTCGAGCTTCTGAAGTGCCGTTTCGTTCATGCCACCGTAATAGGGTCGGGCTATCGCTAACTTCGGGTCGGATTTCAACAGTTTCTCCGTTTCCTTTGCTACAAATGCGGCATTTTTGGTATCCAAACACTTGCGGTTGGTACAATGTCCGCACCCGTTATGCTCGGCAAAAAGGTTGTAATTGGCTGCGTTGTGTACACACGCCTTACATTCCGTCTTGTCGAACTTGTATTGTTCAAGGTCGGTGGTATAGTATTCTTCAAAATACTTCTTGAACAGTTTCAGCGTATAACCTGCCCAATTGTCCCTGCTG
>OLWA01004151.1_pt1 | contig 10028 bp, 6 predicted proteins | sample 1673251 | NCBI WGS metagenome assembly OLWA01 (sample SAMEA3178937, study PRJEB25190) | human gut metagenome | biome: human gut; feature: human-associated habitat; material: faeces | place: Austria | collected 2013
GGTTTCAAACCCGCCATATTCTGCCCACTACAACCCAGAAGAACATCAGACTGATGAACGCTATAAAGGCTATGGACTTGCCCCCGCAGGAAAAGCGGACTACGCATTTCTGCTGCACTGTCTGTATCACATTAAGAAAGACGGCGTGATGGCGATTGTTCTCCCCCATGGTGTTTTATTCCGTGGTGACAGCGAAGGGGAAATTCGCAAAAATTTGATTCTGAATCATAATATCGAGACAATTATCAGCCTGCCGCAGCAGTTGTTCTTTGCAACTCCGATTCCCGTTATTGTTATGATCCTCTCAAAGAATCGCCAGAAAGATGACATTCTCTTTATTGATGCCTCTCAGTCTTACAAAAAGGACAAAAAACAGAATGTGCTTAGAGAAAGCGATGTTCAAAGAATTTTCGATACCGTCGTCGCACGGAAAGATGTGCCCAATTATGCACATCGTGCAACTATGGAAGAAATCAAGAGAAATGGATACAATCTGAATGTTCCTCGCTATGTATCGGCATCAACACTGGAGGCACCGTATGACCTGTTTTCTGTAATGACCGGAAAGGTGTCAGATGAGGAACTGAAAGTCTTTGATAAAATCTGGAATCAATTCCCTGCGCTTCGTGAGAAACTGTTGAACAAGGCGGATGAATACAGCTCCTTTGCTGCGGTGGATGTGAGAGATACAGTATTTGCAGATGCGGATGTAAATGCCTTTCTTGCTGATTTTAAGGGAGTGTCGGAGGAATTCAGAAAGTATTTGGTCGGTACACTTGTCAACCACGATGCCGTTCCATCTGTGTATAACGATGTCGTTAATAAACTTTTTGTGGATTATCGCAAGCTGCCGTTGGTGGATGTCTACAACATATTTCAGGCTTTTGCTGATAACTGGGCAGTTGTAGATTCTGATCTTGCGAGACTTGAGACAGAGGGTTGGAATATCTGTTCTGAAACAGAGCCCAATATGGTGACAAAGAAGGATCCCAAGACAAAGAAAACGGTTGAGGAGCAGAAGGGATGGAAAGGCAAAATCATGCCGTTCGACCTTGTTAAAGCGGTGTTCTATACTGCCGATTTTGAGGAAATGTCTCGTCTGGCTGCAGCGGCTGGCTCAAAAGCATCAGAATATGCTGGCATCTGGGAGAACATGGACGATGAATCAAAATCTGTTGTCTGCAAGGATGATGATGAAGCTGCATTTGATACGAAGAAGTTTAAGGCAGCTATCAAGAGCGGAGATTTGGACGCAGATGCAGTAGAAAGCATCAACGCCATCCAGCGTGCAATCGCAGAGGAAAAAGCGCTACGCAAAAAGGTCAAGGAAATCGCTATCGTCCTTGAGGACAAGGCAAAGGCTAAGGTAGAATCTCTGTCCGAGGACGAAATCAACGACCTGCTCGAAAGAAAATGGATCACCCCGATTATCGCAGCGATCAATCGTGTTGGCGAAGGGGTCCCAATGCAATTCGCAACCGACTTTAATGCATTGGAGAAAAAATATGCCGATCCCCTTTCCGAGCTCTCTGAGAAGATCGAAAAGACCAATTCTGAGTTAAAGGCAAGTCTTAGCGCATTGACCGGAAATGATGTGGATATGACTGCGGTTCAGATGCTGCTGGAGGAACTATAAATGAACAAATTATTGGTTGACGGCATATATGCCACCAACATAGTAAAGTTGGAAGACATTGCCGAAAAAAAGACCACAAAGAACATCGATGGTTTGGTTACAGAGACGTTCACTAACTCAGCAGAGAGCGGAATTATAAGCCAGTCGGATTTCTTTGACAGAACGATTACAAACGAAAAAAACATTAGTGGTTACTTTATTGTTGAACCAGATGATTTTGTTTACAATCCCAGAATTTCCACATTTGCACCCGTTGGGCCGATCAACAGAAATAAACTTGGAAGATCCGGAGTAATGTCTCCTCTGTACCTAGTGTTTCACACACATGACGTGGAGCCAGAATATCTTGAGTGGTACTTCAAATCAAATACATGGCATCAATTTATGCGCGACAATGGAAACACGGGTGTTCGTTCTGATAGATTTTCTATCAGTGATGCAGAGTTTTTTAATATGCCTATTCCAATTCCACCTGTGAAGGTTCAGAAGGCAATTGCGAAAACACTCACTACACTTGATACAAAAGTCACACTTGAAAAAAACGAAGTAGAAAAATTTCAAAATCTCAAATCTGCCATGCTTACAAAAATGTTTCCAAAAGAAGGTGAAACAGAACCAGAAATTCGCATCGACGGATTTACTGACGCATGGGAACAGCGCAAGCTTATTGATTTACTAGATCAGCCAATTACTGATGGGCCACATGAAACCCCTAATATTGTTGATGACGGAATTCCTTTTATTTCTGCAGACGCTATAGTTGATAATAAAATTGACTTTACGCGAAAGAGGGGAAACATTACAGAAGAGTACGATCTTCAATGCTGTAAAAAATATAAACCGGAATTTCACGATGTTTATTTGGTGAAATCTGGTTCAACGGTTGGTAAGGTGGCGATAGTAGAAACTACGCAACGCTTTAATATTTGGTCTCCATTGGCTGCTATGCGCTGTAAGGAAAACAGCGATCCTTACTTTCTTTTTGCACTATTACAGACAAAAGAAAATCAAGCACAGGTAAAAGATAAGGCTTCAACCGGAACTCAGCCCAATTTGAGTATGCGAGCACTGGAACAATTTGATATTGTATCGCCATATTCAAGAAACGAACAGATTAAAATTGGAGAGTTCTTTAATAACCTTGACCACCTCATCACTCTTCATCAGCGTAAGTATGAAAAACTCATCGATACAAAAAAAGCATTCCTTGAAAAATTGATCGGAGGCGAAAAATAATGCCATTGCCCTATACTGGTAATAAAGGCGAATCAAATTTTGAAGCGGATCTGGTCGAACTTCTTACAAAAGCAGGCTGGGAAAAGGAGATTTTGAAGAACAAGACCGTTCCGGAGCTTATTGACAACTGGAAAAACATCCTGTTTGAACGCAACCGCAGGACATTGAATAACGTCCCGCTCTCCGATGACGAGATGGACCGTGTGCTTGATGTTGTGAAACTGCAGGCAAACACTCCGGTAAAGGCGAATCACTTTGTTAACGGTCGTCCTCTTGCCGTCAAACGTGATCTGGATTCTCCCGATACGCAGCACGCCGGGCACGAGGTTTATCTCGACCTCTTCTCCGCTGCTGAGATAGCCGGCGGCAGCTCGCGCTATCAAATCGCCGAGCAGACTTATTTCAGCACCGATCCGCAGTACAACGACAGACGCGGTGATGTCACGCTTTTGATCAACGGTATGCCTGTCATCCATATCGAGTTGAAATCCTCCGGTGTTGATGTTTATGAAGCCTCCAACCAGATCATCAAGTACGCTAACGAAGGTGTCTGGAATGGCTTTATGGGGCTTGTGCAGGTGTTCTGGGCAATAACGCCAGAGGATGCTATGTTCTTTGCAAATGCTGGAAATCCGAATAGCTTCAATCCTGCATTTTTCTTCCGCTGGGGAGACCGGGACAACAATATCGTAAAGGATTGGCGTGAACTTATTACTGGGGAATGTCACATTCTGTCTGTTCCGGAAGCGCACAAGCTGATTGGCTATTATACTGTCGCCGATTCCGCAAAAGATGTTCTCAAGGTCTGCAGAAGCTATCAGTATGCTGCCATTCGAGCAATCGTAGGTAAAACCGCCAAACAGAAATGGGGCGACCATAACCAGTTGGGCGGATTTGTCTGGTGTACTACCGGCGGCGGAAAGACGATGACCAGTTTTAAGGCCGGTCAGCTCATTACCGACATGAATCTGGCCGATAAGGTCGTGTTTGTTGTTGACCGAAAAGTTCTTGATGAGCAGTCCACAAGCGAATATAACAGTTTTCAACGGGAGGGCGAATCCGTATGTGAAACGGCAAGTTCAAGAGACCTCTTTAATAAGCTGGAAAGTTCAAAGCTGTCAGAGCGACTTATCGTTACGTCGATCCAGAAAATCTCCAGAATCAATGATGATGTCGCAAAACTCCGTGAAGCCGAACTCGATGTTATCAAGGCTAAGAGAATCGTCTTTATTATCGACGAGGCTCACCGTAGCCAGTTTGGTGTAATGCACGAGCGCGTAAAAAGAACCTTCTATAATTCCCTGTTCTTTGGTTTTACGGGCACACCTATTTTCGCAGAGAATATGAAGCCCGGTGAGCTGACAACCGAAACCGTATTTGGAGAATGTCTGGCCGTTTACTCCTTGGCAACCGGCATCAGAGACGGCAACGTTCTGGGCTTCTGGCCGGAGGCCGTCAAGACGTATGCCGACAAAGATCTGAAAGAGGCTGTTGCACTGGCTGAGTGCCATGCGACAAGCAAAGAAGATATTGTTGTTGGTTCTGATAACTGGAAGTTGTACCGACGTCTGACAGAGCAGACGCCCATGGCATCTGAACTGGATGATCACGGGCAGATCAAACGGGACAAGAACGGCAATTACATCAAAGGAATTGAAGATTACCTGCCGGGCAAACAGTACGATAATGACGATCACCGCAAACGTGTTGTTGAGAGTATTCTGGCCAACTATAAAACGATTGCGTATGGTGAATACGGAACCCTGTTCCATGGCATTCTTGCTACGGAGTCTATTCCGGAGGCGTATGAATATTGGAAACTTTTCAAGGCAATGGCACCGAACCTTCATGTCACTTCTCTTTTCGACCCTAATATCAATGCCAACAGTGCTTCTGTCTTTAACAAGGAAAACGCACTTGCTGACATTGTAAGCGATTATAACAATACCTTCGGAACCAAGTTTGACCGGAAGGCCGACCCCAAGTATGCCACCTTCAAGAAAGATTTGACAGACCGGTTGGCTCATAAGGGGTCTTATAAGCATATTGGAAACAATCATGCAAATGCACTGGACATTGTTATTGTTGTGGACCAACTGCTTACCGGATTCGATTCCCAGTGGCTCAACGTTCTGTATCTGGACAAGGTCATGGATACCGACAACATTATTCAGGCTATTTCTCGTACAAACCGTGTGTTAAACAACAACGAAAAGCCTTGGGGTATGGTCAAGTTCTATCGTAAACCGTATACCATGAAGCGGAATCTTAACGAAGCACTAAAACTCTACTGTCAAGGCGATTATGCGGGTGTCGAAGTTGGCAATATTGATGAGAACATTGAAACTCTGAATAAGACCTACAACCGCATCAGCGACATTTTCGCTCATGATAATATTGAGCATTTTGAGTGCCTGCCACATTCTAATGAAGATCGTCAGATGTTCCGAAAGGAATTCTATCAACTGAAATCCACGTTACGTGCAGCAATACTTCAGGGATTCAAGTGGAATAACGAGTACGGCACAAGGGTGGATTTCGACGAGAAAACCTACCGCATTCTCACAATGAGATACAAGGACTTGCCCTCTAACAGAGGCGGCGGTGGTTCCACTGCAAAGCCGGGATATGTATTGGATACGGATTTGTCCACCATGGAAATGGACAAAATTGACGCTGCATACCTTGAGGCACAGTTCAAAATCGTCACGATGAAAGACATTATAAATGTCGAGAAGGATGCCAAGAAAATGACGGCTATCCACGAAATTGAAACCAATCTCGGTATCCTCTCCGAGATTCAGCAGAGATATGCCCGTCAGATTCTCAAGGACATCAAAACGGGCACTCTTGAAGTTGTCGAAGGAAAGACATTTCTTCAGTACATTCAGGAATATCAAGAAAAAACAATCCGTTCTAACATTCATGTGTTTGCAAACAACTTTGGAATTGACGAAGATGAAATGTTTTCGTTGTATGTTGCAACACGGAAATGCGAAGTTGACGTATTGCGGCTTGATAGACTGGAGGCCACAGCAAACAAAGAGAAATTAAAAGCCTATTACAATGTGCCAATATTCAAGGCGCACGTCAAACTCCATCAAGACCTTAAAGAATATATTGAAGGGCGAAAGGCTGACAACCTTGAGGGAGTAGACTAATATGCCGAGACAGAAGAAAGATGCGAAGATCCTAAACATAAAGCTAGCCACGACGATCAGCGACCAGCTTGAGCAGTTCTGCGAGGAGACCGGCATGAGCAAGACTATCGCCACGGAGAAGATCCTCTCGCAGTATCTGGCTGAGTATTTTAGTAGACCAGAACAAGATAGAAAACTATTCAAGTAGCCCCTGTATGCAAGCAGCCCCTGTACATCACTTTTGTTTGTACAGGGGCTGTGGATTTTATAAAAAAGCAGTCCGAAAGGACGCATAGCCGGTGCAAGCAATGCCGTCATATATACAACGGCGACTTTTGCATTGCAAAATGCTTGTTGGGGGAGTGCCCCAAACCCCTTAAATCTGCATTTTCAATGCAGGCTGCGCCTCCCTGCGGGATACTTTTGAGGATGTCAATCGGCACATCCTACGAAAAATCTGGTTCCTTTTTGGCGTAAGGGTCAATAGAAGAATTTGGTGGTTCATGGTACAATGGCAGACGTTGTGTGTTGTGCGGTTTGCACACGAACAAAGTTAAAAGGAGCTGTTGAACGTGGATACGATTTATCTGCTGCCCGGTGAGAAACGCTGCGTTGATTTTCGAGATGCCAATGGTGTCCCAAAGGTACATTATACTTACTGCTCCATCCGTGGCAGACTTTTGTTCACAGATATGTCCGAATTTCAGGATGGAGCAACCCAGCAGCAGAATAATTGAACCAAGCAAGACGCCAGACGCTCAGACGCAGTGCAGCCCATAGAATTGGGGGTACTCAATCTGATATTCCATCAATCCGGCCTGTCATAAGGCACTCATCTGAGTTTTCCCTCGTATTGATTTTGATAAGATCATTGCCGTGATCGAAGGCATTCCTTGTATCAATGATTTACAAAAGGAATTCGATTGAGGCGCAACAAAAATGCCGCCAGCGCATCCTGTGAAACCCATCACACGGTACGCTGGCGGCTATACTTTTACAGCTTCTGTTCGCTTTTCATGTTTTCACGCAGGCACATCCATCCTCAGTACCGCTCCACACCGTCCTTAGTAACAAGGGCATAAACGAGGGGGTCTTCCGCGGGCCTCTCTGCGCCATAGGCAAGGCCGCTGCGGTACTCTTCGGCGGCGACCGCACAGGTAGACCGCCATCATCCATGCCGCCATCTGGTAATCGGCCACCTCGCCGCGCACAAAGCCGTTGACGATGGCCTCCAGTTCTTCCCGGCTGTGGGTGCAGCCATTCCGCTTTTTGGCGATCAGATCATAAATACGCATAAGGACTCACTCCAATCGAAATCGTATGACATTCTATCCCAAGTAGAGCAAATTCCGCCCCAAAAGCAAGCAGCATTTTGGGAATTATGAAACAAAAAAGTCGAAAAGCACGATCTCCGTTCCCAAAGACCGTGCTTTTCGGTAGATTTCGTGATTTATCCCATCAGGGTCGTCCAGAGAAGGCTGAACGGCATCACAAGGATGAGGGCAGGCATCAGATCCACCAATGGGACCGATTTGATCTTAGACACCCGGAAGCCAGCCGCCATCGTCAGGATACCGCCGCAGGCCGAGAGATCTGCGAACATGGCCGGGGTCAGCACACCGGCCAGCAGCTTACCGGCACCAAAGACGATGAACAGGATGATGACCTGCGGAATGGGGATCGCACAGATGGCCGCACCCAGCGTCGAAGCGAAGATCATTGCGGTGAAGAAGTCCAGCACCGCTTTCGACATCAGTAGTGACGGGTCGCCGGTGATGCCCTCGGTCAGTGTGCTGTACCAGCCGAAACCGCTGCAACAGAACAGTGCCACTGCCGTGATGTAAAACTCCATGTCGATATGCTCGCCGCCAAGGTGCAGGGCTTTGACGAGCTTATGGAAAAATTTGCTCGTCCAGTGTTCCAGATGCAAACTGTGTCCGATGGTAAAGCCCACCAGAATCGCCAGCACGACTGCCGTCATGCCGGACGCCTTGATGATAGAATTGATGCCAATCGCAATGGAGCAGTAACCGAACAGGGTCGGCAGATTATCTTTCAGGTTCTGCGGTAAGATCTTTCCCAGACCCGTTCCCAGCAGACCGCCGAACAGCACAGCGGCACAGTTCGTCAAAACTCCAATTGGCATACTTCTTCCTCACAGTTCTTTGTTTTTACCAGTCCTTCACTGCACCGTCAAAGGCACGGCGTGCGGCGTTGCTGCCACGCTCGTTGGCAGGATACAGCTCTTCTGCGTCGTCGGTCAGCTCGATGCCGATGCCGGGAGCCTCCGGGATAAGCATACAGCCGTTCTCGAACCGGAGCGGCTCTTTCACCATCTTGTCCTCAGCCCCGTTCAGGCAGAAGCCGGGCAGCTCCTGAATGCCAAGATTGGGGATGGAGGCGCAGATCTGCAGGCAGGCCGCCGTGGACACGGGGCCCAGCGGGTTGTGCGGGATGACCAGCACATCGTGTGCTTCGGCCAATGCGCAGATCTTCTTGCTGGTGGTAATGCCGCCTACAGCGCAGACGTCCGGGCGGACATACTGGCAGGCATGGCGTGCCATCAGCACCTCGAACTCCCGCAGGTCGATGGCGCGCTCGCCGGTGGCGATGGGCACGCCCACCTTGCTGGCGACTTCGGCCATGGTATCCACGTTGTCAGGCGGCACGGGATCCTCAAGGATCATCGGGCGGTATGGCTCGACGGCACGGCCAAAGGCAACTGCTTCGGGCAGGGTCATGCCGCGGTGGACTTCCAGCACGAAATCAAAATCTGGACCGACAGCCTCACGGCAGACGCGCACCTTCTCCACTTCCCGCTCAATCCGGCTGGAGTAGAATTCTCCCTTGCCGTCCGTGGAACTGGTGGGTCCATTGCAGAAGATCTTCGCGGCCGTAAAGCCCATCTCCTGCAGCTGCTGGTACTGTTCCGCCAGCTTCTGGTTGTCCTCGGTCAGGTGCATGACCGAAGCGTAGACCCGCACTTTATCGCGGGTCTTGCCGCCCAGCAGCTCGTAGACCGGCACACCCAGAGCCTTGCCCTTGATGTCCCACAGCGCGATGTCGATGGCCGAGATCGCGCTCATGATGACCGAACCGCGGAAATAAACCGACCGCAGGAAATTCTGGTTGAAGTCCTCGATGCGGAAGGGGTCTTTGCCAATGAGGTAATCCGCAAATTTTTCGATGGCAGCTGCCGTCGCCTGCAGATAGCCCCAGTTGCCGGCCTCGCCCAGACCCACGATTCCGGCATCGGTGTAGACCTGTACGAAGAGATAATGTTTTGCAAAGCGCAGCTTTACGTCCGTAATTTTCATAGTTCTTTTCTCCTATCACGTCATTTTATTATAGATGCTCCCGGAAGAATTTGCAATGAGCATCCAACGCACGCTCCCAGCCGGGCGTCCGGTTGGTGGTAAAGCCGTGCATGGCTTCGGGGATACGCTGGGCAGTCACACAGACACCTGCCTTGATAAGCCGGAGCGCAAACGCCTCGGTATCGTCCCGCAGGCTGTCCTCTCCCGCCGAGAGGATCAGACAGTCTGGGAAGGTGCTGAGCGCGGCTTCGTCCGCCTTGATGGGCGAACAGAGTGGCTGGGCTGGATCTGCGTCGCCCACATAAAAATCGGTGTACAGCTTTTCCGTGGCCGAACGCTTGACCCAGAAGGAATCCTGTTTTAGCTCTGGGGACAGGCGGTCAATGGGATTGACCGTGTTATCCACCGGGAAATATTCCATCAGCACACAGCAAGGACGAAGCTTGTGCGTCTCTGCATTCTGGATGCAGGCCGCCGCCACAAGGTTTCCGCCTGCGCTGTGACCGGCCAGTATAATCTTTTCTGGGTCAACGCCCAGCTCCTCGGCATGGTCGAAAGCATACTCCGCAATGCCGTAGCTCTCGTGGACAGCCGCCGGGAATGCCTTTTCCGGTGCAAGGCAGTAATCCACATCCCAGACGAGGCAGTTCAGCCGTTCCATCAGGGTGCAGCAGTAGCGGCGGTCACGGTCGGTGCGCC